>OBXQ01000638.1_pt1 | contig 13189 bp, 12 predicted proteins | sample 1476641 | NCBI WGS metagenome assembly OBXQ01 (sample SAMEA2580174, study PRJEB22360) | human gut metagenome | biome: human gut; feature: human-associated habitat; material: faeces | place: Denmark | collected 2008/2010
GCGCAGATGCGGGGGCCCCCCCCCCCTGCCTCCCCCCAGCCACAAGCATCGCACTCCCGATACAACCGCACACAACGCGCCCCAATGGGGACACACCTCAAAACCTTTATCCATATTCCATAGATTATGAGGGGGTGACACATCCCACAACCCTCGTTACATAAATGAATACCCACCGTTGCCAAGACGTGACATCTTCATCGTCTGCCACGATCATCCAGTACCAAGGCCCCAACGCCTCAGCGCACCTATACCCCATGAGCTGAGCGGTACCACGATACGGTCATCCGCACAGGCTTCGGCCTCCCCTCGCAAATTCTCACTTCAGCGGCTATACGTGCCACACTAGGAGCTGACATTTTTCAGGCGGTGCGCTCGCCCTCCAGACAGCCTGCAGCATCGCAGCTTTGGCAGCAAGGAGGCTCATCGTGCGCGCACTTCGCAAAATGGCACAGGCACCAGGTTTGGAGCTGTGCGACATCCCCGAACCGGCAGTCGGCCCGAGTGAAGTCAAAATTAAAGTGCAGCGCGCAGGCCTGTGCGGCACGGATGTTCACCTGTTCAACTGGGATGGCGGAGCCCCCGGATCCCTCACCCCACCGCAGACGCTGGGGCACGAGTTTTTCGGGGAGATCGTCGAAATTGGCGAGGGTGTCGCTGCCGGATTCGGCTGCGACGAGCTACATCCCGGACAGCACGTATCAGTGGAGGGGCACATCGTGTGCGGCAGGTGCCGTAACTGCCGCGCGGGCCGCAAGCAGATGTGTCTGCGCACAGTCGGCATCGGCGTGAACCGCGACGGTGGTTTCGCTGACTACGTGGTGGTGCCGGCGTCAAACGTGTGGGTTCAGCCCGACCTCATCGACCCGGAGCTCGGCGCACTTTTTGATCCGTTTGGCAACGCTGTCCACACCTGTCAGCAGGTGGAGATGACTGGTCAGGATGTACTGATTACGGGTGCAGGCCCTATCGGAATCATGTGCGTGGCGATCGCCCGACACGCGGGTGCGCGCCACGTCGTCATCACCGACGTTCAGGAGGAACGCCTGGACATGGCGCGCTCGGTAGGGGCGGACGCTGCGGTCAACATTACGCGCCGCACGGTTCCAGATGTGATGGCTGAACTGGGCATTCGTGAGGGTTTCGACGTGGGAATCGAGATGTCGGGAGCTCCCGGCGGGCTGACCACGTTGATCGACTGCTGCACCCATGGTGCAACACTGGCACTGCTCGGCTTGCCGAAAGGCGCCTTCCCCGTGGACTGGGGCAAGGTCATCACCCGCATGTTCACCATTAAAGGGGTGTACGGGCGCCAGATGTTCGACACGTGGTACCTGGCGACGTTCATGATGGAATCGTCCGAGAAGCTGCGCGAATCTGTTCGTACCATCATCACACACCGATTCGCCCCTGAGCAGTGGGAGGATGCGTTCGAAGCCGCAGCCAGTGGCACGGCAGGGAAAGTCATTATCGATTGGGAGAAATAGAGATCCGAAGGGGCATTTCACAATGGACACACTCAGCGAACGGCTGACAGCTCACCTCGATCAGATTCGCCAGCAGGGACTGTATAAGGAGGAGCGCGAAATCCTGGGTCGTCAGGGCTCCCACGTTGACACCAACTCCGGGCAGGCGCTCAACTTCTGTGCGAACAACTACCTGGGACTGGCAGGGGATCAGAGGCTTGTCGATGCAGCGAAGGAAGCGCTTGACCGGTGGGGTTTCGGAATGTCGTCGGTGCGTTTCATCTGCGGTACTCAGGATCAGCACAGTGCGCTGGAGCGCGAGATCGCTCAGTTCCTCCGCATGGATGACTCCATCCTGTTTTCGTCATGTTTTGATGCGAACGGCGGCATTTTCGGTGCCCTTCTGGGTCCCGATGACGCCATCGTGTCTGATGAGCTCAACCATGCGTCACTGATTGACGGTATTCGCCTGTGCAAGGCCGCCCGCTTCCGCTACCGCAATGCCGACATTGAGGATCTGCGTCGCCAGCTCCAGGCAGCTCGAGACAAGAAGTGCGATCAGGTCCTCATCGTCACTGACGGTGTCTTCTCGATGGACGGCTCGTTCGCTCCCCTTGAACAGATCTGCGATCTGGCAGAGGAGTTTCACGCCCTCGTCATGGTGGATGATTCGCACGCGACAGGGTTCGTCGGTCAGCACGGTCGGGGAACTCCTGAGTACTGCGGTGTGGAGGGCCGTGTGGATATTCTGACCGGCACACTCGGCAAGGCGCTGGGTGGCGCTTCGGGTGGGTATGTCGCTGGCCCGCAGGCCATTGTGGACACCCTGCGTCAGCAGGCTCGACCGTACCTGTTCTCCAACACGTTGGCTCCCGTTGTTGTGGCCGGGTCGCGTAAGGCTTTGGAACTGGCCGCCCAGGCTGACGATGCGCGCGCTCACCTGAAGGAGATGTCGGCACTGTTCCGCTCTCTCATGGAGGACGCCGGATTTGATGTCTTGCCCGGTTCGCATCCGATTCATGCCGTGATGTTCCGTGGAGATGATGGAGCGGCGTTGGCCGTCAAAATTGCGGCCCGCATGTTGGAGCTGGGTGTGTATGTCACGGCGTTCAGTTTTCCTGTGGTTCCGCGGGGGCTGGCACGTATTCGCGTGCAGCTGTCCGCCGCGCACAGCGAGGACGATGTACGCGCGTGTGTCAAGGCATTCATTGATGCACGTGAGAGCGTTATTGGGTAGGCAGCTGATGTCGGACTGACAGAGTGGACGAGGGTGACCAGTAATTACCTCATATAAGTCATGCGAAAAGATTCGAAGGCCGATACCCTAAAAAGGAAGCATCCAGGGCTTAAGGCCCGGATGTGTGGCAAATCGCCTCGTCTAGAGCTAAGGAGCTGCCATGCCGACTTATACACTGCCTGATCTTCCGTACGACTACTCCGCGCTGGAACCGCACATTTCCGGCAAGATTATGGAGCTGCACCACGACAAGCATCACAACACATATGTGACCGGCGCTAACACCGCCCTCGAAAAGCTTGCCGAAGCGCAGGAGAAGGGCGACTTCCCCACGATCAACAAGCTGGAGAAGGATCTGGCGTTCAACCTCGGTGGCCACACCAACCACTCGATTTTCTGGAAGAACATGTCTCCGGACGGTGGCGGCAAGCCTGAAGGCGAGCTGGCTGAAGCCATCAAGGAGTTCTTCACTTCTTTCGACGCATTCAAGGGACAGTTCACCGCAGCTGCGACCGGTCTGCAGGGTTCCGGCTGGGCAGTGCTCGCATGGGACACAATTGCGGAGCGCCTGGTGACGTTCCAGCTGTTTGATCAGCATCAGAATGTGCCCGTTGCGACGGTCCCGTTGCTCATGCTGGACATGTGGGAACATGCCTTCTACCTGGATTACCTGAACGTCAAGGCTGACTACGTCAAGGCGTGGTGGAACCTGGTGAACTGGCAGGATGTCAGCGAGCGCCTGGAGCGCGCTCGCGGTTTCAAAGGTCTGGTTGTGGCCTGACTTTCCGCTAACTGAATACTCCGCGACAGCGCGGCGCACCACTGACCAAAGGTGCTCCGAAGTTTCATGCTTCGGAGCACCTTCTTTTTGCGGTTCACAGGCAGTGTGGCTCCTCGCCTGAAAGACGAGGAGCCACACTCTGCAGATCACCTGTGGCGGTGAACCGAATCGTTTACTAACGTCGACGACGCGCCAAGATCATGGTCGACGCACCTGCAAGCAGCGCGAGAGCCGCTGCAGCACCGCTCATCCCAAGATCAGCACCGGTACGTGCCAGTCCCTTCCTGTCGGCAGCGGGCTTGACTGTGATGACCTGGTCAACCTTCGTCAACGTGACCTGGAAGCTATCAAGCACCTTGCCGTCCCTGTCCAGCACAGTCACGGTAATGACATCACCGACGCGCGCACCGGAATTCGGGGTTACGGTGATGTTGCCATTGTCGTTGATAACAGCCGTTCCCGGTCCTTTGACCTGGACAGTGGCACCGTCGGCGACCGGGCCACCGTGGTTGGGAACAACGACAGGCTTGTCAGCAGGAGTTGTCACATCATCCCAGTTTGGTGCTGCCGGGCATGCGGCAGCGGCGATGTCGAATGTCCATTCGGTCTGGACCGGTTCTCCCGTGGTTTCATCCTTCTTCACGATGTAGAGAACAGGGTCAGCCAATTTAGCCGTCACCTTCATAAACTGGCCTTTTTCGTCCGGCTCACCCTTCGCATTAACGCGGGTCTCCTCGTAATTCCACACCGGATTGTCAGGATCCTCCGCCTTTGGCAGGTTAACGGTCGCTTCTTCACCGCACTTGTCCGGTTGGGTGGTGGTCGGTTTCTCGGGCGCAACTTCCTTCACATTGGACTTGACGTATACAGTCCACCCAGTCAGATCGTCGCCTTCGACCTTTTCAATCTCGTAGCGACCATTTGCGTTCACAACGCCGCCCGTGTCAGCAAACTTCGCATTCAACGCGTAGGTCTTGATGCGACCCGTATAAGGGCTGAAAATGTCGAGATCATTCCCGGAAGCTGCTCTGGTAATGGGCGTCTGAGTACGATCAGCATTGTATTCCGCGCTCGGATGGTGAACTGCGTTGCCCTTGAAGTTGTAGGTATTGACAGTTTTCTGACGGCTTTTTCCTTTGAAGTTTTCTTCAGTCTTACCTTTATAGGTACGATTCAGTCCGATCTTGACCGATACACCATCCGCATCTTCGGGGTGAATGACGCCTTCAGTCAGAACGAATTCAAAGTCGGTGTTCGCCTGCTGAAAGATCGAAATATCGTCGACGTTGCTGCCAGCCACGGTCGAGTGGGACGTGGCAAGATCACGCGCAAATCCTTCTTCGTCATTCATGACGTGATAACACGCATCGATATGCACATCTACATAATCCGTACCGTCAACGGTGCGAGTTGACGGCGTCTTCACGACATACGACGACTTCTCGCCATACGTCACTTGAACATCTGCCCACTCATAAGCAGGAATTTGCTTCTCAGCCGCATCCGGACTCGTCTTGCCGTAGAGAGTGCAGTACATCCTCATCTTTTTGGAAATACCCGTACGCGATTGGTCGTACGTCCATCCCGGATTGCTGTCATACGTCTTCCATTTGAAGTTCAGCGTATAACTGCTCTCAGGCGGTTCTTCAGCTGCCTGTGCCACACTTGTCATGCCCTGCACACCTGCGACCAGCGCGAAGGCTGCAAGTGCGCTCAGTGATGCCCTCGGTTTCATTCTCACAGTAGCGAGTCCCTTCTCACACCAGATTGATGGTTAGGAGCATTTTACATTCCCAGTCCGCAAAACCCAACACTTTGGTAGAAATGGCCCTCTCGCCAGAGCACCGAGGGCCGCTCGAATGGCCGTGCTCGACTAATGAGTGTAGCGGCATCGTTGCGTAGATCGTACTGGAAGGGATGCGCCACGGCCTGGTTCTTCGGGTGATGTGTGCACGTTTCCCTCACTCTTAGGCTCTGTGGTGCACAATCCCCTCAATCTTAGGGCGGCGTGTGCACGAACCCCCTGATCAACAGTGGATGGGGGCGCCCTCGTCAATTGCCATGCGGGGTGCGGGCGTGTACTGACAGACCTGGCCCCTGGCGACTCGCAGGAGAGGGCAGGAGCCAAAGAAGGGTTAATTGCCAAAAAGTGGTGCTCCGGTTGAGTGTTTCGGCTTGCCAGGTCGGCGTTTCCTGGTGAACTTATGTTTTTCGGGGTTAAGTCGTGATGATTCTTGATTTCTTGTGTTGATTATGATTGGTGAGGAAATCCCGTCAGACTCGGCTGCGCCCGGTGTGCAGGCAGCCGGTGAAGAAGAACTGTAAGACCGCTGCTGGCGGCGTGGCGTTGCTCGTTTTGTCGTGGCCGCTGTCTCGATTGCCTTGTCGCTGTGTCTGTGTTGCTAGCAGTGAGGGCGTTAGTAGCGGATCCGCTACGAGCAGCAGGGCGCAATATCGCGTGGAAGTTTCCCCCGAAGCCCCGCATATGCCCCGCGCGGGCGATTCTCTGAACCGCTGACCCTGACTTTTCGTTGGTATCTTGCGGTTCTTAATGGCGGTAGCGCTGGGATTCGAAAACAAATGCTGCCGTTTTTGTGTTCCGCGGTATCTCAGGCAAAAGTGGGGTTTGGGTTGAGTTTGCAACGATTGTGGTGGATATGCCACACTCACCCATTGTCATGGTTTATGATGGTTTTTAGTTCCGTTATGCAACGTAGATGCAACGCAAGACGGACGTTTTCCAGCAGCACAAAGCCAAAAAGAGGAAACGGACATGTCAAAACGACGCACGTTTGGAAGCATCAGGAAGTTAAAGTCAGGAAAATTCCTTGCAGACTTCCCCAACCCAACAGGCAACACCCCGCAACGGATACCAGCGCCCATGACGTTTGCCCGCAAGATGGATGCCGATAAGTGGCTACGACAGCAACAAGCAATGCTTGAAGCCGGCACGTGGAAGAGCCCCGAAGTGGAAGCCCGCGAGCGCGTGGAAGCTGAGCGTAAGGCGAAAGCGGATGCGCTCACGTTCGGTGAGTTTGCGGACACGTGGTTCGAGCGTAAGAACTGGGCACCCTCACATTACGCGAGCGAGGAATCACGCTACCGGAACCACCTCAAACCCTATTGGGGTGGCGTTGAGCTTCGGAACATTACTACTCAAGCTATCGAGGATTGGATCTATGGGGCGCACATGCGTAAGCTCACGCCCGCTAACCGTAGAAAGCAATATGACTTGTTGAAGCAGATCCTACGGTCAGCGCGTTTTCGTAAACTCATGGCCGAAGATCCGTTCATTCCTGAGTTGCTGGAGGGTTTGAAGCCGAGGGGGGACGAGCCGAGCGGTAAGCAGACTAAGCGCGTGTTACCTGTGCACGAGTTGCACGCCCTTGTTGACGGTATCGAGGATTATTTACAGGCAATGATCCTACTCATGGGACTAACGGGGTTGCGCCTGGGTGAAGTCAGGGCGTTACACCGTAGCGATATTGACTTAGAGGCGGGCACCGTGTTTGTTCACCGAAGCATGACAGGTCAGGGCAAGAACTCTGTTGAGCGCAGCACGACGAAGACACCAGCGGGCACGCGCCTACTTCCGTTAGCGCCTGTGGTTGTTGACGCGCTCAAGGAGCACTTCGAGCGTGAACCGTTCATCCCGAACGACTACTACGTGTTTCAAGGCCGCGACAAGAAACGCCCACAGGACAACGAGCCTGTGGCATACAGTACGCCCCGTCAAGCGATGCACCGCGTGTTGAAGCGTGAGGAGTTGAAGCTGGCTAGCCCTCACGACTTGCGGCACACGGCGTTCACGTTTGCCGCGCGCATACAGGGAGTGACGAAAGTGGACTTGCAAGCCTACTTCGGACACAGTAAGGGCAATGACGTGACCGCGCGGTACATTCACACTGACGATCAACAGTTGCAGTTGATTGCCGACGGGATGAATAAGGTGTACTTGCAGTCTGACGGGGTTGTTGTCCCGCTTCGACGAACACAAGCCGTGTAGGACAGAGGGGCGTTGTCGTGAGTAAGAATCGTGTGACCGTGGTGTGTGAGCGTGGAGCGTGGCACGCTGGACACAAGCCGCGAGCGCTCGCGGTGTTTGAGCGTGAGAGCGTGCCTGAGCGGATGGACTGTGCAGGGTGGCGTGCCGTGCAAGTGCAAGGCAAGGACAGGGAAAGCCCCAAGGCGAAAGCCTATCCCGTTGTGGGTATCAGCCCTATTTTTTTAACTGATAGTGAAGCGGTCGATTCCGTCCGTGATTTACTGTGGCCAGCTACCCATGACGAAGACATTGACGATCTTGTTGATATGCCTCATCACGGGTTGACGGGGCGTGAGATTGCCGAAGCGCGGCTACAGACAGACATGTACTATGGCCGGTTCTTGATGCCCTGTGAGCATGTTCTAGGGCGACAGGTGTTTGAGGGTGAGGAAGACCGCGAGACGTTTCAGCCGTGCAAGAGGCTGTTAGCCGTGTGCTCGTGTGGGTGGCCGTCGAGCGTGGTCACGCTGTGCAGCATCGTGGACAAGCTGGAAGAAGCAGCGCGCGGCACTGGAGTTATCCATATTGAAGACATCGACGAGGGTGGCGAGGAAACGTACGTGTCTAACTGGGACTTCACTAGACAGTTGAAGGATTGGCAACGCAAAAGACAGACAGGTTCCCGCGCGGTAGAAGACAGGCCGTATCCGGCTACCTCTATTCTCGTTACTAGCGAGTATGACCCGTTCGTCATTATGTGCGACGGCAACAGCGCAACGGGCAATTATCACCGGAAGCACGGGGCGCACGTTCTCGCAGTGATCCCCATGCCAGCAGAAGAAGCCGACACCGACCAGTTGCGTGAGGACTACCAGCAAGAAAGTGTCATGATTGGTGGCCAGTGGGATCTAACCTTGTCTGCACTCGCAGACGCGCGTGGAGTGTCAGGACTGAACAAGACCGATTTAGCGTTCAACGTGTGCCCGTGTTGCCGAACCGACCTACCAGCGTTTACGGGGCTAGACCTGTGGGACGCGTGCAAGCCACTGTACGACCACGGCGCGCGCTACATTAACGTCAATACGGTTCTTACCATGTGGCAGCGGATGGGGTAGAATAGTTTTCAACGAAAGTCCCGACCGCGTTAAAGGGTCGGGAGCTTGTTCCCATTCGGGGGATATTGACAGCCGACAAAGGCGCTTCGCAAGGTGCCTGAGCTTGTCACACCCTGAATGGGAGTTTTTATTATGTCTACGCAGTCAGACACCGACACGCAGCAGCGATTGGCGCAAGCTAACGCAGTAATCAAGTCACTAGGATTCACACCCCGCGGCATCTACACCGTTCGTGAAGTCTCTCAAATCACCGGCATCCCGACAAACACGCTATACGTGTGGCAATACCAAGGCGCTATCACCACGTTGAAGTGTGGACGCAGCGTGAAGATCCCGGCATCCGAGCTAGCCCGCATCCTCACTGAGGGGGTGGCAGCATGACCACCACAACAGCGACAGTGACGGGCACACGCTTCGACGCGCTCGCAGTCACTAACGAGCAGTGGCAAGCCATGCTTGAAGCCCAACCGTGCTACACGCAAGCAGCAGCGCACCGCCCGTGGTGTACGCCCCTCATGTGTAATATCACGCTGGGAGACAATCCGGCGGACGCTGTGATTACCCATAACGGGATTCACGAAGTCACCGTGGGGAACGAGACTACGCGGTTCACGGTTGAAAGCGAGTGCAGCGTGTTGACCGGACGTGAGGCAAACAAAGTTTACTTCGAGACCTCGTACGGTAACGCGGTGACCATGCGCACGATTCAAGAGACGCACGCCTACATCAACGCGCTACCAGACACCACGCTAGAACCGTTCACTGTTCAAAGGACAGACTTCGACGTTGAGCGCATGAGGGTCGAAAAGATCAGAAGACGCGGTAGCGAACATATCGACACGGTGAGCCTAAGCGACCACGAGCCACAAGACCTAGCAAACGTCACCAACCCGCGAGCGCGGGCACACTTACTAGCAATGAGTGGGGCTGTGGAAGCGTTGACGCACCGCCCGTGGTGCACGCCCGGGGCGTGCGTGCTTGACGACGTGTGCAGCGTGTGGGAGCCAAGCGCGCGCCATGTTGGGCGCTATAGGTTCACCGACAGTGAGGGCGTGCAATGGGCGGCGACAGTTACAGAGCGCCAGTACCTTGACGACCGTCCCGGCCGTGAGCCTGTGCAAGACGTGCACATTCAAGCGTCGAGCGACGATGAGGGGGAGCCGTTCGTATGGGCTCCGTCTGCACCGTCCTTGAGCGCGCTTGAAGCGTTGAGCGGCCTGTTTAGCTATGCGCAGCACAGGGATAGGCGACGCGTCCTGAATGGTTGTGACGAGCAAGTACAGACCGTGACAGGCGGCGATCAGGCCGCGCGCGCACTGCCATAACGGGGGGCAGCTTGGGGCGTGGCATCCATCTACGGATTACGCCACGCCCCCACCCCTGAAATGTTCCACAGCACGCAATCACGGAACACGCAACCATTATAGCAATAGCGTGTTCATTTTGCGTCGTTGTGTCGAGTTCACTTCACTTACTAACGGTTCTAGAGGATTCATACAATGACACGTAAAGGCTTAAATATCAACATGCCGATAGCACTCGCGGGGTGGTCGCATGAGTGCGCATAAACATGATTGGAGACGCTTCACCCCGCGCGAGCAGGAAATCTACGTGCAAGGAATGACCGACGGTATCTCAATCGGTCACCACAAAGGCTATGTAGACGGCTACAAGCGCGCCGTAGAAGACCACAAACACCAGTGGATCCAAGAGTGGTTCGAACGCGGTTGGAAGGCGTGCGAAGACTACTTCACGGCAATCATGGCACTATGCCTACCCTATCTAGAAGACGCGATCCGCTACCCCGATTACGCCACCTTGTGCGACATGCGGGGCGACCACGCGCGGGCAGAACGCCAACGCCGAACCCTTAAAGAACGCGGGGTGGACAAGTGAGCGAAAAAGAAGAAGGCAGCGAACTATTCGATGCCGTCTACAAATTCCTAGGCCGCTTCGTCGCCTACCCCACCAGTGAATCACGCGTTGCGCACGTCCTATGGATAGCGCACACATGGTTCATGGACGAGTGGGAAGGAACCCCCCGGCTCGCCTTCCTCTCTCCCGAACCTGGGTCAGGCAAGACACGAGCACTGGAAGTGACAGCACCACTCGTGTGCAACGGACTATCATTTTCCAACGTCTCACCCGCCTACCTGTTCAGGCGCGTCTCTAAGGAAGACACACCCCCAACCGTCCTGTTCGACGAGATAGACGCAATCTTCGGCCCCAAAGCAAACGGCAACGAAGACCTACGTTCATTCCTCAACGCTGGACACCGTAAAGGCGCACGTATCGGGAGATGCCTCGATCACGGGGCGGGCATCGAAGAATTCGACACGTACTGTGCCGTAGCGCTCGCGGGCTTGGGGTATCTACCTGACACGATCGCCACGCGTTCTGTCATTGTCAGGATGCGGCGGCGTAAGCGTTCCGAACAGGTGGAGCAGTGGAGGATCCGCACGTGCGAACCTGAAGCCGTCGCACTGCATGATTGGTTCGAGCAGTGGGCAAGCCAACAACGGGATAACGTGGGCATCCCCATGTTGCCTAACCAGATCCGAGACCGTAACGCGGATGTGTGGGAGCCGCTTATTGCCGTGGCTGATCTTGCTGGGGGTGCGTGGCCGCAAGCCGCGCGTACCGCGGCAATCACCATGACAAGCGCCGAATCCACGCCCGCAACACTGGGGGCCGAACTACTCGTTGACATTCACACCATCTTCGAGAGTAAAGGAGCTGACAGGATTACAAGCGGCGAGTTAGTTAACGAGCTGAACATGATGGAGGAATCACCGTGGGGCGACCTCAAAGGCCGCCCGATGGACACGCGTCGCCTTGCCCGCATGCTCAAGGGTTACGGTATTCACCCCCAAGCCATCAGGATCGGCGGTGCAACCCCGCGCGGATACTTGCGTGACGCGTTCATTGACGCGTGGGAACGGTACCTACCCGCCCGCAGTCTCCAAGAAGCGCAACAAGCGCAACACCGCAACATTGGCGTTATACCAACGAATAGTCAGGGCGTCCCCGCGGATGCTATCCGCAACAAGTGCAACACTCATGACGAATCTGTTGCGGATGTTGCGGATACAAAAGCGATATGCAACGGGACTTTCCCGTGCGATACCAACGATGTTGCGGTGTTGCGGACAAATACAACCTACACGGGCGACGGCAAGCAAGGATCCCTGTTTGACGGTGACTTGGGGGGATGCGCCTAACCTGTCAACGCACCAGTCCAACATTGCGGCGTGTGACTCTCATGGCAATCGGCGGTGGGAGCCACGCGCGTCACGCCCGCGAGCGCACCGCGCCCCCGCGTCGGCGCGGCATGGGTGGGCAGCAATCAAGGAGACTGAGAACCGTTCTCACACAAGCCGCGCGGGCAAAACCTTACCCGGTGCGATCACACCGGGTAAGGCACCGGCAAAAGCCAGCGTACAAATTCCATGACGAAAGGGTAAATATCCCATGGAATTAATAACCGTAGCGCTAGAAGCGCTACGCACAGTATGAGGCGCACGGCCGTGACTGTCAACCGCCCTACCCGGCTTCGTCCTCGTCACCGTTGAGAAACGTCACCATGAGCGCGTCAGCACGCGTTAGCGACTGCCACACTGCACCCTGAGTGACACCCTCACGGCGCGCTACTTCCACCTGTGGCAAGCCCATGACCACGCTGAGATAGACGCGGCGACGCAACTGTGCTGGCAGCGCGTCGAACGCGCGTCTACCATCAGCCACGCACGCCCACAGCGTTGACTGCCTGTAAGGGTCGAACTGTGCACGCGGCATCCCCACTTCACAATACGTGCCGTCAATACTCCACCCCCACGCGTGAGCATCACTGAACGACGCGCGCACCAGCTCACGCACCACAGGCGCACTGTACTCACCGCCCATGCTTACGCGTCCACCACTTCCGGTTGGAAGCCCGTCACCAGCAAGTTACATTCCTCGTGTTTGTGGTGCTTGTAGTCCTTGAATACTTCGGTTAAGCGGCCACGCACTCGCAGGATCAGCCCACCCACACCCCCGCGGTTCCACGCGGTTACCAGTTGTTGAGGGTGTTCATGCGCCCATATCCACGCGCAGGCCACACATTCGTCGTACGACAAGCGCGCTTTATAGGCAAACAGGGTGACGGCTCTACTGAAAGCCGCCCACACTTCATTGTCAGGGTCGCCAGCTTCGAGGATGCTTACTACTTGACCAGTAGTTACACGATTAACCACAACCCCATGCTACATTACGCGGGCGCGTTGAGCGGGCAGCGCGCTATGACAACAGCGCTCGTGCTGGAAGCAGACGGCAGGAGAACAAACGGCAGATGGAAACGCGGATCAGTCATCCAGCACGGAACAGTTAGTAGCGGATCCGCTACTAGAAGTCTCACGCACCCCGCCTATTAATCACTCTCACAGGCCTTGAAGCCCATTCACCCCTGAGTTGCCACGCTCCACGCGTGCTAAGACAGAGCGGTAGGAGAAGAAAGCGGCGCGGGGGTCAGGTGCCGGGGTGCCCGTGGCGCTCGCGGGCGTGGTGTTGTTCGTCTTGTCGTGGCCACTGTCTCGCCTTGAGCTTGCCGCTTCACCACGGATTTCG
>OBXQ01000641.1_pt1 | contig 13135 bp, 9 predicted proteins | sample 1476641 | NCBI WGS metagenome assembly OBXQ01 (sample SAMEA2580174, study PRJEB22360) | human gut metagenome | biome: human gut; feature: human-associated habitat; material: faeces | place: Denmark | collected 2008/2010
CTGCGGGCCGACGGCCGGGGGCGCCGGTGCTCCCCGGCGGGGCGGTAGGGATACAGCATGGCCTCTCCTCCCCCGCTCATGCTTCACTCTCCGCCCCGGCCTCCTCGTCGGGCTGGCGGATCATCCGGTAGCCCACGCCGATGTGGGTCTGGATGTACCGGGGGTGGCTGGGATCGGGCTCGATCTTCTTGCGCAGCGTGGCCATAAACACCCGCAGTGAGGGGGTGTCGGAGGGCAGGGCGCTGCTCCAGATCTTGTTGAGAATGTAGTTGTGGGTGAGCACCTTGCCGGTGTTCTGGGCCAGCAGGCACAGCAGCTTGTACTCGATGGGGGTCAGGTGGATCTCCTTCCCGTTCTGGTAGGTGCAGCCGGCGGCGTAGTCGATTTTCAGCCCGCCGTTCTGGTAGATGCTGGCCGCCTCGTCCACCTTCTCGCTGTCGTAGCGCACCCGGCGCAGGGACACCCGCAGCCGGGCCAGCAGCTCCTCCACCGAGAAGGGCTTGGTCAGATAGTCGTCCGCCCCGGCGTCCAGGGCCTCCACCTTGTCGTGATCCTCGCTGCGGGCAGAGATGACAATGATGGGGGTGTTGCTCCAGGTGCGCACCTTCTTGATGATGTCCACGCCGTCCATGTCGGGCAGGCCCAGATCCAGCAGGATCACGTCGGGCCGGCAGGAGGCCGCCTCCAGCACGCCGGAGGCGCCGTTTTTGGCCCGCCGGTACTGGTAGTGCTGGGTCTCCAGGGTGGTGGAAATCAGGTTGCCGATGGCGTTGTCGTCTTCAATGATCAAGATTTGAGGTTTGTTCATCGGTGTTCACCTCCGCAAGTGGTAGTGTAAAGCTGAAGATAGCGCCCTTGGGATAGTTGTCCTCCACGGTGATGGAGCCGCCGTGGGCCTGCACGATGGAGCGGCACAGGGACAGGCCCAGGCCCAGGCCCCGCCGTCCGTCGCCCCGGGCGTTGTTGGCTGTGTAAAACATGTCGAACAGCTTGGCCTTGGCCTCGTCCGAGATGCCGGGGCCGTCGTCGGCGATGCGCACCTCCACGCTCTCTCCCCGCTTCCGGGCGGACACCTGGACATGGGAGGCGGGGGGCGTGTATTTGATGGCGTTGTTGACGATGTTGATGACCACCTGCACGATCAGGCGGGCGTCCATTTTGGCCATGAGCATGTCGTCAGGCAGCTCCACGGTAATGGTGTGCTCCTTGGCCTTCCGGTCCAGGTGGGTCAGGGCCTCCTGGAACACCTCCTCCAGCAGCTCCGGCTCCATCTTCAGACGGATGGTGCCGTTCTCAATGCGGGAGACGGAGAGCAGGTTCTCCACCAGGTTGGCCAGCCACATGGAGTCGTCGTAGATGGAGGTGTAGAGCTGCCGCCGCTTGGCCGCGTCCAGCACGGAGGCGTTCTCCATGAGGATGCCCGCGTTGCCCGAAATGGCGGTCAGCGGGGTGCGCAGATCGTGGGAGATGGCCCGCAGCAGATTGGCCCGCAGGGCCTCCTGCTGGGCCTGCTCCTCCACCCGGTGCTTCTCCTGGCCCAGCAGCTCCTTCTCCAGCACCAGGCCGCACTCGTCCACGATGGCCAGCATCAGGTTTTTCTCAAAGGCGTCAGGCTCCCGGCCCTCCTCGATGGCAATACCCGCCACCGCCAGGGCGCTGCCCTCCCCCCGCACCGCCAGATAGAGGCACTTGGCGTTGGGCAGGGTGTTGGTGGTGGCGCCGGCGTGCTTGTTGTTCTTCTGCACCCAGGAGGCCACCGCCGTCTCGTCAGGGCCCAGGTATGCCCCTGTGTCCACGGTGGGCTCCACGGGGAAGAACCGGGGCTGGCCCAGGGTGCCGTCGGGCAGCACCGGGTAGTACAGGGCCGTCCGCTCCAGCAGCTTGCGCAGTTGTACCGCCATGGCCTCCAGAATGGCCTCCTGGCCCTCCGCCTTCTGGAGGGTCTGGCTGGCCTCCAGAAGCACCTGGGTGCGGTAGGCCTGCCGGGAGGCCAGCCGCGCCTGCCGCTTGATGCGGGTGGTCAGCGAGCTGCTCAGGAAGGCCACCAGGAACATCACCAGGAAGGTGGCCAGATAGCTCTTGTCGTTGAAATGGAGCGTGAACAGCGGGACGGTAAAGAAGAAATTGAAGATAAGAATGGACAGGATGGAGGCCGCCAGGCTGTAAAGCCGCCCGCTGGTGACCATGGCCACCACCAGCACGCCCAACTGGTAGATCATGATGATGTTGGCCTCGCTGAAGTCCAGATAGGCGAAGGCCAGGCCCACCATCGTGCACACCGCCAGGATCACCAGGGTGCGCAGCGCGTCCTTGACGGTGAACCGCTCGCTGAGGTTCCAGCTCTTCCGCGGCGCCCGGTAGGCGGGGTAGGTGTCCGGGATGATGTGGATGTCCAGATCGGGGGCTAGGGCGTTGAGCCGGTCCACCAGGTTTTTGCTCCGCTCCCAAAAGAAGCGCTTGTTATTGCTCCGGCCCAGGACGATTTTAGTCACGCCGCTGGCCCGGGCGTACTCGGCGATCTGGAGGGGGGTGTCGTCGCCGTACACCGTGGCGATGCGGGCCCCCAGCTCCTCCGCCAGGCGCAGGTTGGCCCGCAGGCGGCTGCGGTTGTCATCGCTCATGTCCTTGAAGTCGGAGGTCTCCACGAACAGGGCGGTGAAGCTGCTGCGGAAGGCCTCCGCCATGCGGGCCGCCGTGCGGATGACATTGGCGTTGGACGGCGCGCCGGACAGGCAGACCAGGATGTGCTCGCTGCTCTTGGCCTTGGTGCCCACCCCGGTGTCCGCCGCCCGGTTGAGCCGGTCTGCGGTGCGCCGCAGGGCGATCTCGCGCAGGGCGGCCAGATTCTTCAGGGTGAAGAAGTGGTCCATGGCCCGGGCCGCCTGGTTGGGCCGGTAGATCTTGCCCTCCTTGAGCCGCTCCAGCAGATCCGCCGGCTCGATGTCCACTACCTCAACCTGGTCGGCGCGGTCAAAGATCCGGTCGGGCAGCCGCTCCGCCACCGCAATGCCGGTGATGGAGGCCACCACGTCATTGAGGCTCTCCAGGTGCTGCACGTTGACGGTGGTGTAGACGCTGATGCCTGCCCGCAGCAGCTCCTCGATATCCTGGTAGCGCTTGCGGTGCCGGCTCCCGGCGGCGTTGGTGTGGGCCAGCTCATCCACCAGGATGAGCTGGGGCTTCCGCGCCAGGGCCCCGTCCAGATCAAACTCCCGCAGCGTGATATTCTTATAGGGGATCTCCTTGTTGGGGAGCTGTTCCAGTCCGTCCAGCAGAGCCAGGGTTTCCGGCCGGACGTGCGGCTCGATGTACCCGGCCACCACGTCCACGCCCACCTCCTTGGCGTGGTGGGCGGCCTCCAGCATGGCGTAGGTCTTGCCCACGCCCGCCGCATAACCGAAGAATATCTTCAGCTTTCCCGTCCTGGTCTCCTCTTTCAGCTTGAGCTCCCGCAGCAGTGCGTCCGGATCCGGCCGCTGGTCCGTCATGGTTCCCGCCTCCCCTGCATAAAATTTTACATTATATTATATCACAGCTTTTGTTGGAATTTCGCTGCCTTTTTCACTTTCGTATAAAGATTGCGTTAAGATTTCGCCAGGGCATGCGCTCACGCTCCTTTACATATAAATGAAAAAACGGCCTATTTGAGAAGGGAGCGGATTTTTGTATGAAGTGTTTGATCCTGCGGCGCCGGACCCTGACCGTGCTGGCGTGCGCCCTGCTGGCGGCGGCCATGTTTGCCCTGGTCAACGCCCCGGCAGTGGCGGAGGCCTCCGCCACCGACCGGCAGCTTCCCATCTACTGCGTTCAGCGGGACCAGAAGATGCTGGCCATCTCCTTTGACGCCGCCTGGGGCAATGAGGACACCCAGCAGCTCATCGACATCCTGGGAAAATACAACGTAAAGGCCACCTTCTTCGTGGTGGGGGACTGGGTGGACAAATACCCGGAGTCCGTCAAGGCCCTCCACGACGCCGGCCACGAGGTGATGAACCACTCCAACTCCCACGCCCACATGTCTCAGCTCTCCAGCGAGGCGATCGTCGCCGATGTGGAGGCCTGCAACGACAAAATTGAGGCCGTCACCGGCGTGCGCCCCACCCTGATCCGCCCGCCCTACGGAGAATACGACAACAATGTAATCACGTCCATCCGCTCCATCGGGATGGAGCCCATCCAGTGGGACGTGGACAGTCTGGACTGGAAGGATCTCCCCGCCGGGGAGATCACGGAGCGGGTGGTGAGCCGGGTCCAGCCCGGGTCCATCGTTCTCTTCCACAACGCCGCCCTCCATACCCCCGAGGCCCTGCCCGCCATCCTCGAAACCCTGCTACAGGAGGGCTACACCTTCGTCCCCATCTCCGAGTTGATTCTCCCCGGGGAATACAACGTGGACTACACCATCGACCACACCGGCCGCCAGCTTCCGGCGCAGCCATCGTCATCCCCCCGATAAGGGTCCGCTGCCCGGACCTTCACCTGTGCAGCCCCAGCAGAGCCTGGTGCCGCAGATGGTCTATTGATTGCTTCGGGAGCAATGATGTTGTCTTACTCATCGGCCCCAGGATTCCCCGCTGAATGTATGGCGCGCTTTCAGGCGAAAATCGGCCGGCGGGAACGGGCGGGCCCTTTTATACTGCTGATAAACATACGGGTTTTTACATCTCTCAAGCCAGGCCCCCGGAGCGTTTTGCTCCGGGGGCCTGGCTTTCGCTCGGGCATACGCCGGAGCGAAAGCCCTCCATAACTTTTCTGAAGGTAACCCTTTTGTTTTGGAATTTCTCTCACATGATAAGCTTTGGTATAATGAAATTGCACAAAACAAATCGTATATATTCTTATAAAGATTGGGAGTGTGCCTGCCATGGAAAAGAAAATTGCCGTTCTGCGCGGGGATGGAATTGGTCCGGAAGTCGTCAACGAAAGTATTAAGGTATTGGAGCGGGTCGCACAGAAATTTGGGCACACGTTCCATTATTATGATATAATCGGCGGTGTCGCCGGTCTGGAGGCCTACGGCGATGCCCTGCGTCCGCAGGATTATGAGCTGGGGCGTTCCTGCGACAGCATCCTGTTCGGCTCGGTGGGTGATCCCCGCAAATACACCTTCACCGGCGCCAACGGCACAAAAAAATACCCAAGCCGTAAGGAGGCCGCAGTGAAGGCCCTGGCTTCGTTCCGGCGCGGCATGGAGCTCTTTGCCAATATCCGTCCGGCCAAGGTCTATCCCCAACTGATCCAGGCCTCTCCGCTCAAGGATACGGTGGCCCGGGAACTGGATCTTATTGTTCTGCGGGAGAATACCGCGGGTATCTTCTATGCGGGCAAGTATAGGAAGGAGATCGGCGGCGAACTGACCGCCTGCGATGAGTGCGTCTACACCTGGTCACAGATCGAGCGGCACGCCCGCTGTGCGTTTGACCTGGCCATGGGCCGCAAAAAGCACGTCACGATGGTAAACAAGCCCAACGCCATGGAGACCGGCGTGCTGTGGCAGACGGTATATGAAAAGGTGGCCGAGGAATACCCTGAGGTTCACTATGAGACCATGCTGATTGACGGCTGCGCCGCCCGCCTGGTGAGCAGGCCGGGGTATTTTGACGTAATCGCGGCAGAAAATATGTTCGGCGATATCCTGTCCGACCTGGCCAACAGTGCCGCCGGCTCCATGGGTATTGCCGGCTCCGGCGACATTGGGAGCGAGGGCAAGGGATTATACGAGTGCGCCGGCGGCTCAGCGCCGGACATTGCCGGCCAGAACATTGCCAATCCCATTGCCGAGATCCTCTCTGCGGCACTGATGCTCCGCCTCTCCTTCCATATGACCGTTGAGGCCGACGCGATTGAGGCGGCCATTGTCAAGGTTTTGGACGACGGATACCGCACCGGCGACATTATGACTCCGGGAGGCAAGCGGCTCTCCTGCAGCGACATGGGGGATGCCATATCCGAGGCGATCTGACTGTGGGCCCCGGTGCGGCCTGAAAAAGGGAGGTTCCGCTATGCGCATCGAACAGCTTATCGCATTCGATAAAGTAGTGCAGCACAGCTCCTTCACAAAAGCGGCTAACGAGCTCTACACCACCCAGCCCTCTGTCAGTAAGATGATCGACGCCCTGGAGGACGAGCTGGGGCACCAACTGCTGCGGCGGACGAGCCGCGGCATCGAGCTCACCGCCTATGGCAAGTGGGTTTACGGGGACGTAAAGATCATTCTTCAAATGGTGAACGGCTGGCAGGAATCCACCCCTCTGGAGGAGGTTCCCCGGGAGGTACACATACAGAGCACCACCACCATGTGCAATTTTCTCTCCGCAGGGTTTATCCCCTGCCTGAAGGACCGGCACCCCGACATCAATCTGCTGCTCCACGAATGTCGGCGCAGCGAGATCATTCACAAAATGGAGGAGAACGGGGTTCACATCGGCCTGCTCCCGATCCGCAAGGAAAATCAGGCGGACTCGACCGCCACCCTGGAGCGGATCCGCAAAAACGGCTGGGACTGCTGCGAGGTGATTGAAGACCCGGAATACCTGTTTCTCGGCTCCGGCCATCCCCTGGCTCTGACAGGGGAAATCACGCCTCAGATGCTTGCGCAGGTGCCCCTTGGCACCTATTCCCACGTAAACGACGACAACTGGCTTCTGTTCGGACACTATTTCAGTGGAGAGGCCGGATTCCGCTGCCACAGCAAGGACGCCATCTTGCAGTATGTGGCGCAGAACAGGTGCGCCGCTATCTTTCCCAGGTTTACCTCCCAGTACGAGTATTTTGTCAGCCAGGGAGCGGTGCAGCCCGTCATGGTTCATGGGCTGGATTTCGGACATGCCACCTTCCTGCTGGTCCACCAATCAGGAAAGTCCCTGCTTCGGGAGGAACAGTCGGTGGTGTGTGCGCTGAAGCGATACTTCAAGGATTGCACCTGCAAATAAAAAGGTTGAAAAGCCCCGCCGGTATCCTATTGGGATACCGGCGGGGCTTTTCACGTATGCTCCAGACCCTGCTGCATCAGAACATGACGTTTGCCATGGGGAAGATCACGGCCAGAATAAGAACCAGGGTGATGCCGCAGCAGACAAGGCCGTATTTCACGGCGTCACTTCCGGGAATCCACTCCTTTTCGCCGTGGACAATGGCCGCAGGAGCACTGGCGGGCGGGGTTGCCATACCCATATTGGTGGCCAGCAGCACACAGACCGCCAGTGCCGCCGGATTGGCGCCGCAGGCGATGCCCACACTGTAGGCGATGGGCGTCAGCATGGCTGCGGTGGCGATGTTATTAGCCACGTTGGTGAGGGCCATACCGACGACACACATTACTGCGGTGAGGACGAGAGGGCTCTTGCCCTGGACCACCGGCGTGATCAGCTCCACCAGCCAGGCCGAGATTCCGGTGGACTCGGCGGCCATGGCATCGGCGATACTCAGCGCGGCGGCCAGGATGAAGATGATGGACCAGCCAATATTCTTGGAGAACAGTTGGACGGCAGGCATGCCCTCCTTCAGACTGACCATGATATAGACGCCGACAGCGCCCAGCAGGATGCCGGTGGCGCCCACATTGTTCAGCACCGTACTGACAATAAAGGTCTTGGGCACGAAGGAGGGGAACAGCAGCAGGACGATCACGGTCACAAAGAAGACCATGATAAATTTCTGATACCGGCTCAGCTTGGGCAGCTCTTCCATGGATTTGTTGCTGGAGGCAATTACGCTGACATCGCACCGGAGGACAAATTTCATCAGCACCAGCAGCAGGGCCATGGTAATAGCGGTGATGACGACCACGATCGCCAGATAGGGGACAAGTGCGATGGAGTCGCCACCGGACATCTGGGTATAGCTGGAGAACACCACGGCGGGCAGAGACTTGAACGGCAGCAGCATGTAGAAGGAGCAGCCCACACAGATTGTGCCCACCAGGGTGATAGAGGCCCACTTGCTGCCGGGCTTAACGCCGTAGAGACGGCAGATCTCCTTGATCAGGGGGAAAATTACCATGGTGGCCGCAGCGCAGGAAACCATGATGACCAGCGCGCACATGGCTAAGAAGATCATCAGGGTCAGCAGATATGGCCTGCCCTGCACAACCTTGCGGCTGACGATCCAGCGCGCGATATACTCAGTGATACCGGCGGCGCTGATGATGTTGGTAAAGGCGAAGAAGAAGAACAGCAGCAGAACAGTGGAATTGCCGAAGCCATCCCTCAGGACGGCGGGTACGGTGGAGTAGCTGCTCAGGCCCAGGAAAAGCAGGCCGAAAATGCTGGGCCAGAAGGAGTCGTTGGCGATCAGCCAGCCATAGAGCATCCCCAGGAAGATACCGATCACCTCCACCCCGAGGGGGGTCAGCGGCTCCGCGGCGGGGACAAACTTGAAACAGACCATGATTGCCAGGGATATCAGGATGTGGATCACCTTGATCGGAGTGAGATTGGTCAATCCTTGCTGTGCTTTTAGTTGCGTACTCACATTTGAGACCTCCCTTGAAAGTTGTATTTATCTCAGGCTGGACTCACACACGCTCCAGCTCCAAGATTCTGCGGGCGTTGCCGGCCAGGAAAGCGGGCTGGGCCTCGGGTCTCAGGCGCCCCTCCAGGAAGTAGTCCACCGCCTCCCGCAGGGAGACATAGGGGTAGGCGGAACCAAAGAGCATCTGATCCCGCAGGATATAGTTCGCCGCAGCCAGGTACTCTCCGCTTCCCGGGCCGTTGAACTGGTACAAATCCGGCAGCAGATAGACATTTTTATAGCGATACGCCACGTGAATGGCCTCCGTCACCCAGGGCCAGCCTCCGTGGGAGAGGATGATGTTCAATTTGGGAAACGCCTTGGCCACCCGCTCGGCGTGCTCCGGCTTGGAGTACTCGATGTCCGGGCCGCAGTTGGAGCCCACCATGAGCATGACGGGGACACCCAGCGCCTGGCAGCGCTCATAGAGCGGGAAAATCCGTTCATCCTCCACGAACATGGGGGTCTTGGTCAGTCCCGGTTCCATGACGATGCCCCGCAGGCCCTCGCCCACGACGTACCGCTCCAGTTCCTCCATGGCCTCCGGCCCGTCGCTGGGGTCCACCCCCGCCATACCGGTAAACCGCCCGGGGTAGGCGTGGATCAGGTCCACGATATCCTGATTGTCCACAACGCCGATGTGAGGAAGTACCTTGCGTCCGGCCAGCACCGCCATGCCGATGCCCGCCCGGTCCATTTCCGTTAAAGATGCCTCCATATCCCTGGCAGCCACAGCCGGGGACTGGTTCATACCGAACGCCTCGGAACAGCGCTTTGCCCGCTCCAGATCCCGGTACATAATGGTCTCCCGGTAGCTGCCATAGGGCGGACGGTAACGAAAATCAATGATATCCATGAAAATCACTCCTGTCCCGGCCGCAGGCCCAACTCAGCCCGCAGCTCGTCGTTGAGGCGCCTTACCGCCCCCCTGTCCGGCGGCTCCAGTCCGGCCAGTGGATAGCTCCGGCCCAGCTGGCGGTATTTTCCCTCCCCCCAGTTGTGATAGGGGAGCAGCTGGTAGTCGGCCAGCGATGGGAGCCTCCGCAGGAACTGCACGATTTCGGACAACTGTTCCCGGCCGTCGTTGACGCCGGGGATCAGAGGGGTGCGCACCCGGAGGGGCAAATCAGGGAATTCCCGGGAGAGCGCCATCAGGTTGTCCAGAATCCGCCGATTGTCCACCCCGGTGTACCGCCTGTGTACCTCCGAAGCCATACATTTGAGATCAAAAAAGATAAGCTGGCAAAAGGGCGCGGCCTTCTGGAACGCCTCAAAGGGCACGTATCCACAGGTCTCCAGGGCCGTTCCCACCCCCTCCTCCCGGAACCGTTGCAGCAGCTCGGCAGCAAAATCGGGCTGAGCCAGAGGCTCACCTCCGCTGAGCGTCACACCGCCTTCGGCGCGCCAGCTCATGTGCTGGGCCATCACCCGCTCCACCAGGGTCCTGGCGTCAAGCTCTTCACCGATCCGGCTCAGCGCGCCGGAGCAGCAGGCCCGGGCACAGGCAAAGCAGCTCCGGCAGGCGGCGCGGTCCACCTGAATCCGGCCGCCTGCCGCCACGGCGGCGGCCCCGGGGGGGAACGGCCCTCCGGGTGGGGCACGCAGCCGTGCAGGCCCGGCAGCCGATGCATTTGGAAGGGCGGCAGCTCAACTCAGGCTCCGCATGCTGTGACTCCGGATTGGCGCACCACTCGCACCGGAGCGGGCAGCCCTTTAGAAAAATCAGATCCCGCATGCCGGGGCCGTCGTGGAGGCTGAAGCGCTGCACATTGAAGATGGTTCCCACTGCGGATTGGCTCATGCCGCCCCACCTCCCTCCTGCGGATGGTTTATTCGGTGCACATGCTGGTGTGCTCGGTACGGTTGATAATCTCCGTCTGTAGCTTCTCACTCAGGTCGGTGAAGTAGGCGCAGTAACCTGCCACACGCACCACCAGGTTGCGGTATTTGTCCGGGTCCTTCTGCGCGGCCAGCAGGGTCTCCCGGTTGACGACATTAAACTGAATGTGCCACAGTTTCAGATCCACAAAGGTGCGGATGATCTGGATAAAGTTCTGAATACCGCTCTCCCCCTCCAGGAATGCGGGAGACAGCTTGATGTTCAGCAGGCGCTGCATCGTCAGGTCGTGGGCATGGCTGTTGATGGCCGCCACAGCGTTAAGCGTGGTGATGGGGCCGTTCTCATCGGTGCCCTGGGTGGGGGAGATTCCCTCGGACAGGGCCACGCCCGCCCTGCGTCCGTTGGGTGTGGCAATGGTCTTGCCGCCCAGGGCCACGTGGGAGGCCACCGGCACGAACTTCAGGTGCTTCTGTCCGCCGTGCATGGTGCGGTGGCGGACAATGACGTTCTGCATCATGGCGTCAAACCGCCGGGCCAGCTCCAGGGCGTGCTGGTCGCCGTTGGCAAACTTGGGTGCCCTGAGCAGCTTCTGGCGCATGGGCTCATAGCCCTCAAAGTTGGCATTTACCGCCTGGCGGACCTGCTCCAGGGTGAATTCCCTGCCCCGGAATACGAACTCATCCAGGGCGGAGAGCGATTCGATCAGGGTGCCGATGCCAATGACATTCACCGCACCGTTGTCGATATACAGGCCGTAGTCCCTGTCACAGGGCTGGTGCAGATCCTTCATGTTGATCCGGCCCGCCTCGCTGAGGGCGGAGGTAAAGGGGCAGGCCAGCTTCAGGGCGTTGCTCTGCTCCAGGGTGCCGGTGCGCTTCATGATGTGGCGCACAAAGAAGGTGAACGCCGCCTCCAGGTTGACCATCAGATCGTCCATGTTCTGAATGTGGCCGGCGGGGATGGGCGTATCCAGGAATTTCTCGTACTTCCCGTCCCCGAAGTGAACCCAGCCGTCGCTCATGGCCATCTCCAGGACGGCGGTGATGTTCAGGTTGCACACCGCGGCCAGGTAAGTCTCATAGTCGGGCAGGCGGCCCCCGCAGCAGCCACAGGCGGCAAGCTGGCCTCCCGGCGCCCCCCCCGCCAGCCACAGGCGGCATAGTCGCGGGCAATGTGCAGCGGCACGCCGGCGGCGATGTAGTGGGTGATAAACTCCTCGTCGTTGAAGAACTTGGGGCAGCCGTATCCCACCTTCACCACCTCGGCGGCGGCCCGGAGCAGCTTATCCGGGGTATTGGCGTGAACCCGCAGGCTGACATCGGGATACTGGAAGGGGAACTCCTTCTTGGAGCGGAGGATGAGGTAGGTCAGTGGATTGGTGGCGTCCCGGCCGTCGGGGGTCAGGCCGCCCAGGGAAAGGGCCTCAAAGTGGGTGTAGCCCTCGTGGCCGCCCGCCGTGCTCTTGCCCTGGTAGGGGACCACCTCACCCACCTTGATAAACATGCATTCCAGGATTTCCATGGCCCGCTCCTCCGTGAGGGTGCCATCCTCCAGGCCCGCCTTGTAGAGGGGATAGAGATACTGGTCCAGGCGGCCCAAACCCACACCGCCGCCGTTCATGTTCTCCAGCCGGTAGCCCACCTGGAGGAACCACTGGGCCTGCACCGCCTCATAGAAGTTCCGGGCGGGGTGCTCGGGCACATGGCGGCAGATCTCCGCAATGGTCTCCAGCTCGGCCCGGCGTACCGGGTCGCTCTCCTCCGCGGCCATCGCCTCGGCCCTGTCCGCATAGCGGTGGGCATATGTAATCATGGCCTTGCAGGAGAGAATCGCGGCGTCCAGATAGTAGATCTTGTCCATCTGGTTGTGCAGCAGGTTGCCCTCGATGCCCGCCTTCTTCTCCTCCAGCTCGCGGATGATGCCCTCCAGGCCCTCCCTGATTACCTTTTCATAGGAGCCGGTCCAGCTCAGTGTGTGGGCGTTGTTGGCCTCGTCGAAGATGAGGCCCTGGGTGGCATACTCCTCGTCGCCGTAGATCACCCTGCGGGTCTCCCTGGGGAGCATGTTCAGATAGAGCTCATGGGAGGTCTTGCCCTTCCAGTACGGAACCACCTCGTTGAGAACGGTATCCACCTCCGCCTGGGTCATGGCGTAGCCCGCCTTGCCCTCCGCCTTGAGGATCTTGGGCAGATCACGCGGGAACTGGCCGCCCCGGGTCTCAGGATATAGCACACAGTAGCGGCCCGGACCGCCGGCCGTGCCGACAATGAGCTCATGGGGCTGGATCACCACTTCTATGTGCTCCATCATGTACTGGATGGCCAGCGCGGTGCGGAGCACCTGGGGATAGGCCTCCGTCTGCATCATGGACTGCGTAAAGAGCACCGCTCGCTGGATATCCACCCGGGGCTTCCGGCCGTAAAAGCGGTCCTCCATGATCCTGTTGATGCGCGGCCGCGGAGCGGAGAGCTGCCGGCCATCCTGAATCCGCTGCTCCAAGTCGGTCATTACGGCGGTGTGTGCGTTTGCACTCATAGAACGTCCCTCCTATGTGGCTGCCATACTGTCTAAATTCTCCAGTTTTACAGCGCTGAACAGCCCTATTTCTGTACTTATCATAAACGACATGGCTCTCAGAAACAAATTCACAGTTTTCACCGCCCCATTCCAGAAGGTTATCCTTTATTTGCGTACCTTTTGCATGGAAACCATTGGACGCATATCAGTTCTCCAGAATGCAAAAAGGGCGTGTGCCGCAGCTAAGCTGCGGCACAATCGTGGGCG
>OBXQ01000644.1_pt1 | contig 13073 bp, 7 predicted proteins | sample 1476641 | NCBI WGS metagenome assembly OBXQ01 (sample SAMEA2580174, study PRJEB22360) | human gut metagenome | biome: human gut; feature: human-associated habitat; material: faeces | place: Denmark | collected 2008/2010
TCTGTAACAGCGGCTTCTTGGCGCCTCCGCCTAGGCCACTAATCCCAGCCATACTGGTCTCCTTTCTGTGTTCGTAAAATAATCCCTACACAGCGTTATCGGAAGAATTGGCGAAAAGTTTACGTCTATTTACTATTTTTGATGAGGGAAACAGACCTCCATATAGAAGCCTTTTATTGTCATTGAATACTAAAGTCGAATTTTGCATTAAGAAAAATGGTTCATGGCGAGAATTGATAAAAATAATATAAAAAAATAATAAATTAATTTCTTTATATATCATTTGGTTAATGGAGATTCTATAAAAAATGACAGAAAAATTTGTTGGAAAAGTTAAAGGTTGTATCTGGGGTGCCGATAAACTTGTTGCCGGTGATTGACACCGTAAATGAATAGGCAAACTTTTATTTTATCGACTTGATTTTAAAGGAATCTAGCTATGGCACAAGTCATTAATACCAACTATCTATCCCTGGTAACTCAAAACAACCTGAACAAATCTCAGGGAACTTTAGGAAGTGCAATCGAGCGTCTGTCTTCTGGTCTACGTATCAACAGTGCAAAAGACGATGCAGCGGGTCAAGCAATTGCTAACCGTTTCACTTCAAACGTAAATGGTTTAACTCAAGCTTCACGTAATGCGAACGATGGTATCTCTATCGCTCAAACAACTGAAGGTGCATTGAACGAAATCAACAATAACTTACAACGTATCCGTGAGTTAACTGTTCAAGCGAAAAACGGTACTAACTCTAATTCAGATATCACTTCTATCCAAAACGAAGTGAAAGAACGTTTAGACGAAATCAACCGTATTTCTGAACAAACTCAGTTTAACGGCGTTAAAGTACTGAGCGGTGAGAAATCAGAAATGGTTATCCAAGTTGGTACTAACGATAATGAAACTATCAAATTTAACTTAGATAAAGTTGATAACGATACATTAGGTGTTGCTAGCGATAAACTGTTTGATACCAAAACAGAGAAAAAAGGTGTTACAGCAGCAGGTGCGGGTGTTACTGATGCTAAAAAAATCAATGCTGCTGCGACAGCTGGATATGATGGTATCACTGTAAAAGAATTTAATCTTGATGGTAAACCAGTAACTGATAAATTTATTGTTACTAAAGGTGGTAAAGACTATGTAGCAACTAAAAGTGATTTTGAATTAGATGCTACAGGTACTAAACTTGGATTAAAAGCATCTGCCACTACAGAATTTAAAGTTGATGCAGGTAAAGACGTTAAAACTTTAAACGTTAAAGATGACGCTTTAGCAACTTTAGACAAAGCTATCAACACCATTGATGAAAGCCGTTCTAAATTAGGTGCGATTCAAAACCGTTTTGAATCTACTATCAACAACCTAAACAACACTGTTAACAACTTATCTGCTTCACGTAGCCGTATCTTAGATGCTGACTATGCAACAGAAGTTTCTAACATGAGCCGTGGTCAAATCTTGCAACAAGCGGGTACTTCAGTACTTGCTCAAGCAAACCAAGTACCACAAACTGTTCTGTCTCTGTTACGTTAATTCGTACCCTGACACAAAAGATACCTTTCTATATCAAAGGCCCTCATCTGAGGGTCTTTTTTGTTATTTTATTTTATATTTAAACTCACTCTGTTTTAGTTTATTTTTTTCTCCCCATCTATTTTTGTTTTTTCTGCTAGTCATTATCTCTTATAAATTAATTAATTGGCTTTTTTTGCTATTTTCGCGACGCGAAAACACATAAATACCTTCGATTTAATGACGATAGTGTTTAGGCAACGTTATTACAGGAGTGTAATAACAAACCTATTAATTAAAAGTTTTTAAATAAAATTGAAGGAATATTGTATGGCACAAGTTATTAATACTAATTATCTGTCTTTAGTCACTCAAAATAATCTAAATCGTTCACAAAGTGCGCTAGGTAATGCGATTGAACGTTTATCTTCAGGTATGCGTATTAACAGCGCGAAAGACGATGCGGCAGGTCAAGCTATTGCTAACCGTTTCACTTCAAATATTAACGGTTTAACTCAAGCATCTCGTAATGCGAATGATGGTATTTCAGTGTCTCAAACCACTGAAGGTGCATTGAACGAAATCAACAATAACTTACAACGTATTCGTGAATTAACCGTTCAAGCGAAAAACGGGACTAACTCTAACTCAGATATCAACTCTATCCAAAACGAAGTTAATCAACGTTTAGATGAAATCAATCGTGTTTCAGAACAAACTCAGTTTAACGGTGTAAAAGTGTTGAGTGGTGAAAAGTCAAAAATGACCATTCAAGTGGGTACTAATGACAATGAAGTGATTGAATTCAATTTAGATAAAATTGATAACGACACATTAGGTGTTGCTAGTGATAAACTGTTTGATGCTAAAACAGAGAAAAAAGGGGTTACAGCAGCAGGTGATGCTATCGATGCAAACGCTCTGGGCATTTCGGGCAGTAAAAAATACGTGACTGGTATTTCAGTAAAAGAGTATAAAGTAGATGGTAAGGTTTCTTCTGATAAAGTTGTCTTAAATGATGGTAGCGACGACTACATAGTAAGCAAATCAGACTTTACATTAAAATCAGGTACTACTACTGGTGAAGTTGAGTTTACTGGTAGTAAAACCACTAAATTTACAGCAGATGCAGGTAAAGATGTTAAAGTTTTAAATGTTAAGGATGACGCTTTAGCAACTTTAGATAACGCAATTAGTAAGGTTGATGAAAGCCGCTCTAAATTAGGTGCAATTCAAAACCGTTTCCAATCTACTATCAATAACTTAAACAACACTGTTAATAACTTATCTGCTTCACGTAGCCGTATCTTAGATGCTGACTATGCGACAGAAGTGTCCAATATGAGTAAAAACCAAATCTTGCAACAAGCAGGTACTGCTGTGCTTGCTCAAGCAAACCAAGTACCACAAACTGTTCTGTCTCTGTTACGTTAATCCTTCATTAAACTCATCTTCAGATCCCACCCACAGCTATTTTTGCTGTGGGTGTTTTTTCATCAAAACAATCGTTTTTTTTATTAATCATGGATAAGTATTTCCATCGATAGGTTGTAGATAAAAAATAGATAAAAGATAAGTAATATGATTTATATGTTATTTTTTTATCAACAAAATACATATTTGATGAATACATTTCTTTCAATAAGACAAAATATCAATTTATTTAACGGTTTTTCTGCGGATTAGTATGACCCATCTTAAGGTACAGTATGTACTTGTAATGCAATAACAAATTAAATTATCAATGAAAACCCAATTTTCGCTGAAAATTTAGCATAGGTGAAAAAGAGGGGCTTTTGCTTCACTGTTCAGCCGATTGCTAACACTATTTCGTCGGATAATGGTTTCCGGTCTTTTATCCAAAGGTGTCTTTTGTTGTGAGTGATTTGTATACCGCCGAAGGCGTGATGGACAAAAATAGCCTCTGGGAGCGATATGTCCCTTTGGTTCGCCATGAAGCATTACGATTACAGGTCAAGTTACCTGCGAGTGTTGAATTGGATGATCTTTTGCAAGCAGGGGGGATTGGCCTACTGAATGCCGTTGAGCGTTATGACTCAATGCAAGGTGCCGCCTTTACTACTTATGCTGTGCAACGTATTCGAGGCTCTATGTTAGATGAGCTACGAAGTCGTGATTGGGCGCCCCGCAGTGTGCGCCGTAATGCAAGAGAAGTGACACAATCCATTCATCAGTTAGAGCAGGATCTAGGACGACCACCATCAGAACAGGAAGTTGCTGATCATTTGCAGATTGAGTTAGCAGAATACCGGCAGATCCTATTGGATACAAATAACAGCCAGTTGTTCTCTTATGACGAATGGCATGAAATTTACGGTGAAAGCTGTGAACCGTCTCAAGACGAAGATCACGATGACAATCCTTTACAAATGTTATTGGAAAGTGATATTCGCCAAAGAGTCATAGACGCGATAGAATTGCTTCCCGAAAGGGAAAAAATGGTTCTTACCCTGTATTATCAGGAAGAACTTAATTTGAAAGAAATAGGCGCAGTGCTTAATGTCGGGGAATCCCGCGTAAGTCAGCTACACAGCCAAGCAATCAAAAGGCTGCGAGCACGCTTAAACCCAGAGAAATAGAAGTTTTGCTTATTTTTGTTTTTATTTATTAAGACTACAACACAGGGCTTTATCTCTTATGTCTGTTTCAACACAAAAGAAACGGCCGCTAAGCCGTTACATTAAAGACTATAAACACAGCCAAACTCATTGTTTGCATTGCCATAAGGCGCTTGATCGGATTTCTCTCGTATTCAATCGCCAAGTTATCAATAAAGAAGCCATTTCTGAAATGACAGATTTAATTGATGATGAAACATGGGAAACCTTGCAAGGAAAGTTTTCTGCGCTGTGCCGTTTTTGTAGTGAGATTTACTGTAATAGTGAAACTGATTACTTTGACATTATGTCTTTTAAGCAGTATTTGTTCGAACAAACGGAGATGAGCCACAGTACTGTTCGTGAGTATGTGGTTCGTTTACGTCGACTCGATGAATTGCTGACTTCCACTAATTTTCCTCGTCAAGAATTTACGACAGAGAAAATTCAGTCAGACTTGAGTAAAAAGCTCACTCCCTCCGCATTTAGTAACTACAACATTGCCCTACGTAAGTATGAGCAATATCTTGATTGGTGCCAAGCGCCAACCTCGATGAGTAGTGGTCACTAATCGCATTCAAGAGAGACCTAAAAAAAGGGGTAACATTATGTTGCTCCTTTTTATTTTTTGTTCCAGAAATAAAAAAACCACCTTTAATAGATAAGTAAGTTAAAGGTGGTCTCAAAAATAAAGTGAGAAAGAGAACGCTGGGTTTAACTAATCGTCATTAAGCTGGCATTGCCTCCGGCAGCGGCGGTATTGACGCTTAATGCTCGTTCATGCAATAAACGCTCTAATAACAATGCTGTCTCACCACGTGAGAAGCCTTGTACTGAAATAATAGCGCCTTTACGTTGTGCAATTTGCTGACAAGTTTCTTTTAACTGATCACTATCGCCATGATAAATAACGGCATTAATGCTTAGTGACTCATCATGCCAGTTGTCCGTGAGTGTGATTGTTTTTCTGATCATATCAGGCAATTCACGATAGGTTTTTTGGGAGAAAACAGCATTATGGACAATAGCATGGCATCCTGATGCAAAGACTCCCGCTAACTGAGTAAATATATCTTGCTCATTATCTGAGAGACAAAGCACCTTGCCACAAGGGACTAATTGATAGGTATTAAGCTCGCCAGTAGGCCCCGGCAATACGCGCAATGTCCCGGCTTGTGATGCATTGGCGTATTCTTCTAGCGCCTGATAATGTGCAGGTTCCGTTTTATTTGCTAACCACGTCATATAGTGATGATAGGTTTGTAATAACTTTTGTCTCATAGAGGCATCAAGGGGTAATGTTTCATCTTGACGTGCTAAGGTTTGTGTTATGGCATTTTCAGGACGTTTTGATAATAAACGATACAAATAAGCAGGGCCTCCAGCTTTTGGCCCCGTGCCCGATAAGCCTTCACCACCAAAAGGTTGTACCCCGACAACAGCACCTACCATATTGCGGTTCACATATAAATTTCCTACTTTTGCATGAGTCGCTACATAAGCGATAGTTTCATCAATACGGGTATGAACCCCCATCGTTAATCCATATCCAGTCGCATTAATTTCATCTAATAAAGCAGGCAGATCTTGGCTTGAGTAACGTACGACGTGCAGTACAGGGCCAAAAATCTCTTTTTTAAGTGAGCTAATTTTATCTAACTCAATTAAGGTAGGAGGTACAAAAGTACTGTTATTTTCAGTCTGTTTAGCAAGTTGATTATAGGTTGCTTGATAAACGTCAAAACCCGCTGTGCGCATAGTTTGAATATGTTTTTCAATACCCGCTTTTGCCTCTTTATCAATCACAGGACCAATATCTGTTGATAAGAGACTTGGATCACCTATTATGGCTTGAGCCATTGCGCCTTTTAACATTTCAATCGTGCTATCAGCCACCTCTTCTTGAATACAGAGAATACGCAAAGCAGAACAACGTTGACCCGCACTATCATAAGCAGAGGCCATAACGTCAGTGACCACTTGTTCCGTTAAGGCAGAAGAGTCGACAATCATGGCGTTTAAGCCACCTGTTTCAGCAATTAAAGGAACAGGGCGACCTTCGCTATCGAGTCTACCCGCTAAGGTTTTTTGCAAAATGTGGGCAACTTCGGTAGAGCCTGTAAACATCACACCACGCACGCGTTCATCAGCCACTAATTGTGCACCAATAGTCTCCCCTTGACCCGGTAAGAGTTGTAATGCACTGCGAGGTACTCCTGCTTGATAAAATAGTTCTACGGCTTTAAAAGCAATCAGAGGGGTTTGCTCCGCAGGTTTGGCCAGTACGGTATTACCTGCCGCTAACGCCGCTGCAATTTGTCCACTAAAGATGGCTAATGGGAAGTTCCAAGGACTAATACAGACAACAGGGCCTAAAGGACGATGGGTATTATTATCAAAATCATTTGCCACTTGTGCTGAGTAATAATAAAGAAAATCAATCGCCTCACGCACTTCTGCAATAGCATTACTATAGGTTTTGCCCGCTTCTCTGACTAAGACCCCCATTAATGGGCCCATTTGCTGTTCCATCAGCTCAGCCGTGCGGACTAAAAATGCCGCTCTTTCCGCAGGTGGGGTTGCAAACCAAATTTCACCATTTTCTTGGGCAATATCTAAAGCAAAATTAGCTTCGGCGGCCGTTGTTTCACGTACTGTACCGACGACATCGGTGTGATTTGCCGGATTGAGTATAGATTGTGGTGCAATCACTTCTTCTGCACTATTACACTCACCACCAATGAGCGGATGGCTGTGAATTTTTTCCATCGCAGAGGTCAGTAATGCACTGGATAATGAGGCTAAACGATGCTCATTAGACATATCAATCCCCGGTGAATTTTTACGCTCATCACCATAAAGCTGCATTGGGAGAGGGATTTTAGGATGTGAAAGTCCGATTTGTCCTTCAGCTTGCGCAATTTTATTGATCTCTTTAACCGGATCGGCAACTAATTCATCTAAGGAGATGGTGGTGTCAGCGATACGATTTACAAACGAGGTATTTGCACCATTTTCTAATAATCGACGCACAAGGTAAGCCAGTAGGGTTTCATGAGTACCTACTGGCGCATAGATACGACAAGGGCGACCAAGTTTACCATCAGCAATTTTACCCACAACTTGTGTATAGAGGGGTTCACCCATACCGTGTAAGCATTGGAATTCATATTGACCAGGATAGTAATTTTGACCCGCTAGATGATAAATGGCTGATAAAGTATGGGCATTATGCGTGGCAAATTGCGGATAAATATAATTCGGTGAAGCGAGCAGTTTTTTCGCACACGCAAGGTAAGAGACATCGGTATATACTTTACGGGTATACACAGGGTAATCTTCCAGTCCATCCATTTGCGCGCGTTTAATCTCACTATCCCAATAAGCCCCTTTTACTAAACGGATCATTAAACGGCGACGACTGCGGCGAGCTAAATCAATAATATAATCAATCACTAAAGGGCAGCGTTTCTGATAGGCCTGAATAACAAATCCTATACCATTCCAACCCGCTAATTCAGGCTCGAAGCAGAGTTTTTCTAATAAATCGAGGGATATTTCCAGTCTATCCGCTTCTTCTGCATCAATATTAATACCAATATCATATTGCTTGGCTTGTAGCGTTAAAGAGAGTAGGCGAGGGTAAAGCTCCGACATCACTCTATCATATTGAGCTCGACTATAACGGGGATGTAGCGCTGAAAGTTTAATGGAGATCCCCGGTCCTTCATAAATACCTCGTCCATTAGAGGCTTTACCAATGGCATGGATGGCTTGTTGATAAGAGACTAAATAGTCTTGCGCATCTTTTTCCGTTAGGGCCGCTTCTCCTAGCATATCATAGGAATATCTAAAGCCTTTTTCTTCAAGTTTGCGTGCATTGGCTAACGCTTGGGAGATAGTTTCACCAGTGACAAATTGTTCCCCCATTAACCGCATCGCCATATCAACGCCTTTACGCACTAAAGGTTCACCACTTTTAGTTAAAATGCGATTTAGAGAATTAGATAATTTCTCTTCGTTATGAGTAGAGACGAGTTTACCTGTAAACAGTAGACCCCAAGTGGCGGCATTGACAAACATAGATTGGCTTTGCCCTAAATGCGAGCGCCAATTGCCATGGCTAATTTTATCTCGGATCAGGGCATCACGGGTTGCTTTATCAGGAATACGCAATAAAGCTTCGGCTAAACACATTAAGGCAACCCCCTCTTGGGAAGAGAGAGAAAACTCTTGCAGTAAGCCTTGTACCAGACCTGAGCGTCCAACACCCTGTTTTTGTTTGCGTAATTTTTCTGCAATGGAGTAAGCCAGTTTATGCGTGGCTTGAGCCTCATGTTCAGGTAACGTTGCCTGCTGTAGTAGCATAGGCACTGCTTGTGTTTCAGGTATACGATAAGCAGAAGTAATTGCCGAGCGTAACACCGATTGTGGGTGGATCTGCTCTGCAAATTCTAAAAACGGTTGATAATGTGTCGTTAGGGGGGCTGTGCTTTCTTCAATATCTTGCTCAGCCTGTGTGATAGGGGTTAGGGTGAGCTGATCATTTTCAATTTGTTCAAGATAATTGAAGATGGCTTGTTTAATTAGCCAATGAGATGTTCTATCTAATTTTTGTGCAGCATCTTTTAATCTATTACGGGTTTCTTCATCAAGTCTAACACCCATTGTTGTGCTACTCATGCAGTGCTCCTCATATCGTGCATCTTACTTATACGGCACATTGACCAGTTATTTTTCTTAATATCAGCCATGTTGCAACTTTGTGCAACATTGTTAACAATAAATTTATAAATAATGTGAAAGTTGTCAGGTTTTATAAATGGTTAAAAAATATTACCTTAGATGGATAAATAAATAATACTTATAATTCATTAGGTTATATATTTTTCTTTAATGAAGAGATAATATTAATCTCTTTCAACCGAAGCAAATAGTGTGAAGTTACATACAAAAATTAAACACCGATACGTTAATTTCTTGTTAAATGCTTATAACTTATTCTAGGATTGATATGAATGTTTTATTTGTTACAGTAAGAAATTATTTTAAATAAAAACTGATAAGGTCATTGGTGTGCAACGAAGTGCAACGTTCCTGCATAAGTTGAAAGCATAGCAATTGATCGTAACAGATATATGGAGAACTGCGATTATGGCTCTAAATTCGCCAATGCTAATTACCTTTACGATCTATATATTGGGGATGCTTTTTATCGGCTATCTAGCGTATCGATCAACAAAAAATTTTGATGATTATATTTTAGGGGGCCGAAGGCTTGGTAGTGTAGTAACGGCACTTTCTGCGGGCGCTTCTGATATGAGTGGCTGGCTATTAATGGGATTACCAGGCGTGGTTTTTTTTGCGGGGATCTCCGAAAGTTGGATAGCCATTGGTTTATGTTTAGGTGCATGGCTTAACTGGCGTTTAGTTGCAGGGCGCTTACGTTTACAAACAGAAAAAAACAATAATGCACTGACTTTACCAGACTATTTAACTTCTCGCTTTGATGACAAAAGCAAAATGCTACGCATTATTTCTGCGTTAGTTATTCTTATTTTCTTCACTATTTATTGTGCATCAGGTGTCGTCGCAGGAGGTATGCTTTTTGAGTCTACCTTTGGCATTCCTTATCATGAAGCGATGATTTATGGTGCACTAGCAACCATTGCATATACTTTCCTAGGTGGTTTTTTAGCGGTAAGTTGGACGGATACGGTACAAGCCACATTAATGATTTTCGCACTTATTCTGACACCAATTATTGTTATTTTCTCAATTGGTGGAATTGACACCTCTATAGAGATCATTAAAGCGAAAGATCCTACTTATCTTGATATGTTTAAAGGGCTTGATTTTATTGCTATTGTTTCATTATTAGCTTGGGGATTAGGTTATTTTGGACAGCCTCATATTCTCGCGCGTTTTATGGCCGCAGATTCAAATCAAACTATTCGTAAAGCGCGTCGTATTGGTATGACTTGGATGATCCTCTGTTTAGGCGGAACGGTGGCGGTGGGCTTCTTTGGTATTGCTTATTTTGAAGTTAATCCGGCCGTTGCAGGTCCGGTTATGGCTAAAAATGAGCGTATCTTTATGGAATTAGCTTCGTTACTTTTTAACCCGTGGATAGCTGGTATTTTGTTATCTGCGATTTTAGCTGCGGTAATGAGTACGTTAAGCTGCCAATTATTAGTCTGCGCCAGTGCATTAACTGAAGATTTATATAAGCCTTTTATTCGTAAAAATGCCAGTCAAAAAGAGCTAGTTTGGGTTGGTCGTGGCATGGTGTTATTAGTTGCGGTTATCGCTATTTATTTAGCCCGTGATCCAGAAAATAAAGTACTTGATTTGGTGAGTAATGCTTGGGCAGGATTTGGTGCTGCATTTGGTCCGGTGATCCTTATCTCTGTCACTTGGAAACGTATGACTCGTAATGGTGCTTTTGCGGGAATGTTAATTGGTGCATTAACGGTACTGGTATGGATGCAATATAAATGGTTCGGTCTTTATGAAATTATTCCGGGCTTTATTTTCGCGTCCATAGCCATTGTTATTGTCAGTTTAATGGGTAAGTCACCAACGGCAGAAAATCAACAACGTTTTGATGAAGCAGAAGCGGAATATCGTAACACTTAATTATTAATAAGCAGTGAGATTTTATTTAATGAAATACCATCTATATAAAAATATAGGTGGTATTTTTTTGGCAAAATAACAGTAAATATTAACCATTAAAGGGTTTTGTTTAGCATGATATTAATAGCATTAAGATTGCTTAATCAAAGCGATATTTAACCCATCAAATTTCATTGATGCTGTTATTAGTCAATAATACTGATACTAATATTCTTATTGGTTTAATATTTTGTAAGACACTTATTTTGCAATTACAATTTATAGGTTAAATGTTAGTCAGCTATATAACGCAATTAATGAGCGTGATAATAGCTAGCTGTTATCGCCATTTTGTCGCCATTCTCTTCCAGATACAAAAAAGCCACTTATCTCTAAGTGGCCTATCTGCCTGATTACTCAGCGTAAATTTGGTGGGTTGTGGGGGGCTCGAACCCCCGACCAATTGATTAAGAGTCAACTGCTCTACCAACTGAGCTAACAACCCGATGCGCTAATTATTCTCCTCTCTTAAGGGCGGGTCAACCCTTAATTTGAAATTTTTTCCAAATGTATAAAATATCGTCTATTAAAATGAAGAAAGGATATTATTTGGTTATCAAATCGTCACTCATTTTACTAAAAGTGATCTTTTCATTACTTATTCTGAGATTTGTGTCACAATAATTTCGCAAACTTAGCCACGGCGAAAAAATAAAAAAGTGGCGTAACAACATCAAAAATATGAAAACATTTCAGGTATTGTATGGAAGAGCAAACAGAAGTTACTCAGCCCGTTAGAGTGAAAAATGCCACTCTACAACGCGGGCTAACCAATCGTCATATCCAATTAATCGCTATTGGTGGTGCTATCGGTACTGGTTTATTTATGGGTTCTGGGAAAACCATTTCGCTAGCTGGGCCATCGATTATTTTTGTTTACATGATAATCGGCTTTGTCCTGTTCTTTGTTATGCGAGCAATGGGAGAGCTATTATTATCAAATTTAGAATATAAATCATTTAGCGATTTTGCCGGGGATTTATTAGGGCCTTGGGCTGGCTTTTTTGTTGGATGGAGTTATTGGTTTTGCTGGGTTATCACCGGTATCGCTGATATTGTTGCCATTACCTCCTATATTAGTTATTGGGCGCCCAATTTTCCTGAATGGGGAACGTCTTTTATTTGTGTGCTGACACTACTTATTTTGAATTTAGCCACAGTAAAATTATTTGGGGAAATGGAATTTTGGTTTTCGATGATCAAAATTACCGCTATTGTCTCTTTAATTATTGTTGGTATCGTATTGATTAGCATAAATTTTCAATCTCCAGCCGGCCACACGGCAACTATTGAAAATATCTGGAATGATGGCGGTATGTTCCCTAAAGGGATCAGCGGATTTTTTGCTGGTTTTCAAATTGCTATCTTTGCCTTTGTGGGGATTGAGCTGGTAGGTACAGCAGCGGCTGAAACACGTGATCCTGAGAAATCATTACCTAAGGCGATTAACGCTATTCCTATTCGTATTATTACTTTTTATGTTTTGGCTTTGGCGATTATTATGTCAGTAACGCCGTGGCGTTCGATTTTGGCAGACAAAAGCCCGTTTGTAGAACTCTTTGTCATGATTGGTATTCCAGCCGCAGCCAGTTTAGTTAACTTTGTGGTATTAACGGCAGCCGCCTCTTCTGCAAATAGTGGTATCTTCTCAACCAGTCGTATGCTATTTGGTTTATCGAAAGAGGGGGAGGCACCAAAACAGTTTAGCCAGCTATCAAAACGTTCAGTACCTGCCAATGGTTTACTCTTTACGAGTCTCTGTTTATCTTGCGGTATTGTGCTAATTTATTTTATTCCAGATGTGATGCGGGTATTTACGTTAGTAACAACGGTCTCTGCGTTATTATTTATGTTTATTTGGAGTATGATCTTATGCTGCTATTTAGCATATCGTAAGAAACGTCCTCAATTACATCAACAATCTATTTATAAAATGCCATTAGGGATAGTGATGTCATGGCTATGCTTAGCATTTTTTGTGTTTATGGTTGTGTTATTGGCATTTGAACATGATACCCGTCAAGCACTGATGGTAACGCCCATTTGGTTTATTGCTTTAGGAATAGGGTATCATTTTGTGAAAAAGCGTAAACAAAAAGTACAATTAAAAAATTAATCTTTTTTAGTTGAATTGATGGTCATTGGATAAATATAACCCTATCTTTTTTGATAGGGTTATACTGTAATTTGAGTTAAACCATTAGTCAGAATATTTCTAATATAAATGTGTTATTTTATTTTTTAATTTAAAATTTAAAGCA
>OBXQ01000646.1_pt1 | contig 13055 bp, 6 predicted proteins | sample 1476641 | NCBI WGS metagenome assembly OBXQ01 (sample SAMEA2580174, study PRJEB22360) | human gut metagenome | biome: human gut; feature: human-associated habitat; material: faeces | place: Denmark | collected 2008/2010
CCGGCCTGTGCCTGCGGGTGGAGATGGACACTCCGGCCCGGGCCGCCGCCTGGGCCGCCCTGTGCGCCGGGAGCGCCCGCACCCGGTCCAGCGCCGCCCTGGAGCCCGCCCAGGCCGCCGCCCTGGGGGATGGCCTTCCGGTCCGCCGCCCCACGGGGAGCCGCTACGCCTACCTGGCCTGGGAGGAGGACGCCGGTGTGCTGGACGCGCTGGAGGCCCTCACGGCCCGGCAGAAGGAGGCGCTGTGGCGCGGCTTCCTCCAGGACGGGACCCAGCCCATGGAATTCCAGTGGCTGTGGGACGCCTACCGGGAGGGGGCGGTGGACTCCCTGCTGGAGTGGGAGCTCACCCTCCAGCTCACCCTGGAAGCCCTGGGCTTCGCGGTGGTCAACGGGGCAGGCCGGTTTACCGTCACCGGGCCGGACGGTTCGGCGCGCAGCTTCGATCTGATCCGCGGCGGCCCGGCCGAAAAGCTGTTTCTGAAAATCCTGTTTCCCCTGGACAAGCGGGAATAAAAGATGTCCCCCGGAACCAATCGGTTCCGGGGGACGCTTTTGTATGGAAGAGGAAGATCAGGAGGTACTTACATCCAGTGCTCCTCGCCGTCATAGACACGGTAGCTGTGGGCGTTGGTGGCCTCCACAATGTCGTGGTAGGCCCAGTAGGAGGCGCTCACATCGGGGAACTGGCGCAGCTCGCCGGCGTGGTCGTCCACGTAGTCCTCGTCCGCCGCCCGGTCCAGCAGGCGGTTGGTGATGGCCGTCACCTCCGCCCGGGTGATGGTGGCCTCCGGCCGGAAGGTGCCGTCGGTGTAGCCGGTGATCCACCCGTACTGCACCGCCCCCACCACCTGGTCGTAGAACCAGTCGGAGGAGGTCACATCGGAGAAGGGATTCTCCCCGCCCTCGGGCAGGCGGGCAAAGTGCATGGCCATCACCGTGAACTCCGCCCGGGTGATGGTGCGCTCGGGGGCGAATTTTCCGCCGCCTACGCCTTCCACCATGCCCAGGGAGGCCAGGGTCTGCACCGCGCGGGCGTACCAGGCGTCGGCGGGCACGTCTGTGAAGTGGGCCGCGGTGGACACCTCCTGGTCCAGCAGGAGGTTGTAGAACATCTGGGCCGCCTCCGCCCGGGTCATGTGGTCGTCGGGGCCGAAGAGGCCGGTTCCGTAGCCATTGAGGTAGGCCATATGGTCGGTGGTGTTGAGCCAGCGGTCCACGCCCGTATCCGGGGCCTTCTCCACGGTGCGGAACTCCGCCTCAATGGTGTGGTTCTTACGCACGGTTTCAAAGGTGTAACGGCTGACCGCGCCGACACTTTCGCCGTCCACCAGCACGTCGGCAATCTCATACCCGGCATCGGGGGTGATGCGGAAGGTCTTGTCGCTGCCGCGGCTCACCCGCACCCTGCCGTCCGGGCTGATCCCGCCGCCATGGCCCGCGCTGGCCTCAATGGTGTACCGGGCCGTGCCGGTGCTGCCGCCGCCGTTATAGCTCCACTGCGCATAGAGGACGGCATCCTGGCCGGTGAGCTGGAAGGCGTCGCCGGCGGCATAATCCTCGCCGCTGCCGTCCGCCTGGGTGTTCCACCCGGCAAAGCTGTAACCGGAGCGGGTGAAGGTGTTTTCCGCCACGGTGACGGTGCTCCACTTGTCGGCGCTCTGGCCGGCAGGGGCCGAGCCCTCGCCGCCGTTGGCGTTATAGGTCAGGGTGACGGTGCCCTCGTTGGCGTCGGGGACGTTGTTATTGTTGGTATCCTCACCGAAGGTCACGGAAATGGTGTGATCTTCCCGGACATCGGCGAAGGTGTAGGATTCCCACTTTTCCCAGGCGTCCATGCCGGGCAGCAGGTTGACCCCGTTGTTGACATAGGCCGTGCCGTCGATGGTGCCCCGGTCCACGGCATAGCCGGTGTCCGGAGTAAAATCAAACTTCTGGCTGTTCCCGGCCGGGACATAGACCTTGCCCTCCGGGGCGATGGAGCCGTTCTTACCCGCGGAGGAGGTGATGGAGGGATTCTGAGTGATGTCGGGCTTGCCGTCGTTGTCGGTGTCCCAGCCCCAGACGGCGTATACGGTGATACTGGAGTCGGTGAAGGTCACCTGCTCCACAACACCGGCGGGCATGGTGTCACCCTGCGAGAGAATGCGGTCAATCTGTGTCTTGGACCAGCCCACGAAACGGGCCGTTCCCTTGTCGCTGGTTGTAGTTCCGGTGAGGCTGAGGCCGCTTCCATCGGCCAGGGCAACCGTATTGCCCTTGACATAAGTGCCGCTGTCGGTGGGCAGAACCCCCTGCAAGGTGCCGCTCTCCAGCTCGTTTTCGGCGTAGGTCAGCGTGTACTTGCCGGTCTCGTTCACGTCCGGCACGCCGTCGCCATTGGTATCCACGCCCCAGGCGGCGTAAACCGTCGTGTCGCCGTTGATGTCTACGTTGGCAACAGTGGTGGGCGCTGTATCGCTGGCGGTGTAGATCTTGTTTCCAGTGGTGTCCGCTGTCCATCCAATAAACAACACATCCACGCCGTCCTGCTGATCGTGAGTGGGGGCGGGGGACTGCTTCAAGGGGTAGCCGGTCTGGGTGTCCAGCAGCTCCGTTCCGGGGCCGCCGCTGCCGCCGTTGGGATCATAGGTCAGAACATGGAGATTTTTGCTGTTGACCGTAATGGTGCCGGTGAAGTCTTCGTAGTTGGTGCTGGAAATTGTAATTGCTATGTCTGCAACCTTTGTTTCTTCATCAGACTCCACGGCGTTGACGGGCAGGCGCAGGACACCGGCATTTACCTTGACAGCGTCAGTGGTAAAGTATCCCTCTTTGGCTATTGTAATATTACCCAACTTATAGGAGATGTTTCCCAAGCCATCCAGTCCAGCAGTCAACTGGGAGAGGGAATAGGTATACGTCCTGGCTGCCCGGTTGGCGATGGTCAAGGCGCCGGGATTGGCAGAAATCTGATTCTGGCCGGGATCAGCTTTGGCAACGACCACCGGCTTACTTGCTTGGGCTGGACGCAGAACGTAGTGCATGGCCCGGTCGCCGGTCAGCTCGTAAGAAAGGGTGACCGACCGATTGCCGGCGTTTGCATTGCTCAGTGTTCCGGTGGCGGTCACATCCACATCATCGCTGCCTACAATGTCAGCTTGGGTCAGTTCGGCATCGACTGTAACCGACGCATGTCCATCATAGGGCCACGTATACGGACTGGAGTGACCGTTCAGCTTCACGGTGCTGTCATCCACGGAAATCGGCTTTTGAGCCACAGATACGGTGACGGTACCGCTGGCGGCGGCATAGCCATCGTCTCCGCCTTTTTCCGCCACGCTGGCGGTAATGACAGCGGTTCCGCTGCCGGTGATGGTAACCTCACCATTCTGGGCTACCGTTACCACATCTTCATTGTTGCTAGTAAAGGTAACTAGACTATCAGGAGAAATAGGACTATCATCCTTTTGAAGTTCGACAGTTAGAGTGAAGTTTTCATCCCCATAGGTCTTGTTGATGGTACCATTTGTAACAACCTCATCTCCCTGCCGGATCACAACCGGATAAATGGGCAGATTGGTAATCGTGATGGTCAGTGTCCCGGACTTGGACTCTGGCGCAAAATTGGAATCACTGTGGCTGAAAACCCAATAGAGGGGTACCTCTTCGCCGGCGGATGTATTCTGAAGGGAGGTATCGGTCACCGCTTGCGAATGTTGCTCATCCATATACCAAGTCAGGTTCCCAGCCCTCAGGCCGGTCAGGTCATCTTGAATCGACGGGTCAATGGAAATGGTGGCAGGGGGCAGCTTGGACAGGAGCTGCGTTTCACCATGCGCCACTGTCCAATTCCCGTCGGACACGTTAATGGTATAATCGGCGGGTTGAATGGTAAAGGTCCTGGAGGCGCTGCCCTCCAGCAGGTCGCCGGCACCAGTGGAGGTAACAACGGCCTTGGCGGTCTCTCCGGCGTTTGTGGCATCTGTGTAAGTTACGGTATAGTCCGCCGGATTCCCATAGGTATGGGAATAGCCCCACAGATTTAATGTAACGCTTACCTCGGGGCTCTGCTCCGTGCCGTTGTAGGTCAGGTCCTCCGCGCCGGACAGGGCAATCAGCTTTTCCTCCGGGGGTAGTTTGACGGTGCCGGTGCATTCCAGTGTACCGCTGCCATCTGTCTGGTCAAGACCTTCCAGCAGAATCAGGGTGCTTCCCTCGTCTACGGTGACGGTGCCGTTATTGGTCAGTTTGCCGTCCTGGCCGATTTCCAGAGTGGCGTAGGCGTAGTTTCGGTCATTCTGGACGACCCGCAGCTCGGTGCCGCTTTCCACCACAAGCGGATAGTCAATCACCGGTTCACCCCAGACCTGGATATTGGCCTCTGTGTCATTCAGGTGAACCGTACCGTCCTCACCCACCGTCGCGCTCGTATTACTGCCCTCATAGCTGATAAAAATACCGTCCCAGTCAGCGAAGCCGGAGGGGTCCCCAATGCCGTCCGGGGCCACGATGACGGCGTTTCCGCCCGTGCCGGTGGTGAAGGCTCCGTTGTCGCTTGTACCGATAGCACGGTTGCCGCTGCCGATGCTGGTGGAGTCCGCACCGCCCTCGGCGTATACCACACCGCCGTTGATGGTGACGGTTCCGCTATAGTTTGCGTTCTCACCGGAGCCGATGCCCGCGCCGCCGGTACTGCCGCTTGACCCACCGATGGCCGTGACGTATCCGCCGTTGATGGTAACATTGCCGGTTACAGTCCCGCTGCCGACCTCGTAGCCGCCGCCGATGCCCGCGCCGCCTCCGGAGCCTCGGGCAATGATGGTACCACCGTTGATGGTGATATTGCCAAAATTACTGCTGGCGCCATATCCACCGCCGATTCCGGCCGCCCCCAAACCGATGGATGCCCCCCCGGCGGAGGCCTCGAGTAATCCGTTTCCTTCAAAGGTAACGGAGGAACCGGACTCCACCCAGATGGCAGGATGATTCCGGTAACCTCTGAGAGTGTTGTTGCCCTCCAATATAAAGGTGACATCTGCGTTACCAGTTATATCAATAGCAGATTTCTCAACGCCCGGTGAGTCAATAGTAAGATTACTAAGCGTAATTGTATGGGTTCCGCCATCAATGGTCTGATTCCTCCTGTTCCCACTCCAGGTCTCTTCGCTTTCACTAAAAGCTAGAGAAGTTGAAGGAAGAATAGATAGTAACATACATAAGGATAATAATGCGGCAAACCACCGTTTTTTTTGATGTCTCATGGTGTATCCTCCTTTTTGTAAATGTCTACCTTTTTAAACGAGGATACAACATTTTGCGATAGGAAGATTTAGGAAATAAATTTGTAAAATATATTAATAGCCTGTTGCAATTTTCCTGCAAAAATGATATATTTACTAAACATCCACATGTTTGATAATGTAGACATTTAAAAACACGATGTCCGCTTCTGCGGGCATTTTTTATGCGCGGCCGGTCGGGGCGGGGACGGCTGGAGCAAAATGAAGCCAGTTGGCACTTCCGTGCGCCCAAAGTGGCGAAAATTGAGCAAAAGAGAAAGAAAACCGACGGGTATCTCTTGCAATCTTTTGGCAAAATGGTATAATGTCTCCGGTTACTGTATTTGAGTATAGTAGTGCAACGTAAATCTAGGAGGAATGACAAATGGCCAACACGCATAAGTATGTCTATTTGTTCTCAGAGGGCAACGGCTCCATGCGGGAGCTGCTGGGCGGCAAGGGCGCCAACCTGGCTGAGATGACCAATCTGGGTATGCCCGTGCCCCAGGGCTTCACCGTCACCACCGAGGCCTGCACCCAGTATTATAACGACGGCCGCCAGATCAACGCGGACATCCAGGCCCAGATCTACGAGTACCTGGGCAAGATGGAGGCCATCTGCGGCAAGAAGTTCGCCGATCCCGAGAACCCCCTGCTGGTTTCCGTGCGCTCCGGCGCCCGCGCCTCCATGCCCGGCATGATGGACACCATCCTCAACCTGGGCCTCAACGACACCGTGGTGGAGGGCCTGGCCAAGTTCACCAACAACCCCCGCTTCGCCTACGACTCCTACCGCCGGTTCATCCAGATGTTCTCCGACGTGGTGATGGAGCTGAGCAAGAAGCGCTTTGAGGAGATTATCGACGACGTCAAGGCCAAGAAGGGCGTCAAGCAGGACGTGGAGCTGGATACCGAGGACATGAAGAACCTGGTGGTTCTGTTCAAGGAGTTCTACAAGAAGGAGAAGGGCGAGGACTTCCCCCAGGATCCCAAGGTCCAGCTCATGGAGGCCGTCAAGGCCGTGTTCCGCTCCTGGGACAACCCCCGCGCCAACGTCTACCGCCGCATGAACGAGATCCCCTACGACTGGGGCACCGCCGTCAACGTCCAGTCCATGGTGTTCGGCAACTCCGGCGACAACTCCGGCACCGGCGTGGCCTTCACCCGCAACCCCGCCACCGGCGAGAAGGCCCTGTTCGGCGAGTACCTGATCAACGCCCAGGGCGAGGACGTGGTGGCCGGCGTGCGCACCCCTTCCCCCATCTCCAAGCTGCATGAGGAGATGCCCGCGGTGTACGAGCAGTTCGCCGCCATCGCCGACCGCCTGGAGAAGCACTACAAGGACATGCAGGACATGGAGTTCACCATCGAGAATGGCAAGCTCTATATGCTGCAGACCCGCAACGGCAAGCGCACCGCCGCCGCCGCCCTGAAGGTGGCCGTGGATCTGGTGGACGAGGGTATGATCGACGAGAAGGAGGCTGTGTGCCGCGTCGATCCCAAGCAGCTCGACGCCCTGCTGCACCCCACCTTTGACGCCGAGGCCCTGAAGAAGGCCCAGGTCGTTGGCAAGGGCCTGGCCGCCTCCCCCGGTGCCGCCTGCGGCCGCGTGGTGTTCACCGCCGAGGAGGCCAAGGAGTGGCACGAGCGGGGCGAGAAGGTCATCCTGGTCCGCCTGGAGACCTCTCCCGAGGACATCGAGGGCATGCAGGTCTCCCAGGGCATCCTGACCGTCCGCGGCGGCATGACCTCTCACGCCGCCGTGGTGGCCCGCGGCATGGGCACCTGCTGCGTGTCCGGCTGCGGCGACATCGTGGTGGACTATGAGAACAAGAAGTTCACCCTGGCCGGCAAGGAGTACCACGAGGGCGACTGGATCTCCCTGGACGGCTCCACCGGCAACATCTACGGCGAGGCCGTGGCCACCGTGCCCGCCGACCCCGGCTCCGGCTACTTCGGCCGCCTGATGGGCTGGGCGGACAAGTACCGTCAGCTCATGGTCTACACCAACGCCGACACCCCCCGCGACGCCGCCCAGGGCCGCGCTTTCGGCGCCCAGGGCATTGGCCTGTGCCGCACCGAGCATATGTTCTTTGAGGGCGAGCGCATCAAGGCCATGCGCGAGATGATCGTCGCCGACAACACCGAGGACCGCAAGAAGGCCCTGGCCAAGATCATGCCCTACCAGCAGGGCGACTTCGAGGGCCTGTACGAGGCCATGGAGGGCTGCCCGGTTGTCATTCGCTTCCTGGATCCCCCGCTGCACGAGTTCCTGCCCACCAAGGAGGAGGACATCAAGGAGATCGCCGGCGAGATCGGCGTCACCGTAGAGCGCCTGCACGAGGTTATCGCCTCCCTGCACGAGTTTAACCCCATGATGGGCCACCGCGGCTGCCGTCTGGCCGTCTCCTACCCGGAGATCGCCGAGATGCAGACCACCGCCGTCATCAACGCCGCCATCAACGTCCAGAAGAAGCACCCCGACTGGAAGATGGTGCCCGAGATCATGATCCCCCTGGTGGGCGAGGTCAAGGAGCTCAAGTACGTCAAGGACGTGGTGGTCGCCACCGCCGACAAGATCATCAAGGACGCCGGTATCGACATGAAGTATGAGGTCGGCACCATGATCGAGATCCCCCGCGCCGCCCTGACTGCCGACGAGATCGCCAAGGAGGCCGAGTTCTTCTCCTTCGGCACCAACGACCTGACCCAGATGACCTTCGGCTTCTCCCGCGACGACGCCGGCAAGTTCCTGAGCTACTACTACGACAAGAAGATCTATGAGTCCGATCCCTTCGCCCACCTGGATCAGAACGGCGTGGGCAAGCTGGTCGCCATGGCCGCCAAGCTGGGCAAGGAGACCCGCCCCGACATCCACCTGGGTATCTGCGGCGAGCACGGCGGCGATCCCACCTCCGTGGAGTTCTGCCACAAGGTTGGCCTGAACTACGTGTCCTGCTCCCCCTACCGCGTGCCTATCGCCCGTCTGGCTGCCGCCCAGGCCGCCATCAAGAACCCCCGCTAAGGGCGAGCATTTATAAAGTAAACAGGAGCGCCGCCCATTTGGGCGGCGCTCCTGCTGTTAGGAGGAAAGTTTTTGCGTGGGAAGGCGGTTAGGCCCCAAAGAGACGCAGTTTACAATCTATAATAAAGGAAGAAGGGCAATCCAGGTTTGCTGCCCTCCTTAAATTTCAATAACAGACCTGGCCTACGTAAAAAATTATAGATGAAGTGTAATATTTTGATCCTCCAGACTGATATAGAGACAAAGAGATCCAACAGGAAGCTATTCTTGAAATGTGCGTGCATAAAACACATAGAAGGGGTGAGCCCAATGGGAATGATTTAAGCGCCTGCTATGAGCAAAGTACACGACCAGCGGCAAAGAACCCATCATCCAGTCCCCGATAGGGAAATGAAAATGGGAGGATTCAAAATGATGCTGAAGAAAAAAAGGGGTTATATTGGAATACCAACGGTTTTGGTGCTTGCAGTGCTCCTGTCGCTTCTGTCGCCAATGGCACTGGCAACCAGTCTGACAGATACCATTTCTGAAACGGGCATTACCGCTGTAGTGGAATATGAACCCGGCACGGAAGTCTCGCAGATGCCGTTTTTTAATGGGCTGGCTACAAGAGGAGAAGACGCGCCAAATGTGACCGCAGAATTTAGCTATAATTTAGTTTTGAATGAAACTGCGGAAAACATTAAGGCGTCCGTGGAACTCCAATTCTACAGTGGAGACACGACGTATGAGACTCATCTGGAGGGCCAACTGGAGCAAGTAGAACTTTCTGATGACATTACTCTAATTGAAGGGGGGCCGCTGGAGGGCGAGATCTCCATAGGCACAGAAACCTACCATATTATGTCTTCGTTCCAGAAACGGATAGGTACGGAAGGGGCCTGTTTAGGTATTTCAATGAAAAAACAAGATAGTGAGGAGTTCCCTGTATTTCTTAGAGTCGGTGAATCCGTTTATACAGACGAGATAAAAGCACTGCATCCTCTATATTCCGAAGATACGAATGATTTAGATGGTCAGTTAGCGCTGGCAAGTACCCCTACGACGCCAAAAGGATATAAAAAAGTGGAAGTGTTTACCCTGCCGGTGCCAAAAAATAACTACGGACTCAGTGGGCCGGGAATGGATTTTTACGCATACTTTAAACCGGAAGGGGCTATTTCTGAGGCAGGGAATGACACTAGATATAGTCTTTTGCTACTTGCGCCATATACTTACTGTGAAGAATTATCGGATCAAGTAGATTTAGCAAATGTTTATTTGAGTCAGGTTAAAATTATCGGTACTACCACAAAGGATTGTGCTTTTCTCAGATTTTATGAAGCCCCGCCGGGGGTGGATACTGGTGAATCGGATACAGTATTTTCTCTCTTATCAGCTGCTTTATCCATTTTGGGCATTTTTAAAGATGCCGCAGGGTATGTTGGTGTAGTACTAGAAACCTTAAATACGATACTGCCACAAGCAAGTAAAATGGAAATCGACCCATTTGGAACAGAGGCTATTTTTAAAATGGGACTTAGTGTCGCAGACCAGGGCATAAATTTTGATGTAGTTCCGGCAGCAGTATGCTTCCGAATGGATCCTGGAGAGCACAAGACTTACGAAGTAGAGATCGAACCTACGGTGGAATATATATATCGATCCTATGAAACGCTATACTATTTTGACGTAAATACAGTAACTACATTAGAGCTTGACTGTTAACACCAAGGTAAATATGAAATTAAAGAGCGTGCATAGCACACGAGTAGGTTTTTTTACTTCATTAGGTTGTTTGATATTTCTCTTGATTGCATCTCTGATATCAGGCGAGGTGTTCTTTGGATCGGCCATAGTCACAGTGAATTGTGTATGGCTGGGACGATATGCTCGTCCTAAATGTCCTTACTGTGAAAAGCGATTTCCAATGTGGGGGCGAAATATCACAGTGTGCCCTCATTGCGGCAAACATTTTAAGGAAGAGGAAACAGACGAGTTCTAATAAACCGGCTGATGGAATGCGAAGTCATTCCATCAGCCGGTTATAATACAAATAAACGATCATTACAAAATAGAAAAAATATAGTTGGTAATAGAGCTATTTATCTTTTTGCCGTAACCGCGGAGGAGGTGGGAGTGGTACGGCTGTCGATGCCGTTGGCGTCTCTGGCAAAGACATCCGCCGTTACCCGGTATTGATGTCCGATGGTTCCCTGATACGAAAGGGTCCTGCTGTAGCTGGAGCGGTTTTCGGCGGTCATCCAGCTTTCGCCCTCGTACTCTTTGGCGGTGCTCCAGGTCCTTCCGCCATCGTCGGACTCCTCCAACAAAATGTAGCTGGCGCCCAGTTCTGAAACACGTTGATTTGCGACGACGGAAATCGTTATTTCAACGGCGCCGCGGTCACCCGCGAAAAGCGTGGCAGAATATCTCGTAAGATAGGAACTTGCCCGCTCAACCGCCGAAGCATGGATGACGAAGCCTGTGCAGAAGGCCAGCGCAAAAATTGCTGCACAGATGCAGCGCAGAGATTTTTTCATAGTTGACTGCTCCTCTCTTATGTATAAATAGAATCAATGATTGTGATCATTTCCTGTTCGGTCAACGGTCCCGTAATAGAGCACTCACAGGTACCGTTCACCCAGGCAGCCACCCGTACATTCACATTCGACATGATGTAGTGGACAATGCCGTTTTTGGTGTACTCGATCACAGAGGAACCATCTTTTTCAAAGATGGATGAGGAAAAGGTGCCGTCCATTCGATAGGAATACATAAGGTTCAGGATGCTCTGACCGCTGCTGTAGGAGGCAGTGAATACGACCTGTCCGGTTGAAGGGCTGGCCTCCACATAGTCCAGCACATACCCCTCCGGAATCCAGGACGGGGCCAGCGGTTCAGAAATGGAGTGGGCGTCAAAAGCATCCTGAAGCGTGGGGTATTGCTCCACTTCGTAGATCAGAACCCCATCAATGTCAACAGGAACTGCGGAAACCGCGGAAGTTGCAGGGCCTGCCGGGGCAGCAAAGCGGAATGTCTCCTCCGTCCATCGCCCGATTGCACCGAACACGTCGATGCCAGCGGCCTGTGCACAAAACATAGTGAATACGGCGACGATGGCCGCAACAACGACAACTCTTGCGAAGGCTCTGCGGAAACGGAATCCATGAGATCCTCTTTGGGGAACCTCCGGTTTGGGCAAAATGTCCTCGTCGAATAAAATCGCATGCTGTGAACGGAACTTTTCCCATGACCGTTCCACATCAAAATCTTTTTCGAGAGGAGCTTTTTTGTCCAGGGCGGCCAGATAGGAGTCAATCACATCCTCATCATAGGTAAGGTCTGTCATTTCATCCATCCTGGCTTCCAGCTCTGTCAACAGCTCGTCCGCTGTTTTGTCGCACAGATGTCCTTGGATTTGAGAGACGTTGCCCTTCCCTCTGCCCGACTGGTGTGGGGCTCGTTTCTTCTCGGGCATCATGACACCTCCTTCTTAGGAATATCAGAAAGACTGATAGAAACATTACATCAATTCTGAAAAATCTGTTTCTTTTTCCGCCAGCTTTTTATAGTGTTGCTTTGCCCGGAACATCTGAGTCCGGCAGGTCAGGATCGGAATCTTCAGCCGTGCAGAAATCTCCTCGTAGGACAGCCCTTCCTCATAGAACCAGACCAACAGATCCTGTTCCCGCTGGGTGAGGCCCGGCGGCAGTATATCGCGCAGAGAAAAAAACTGTTTTGGAGGGGCGCTGATTTGAGTGATTTGTTCCTCTATGGAAATTTCATGGCTAGATTGCTTCTGGTTCCTGTCCATAGAATGGCGGATTAGGTTTTGAACGACTTTCATCAGCCACCCGGAGGGGTTTGGATGAACTCTTACGGTATCAAACCGAGCCAGGAGCAATAAGAATGCCTCCTGTACGACATTCTCAGCCTCGTCTTTATCGCCCAGCCGGCGGAAAGCGACCTTATACAGTTTGAGGGCATTGGCTTCATAAAGTTCCTTCACCCATGCTTCATCTGCTGGACTCATAAGCATCTCTCCTCCCGGTTGGCTGGTACCGGCTCCATTTTACCGAAGCAGGCTGGAAAATGCAATCCCGCCCCCGGTTTCCAGCCAAAACCGGGAGCGGGCGTTTTTACGGCAGAAAGGGCTTGAGGTACTCGGCCATGGAGCGGGACATCTCGCGGGAGAAATCGGAGTTGTACTTGCGCTTGCAGAAGGCGTCCAGCCACGCACCGTAGGGCCGGGCTCCGGCGTTGTCGGCCAGCATAGCCTCCAGCTCGGCCGGCTCCATGCGGCGGTAGGCGTTCTCGTGGACGATGTGCTCCAAGGCGCGGCGGCGGGGCTTTTCCCGCTCCTGCTGCTGCTGCGTGGGGTAGCCAAACACCAGCAGGGCGGCGGGCACCACGTACTCCGGCAGGCGGAGCAGGGTCCGGTGGGTCTCCACCTGCTCCAGAATGTCGCCGATGTAGCAGGAGCCGATGCCCAGGCTCCATGCGGCGGTGACGGCGTTCTGGGCGGCGATATTGGCGTCGGACAGGGCCAGCCACAGGTCGCCCGGCCCGGGGCGGCGGGGGGAACAGCCCCCGGCGGCAAAGGCGTCGTACCACTTCTGGCAGTCGGCGCAGAAAAGGAGCACCAGCGGGGCCTGGGCGATGAAGGGCTGGTGGTCGCAGGTGTCGGCCAACGTGTCCTTGACGGCCTGGTCGGTAATGTCTAAAATGGTATAGAGCTGCTGGTTCCCCGCCGTGGGGGCGGCGCAGGGCCGCCCCCGCCCATCCACC
>OBXQ01000653.1_pt1 | contig 12884 bp, 13 predicted proteins | sample 1476641 | NCBI WGS metagenome assembly OBXQ01 (sample SAMEA2580174, study PRJEB22360) | human gut metagenome | biome: human gut; feature: human-associated habitat; material: faeces | place: Denmark | collected 2008/2010
CCTGTCCGGCGGGCCGGGGGCGGCAGAGCGGCGGAAGGAGCTGCTCCACCGGCTGGAGCTGCCCGAACGGCTCTCCCCCAACGCCCTGCTGGAGGTGCTCAACGCCCTGTTTACGTTTGGGGAGCTGGAGGATACGGTTTGGGGAGCAGATGCGAAAAAATTTTCCTGAAATTCGAAAAAAGGACTTGACGAAAAAGTTAAGTTGTGCTATCTTATAAACAGAAATGATAATCATTACTGATTAGAACTTCTGACATATACCAATAAAATCTCATTATTAAAATAAACAGGAGGAATTACATCATGAAAAAGTGGGTTTGCTCTGTCTGTGGTTACGTCCATGAGGGAGATTCCGCTCCCGACTTCTGCCCCATCTGCAAGGCCCCCAAGGAGAAGTTTGTGCTCCAGGGCGGCGACAAGACCTGGGCCGCCGAGCACGTGGTGGGCGTGGCCAAGGGCGCTCCCGAGGAGATCCTCCAGGGCCTGCGCGAGAACTTCCAGGGTGAGTGCTCTGAGGTCGGTATGTACCTGGCCATGAGCCGTGTGGCCCACCGTGAGGGCTATCCCGAGATCGGCCTGTATTGGGAGAAGGCCGCTCTGGAGGAGGCTGAGCACGCCGCCAAGTTCGCCGAGCTGCTGGGCGAGGTGCTGACCGACTCCACCAAGAAGAACCTGGAGATGCGTGTGGATGCCGAGAACGGCGCCACCATGGGCAAGTTTGAGCTGGCCAAGAAGGCCAAGGAGCTGAACCTGGACGCCATCCACGATACCGTCCACGAGATGGCCCGCGACGAGGCCCGCCACGGCAAGGCTTTCGAGGGCCTGCTGAAGCGCTACTTCGGCTAATCAAGCAGAATACGGAAAAGGGCGGAGCCTTCGCTCCGCCCTTTCTGATTGTATGAACCGGCGATAGGCGGCGGACCCAATTCCGGTATCCGCTGTGATAGGAGTATGTACGGATGAATAAAAAAGAGATTTTACTGGCGCGGCATTTTGCGACGTTGGCCATGGTCTATGCGGTGATTGCCATGGCATTGGGCGTATTTTATAGGGAGTTTACCAAATTCAGCGGCTTTGCGGGCAGAACCTCTCTGTCTTTCCTGCATACCCACTATTTTGCACTGGGAATGGTGTTTTTTCTTATCCTGATGCTGCTGGAAAAGACATTTGCCTTCTCAAGCCGAAACAGCGGGAAGTTCCTGCTGGTCTATCAACTAGGTCTCAATATCACAGGGCTGGGATTCTTTCTGCGGGGGATGAGCCAGGTGCTGGGAAATGAGTTGAGCCGAGGAATGGATGCCTCCATTTCCGGAATCTCGGGCATTGGTCATATTTTACTGGGTATCGGCATGCTCTCTCTGCTTTTGCAGGTTCGGAGGGCGGCAGACGGAACCGGTGCCGGACAGAACCAGGACGGCGCGCTGCGGGGCTGATGTTCCGCAGCGGGCTTTTTCTAGCTTGGCGGCCGGAAGCCTATTGACCCGGGAAATGGGATCCACTATGATGGAGGAAGAACATGGGAGGAGGGATTATATGCCCAACAACGGGAACAACTTCCGGCATGCTCTGGCAGAGTATATCCGAGGCTGGGGCGAAGGACTGGCGGTCGAGGAGGAGAAATACATCGGCTGGCGCTTTATCGGCACACCCCGTAAGCTGGATATCGTGATCATGAACCCCCAGAACTGCCGCTCCATGGCCATCGAGGCCAAGCTCCAGGAGACCAGCGGTTCGGCTTTCGAGAAGCTGAGCTACGCCCTGGACGACTGTATGGCGGCCCCCATCCCGTCCATTATTGTCTTTTCGGGGCGGTATATCCGGGACGACATGAAGGCCAAGCTGATTTCCTCCGGTCATGGTATTGAAGTGGGCTATGAAAACGGGGCGATTGCGGACCGGTATGAGCTGCTCAAGCAACGCATTTACATCGAACTGGGGATGAATTATTTCCCCTTCCTCCGTCCATAGCCGTGCAGAAGGGGAAAAGGCCGTGTGCCGCCAAACGCGGCACACGGCCTTGAAATTCCGATGCTGGGACGTATGGGAAGGGAACAGGCGCCTTACGCGCCGTGCCGGTCGAAACGGATATCAAAATACTGCTTCGCAATATCGGGGTGGTCGTGCTCGAACTCAGACATGTAGCGGAAAGCGGAGCTGGTCAGGCCGTTGGCCTCGCAGAACTGCCGGAAGCTCTTCTTCTTGAGAAAGCTGGGTTGGTTGCACCAGCGGGCCAGGGTGATGAACATCCCTTTGTAAGGAGAGCGGTTGTAGTACTCGTGGCGCATGATGTAGGGCAGACACTGGTACTCCATCAGGATACGGATGCGCTCAAAGATGGAGGCGATCTCCTCCGCGCCCTGGGACTCATAGCCGGAGAGCACGTAGAGCTTGGTGGACTTGTCGGAGTGTCTCCGCCAAATTTTCAGGCCGCGCACCACCTGTTCGGCCTCGTTGATGTGGTCGAAGGCGAAGATATAGTCCCCGTGATACTTCACGTTCGCCAGCCGCCTGGCCTTCTCCTCGGTCATCAGACGCACATCCAGGCCCTGGCGGAACTGAAAGCGGCGGCCGGTTTCATCCAGCTCGTCCAGCACCTCCTGCCACTTGGGAAAGCCGAAAAACTGGTCGTCCCACAGGTATATGTGCTTGCGGGAGGGGTCGAAGAACTCCTTCACCGGAGAGTGGCGGAACACATGGTCATACTTCTGGTTGACACAGAAGGGGCACTTGCGGAAGCAGCCCCGGGTGGTAAAGCCGATGCTGTAGTCCATGTAGTCGCTGTAGGTCTGGGGCTTGATGCCCCGGGCGATCTGCCTGCCCACATATTCGTCGTAGAGGTGGTAGTCGGGCATATGGTGTTCGACCTCCAGGGGAAGGTCCGGGGCGGTCATCCAGAAAAAGCCGGTGCCGCCGATGTGCAGATTGGGGTAGTTCTTGGGATCAATGGGTACGTTGGTAAAATCAAATACCCGGGAGAGATATACCTCGTCGTATTTGGGAATGGAGTAGTAATCCTCCAGCAGGGTGACGTCGTTGCCCAGCTCCTTTTGATAGCCGCTGATTTTCATGAGAGCCAGGTTGGGGTGACGGGTCCCGTTATCGAGCAGATCCGCGTCGATAATTCCGATTGTCTTGGGCATGTTTTCACCGTCCTTCCGACCCAGTATAGCAAAAGTCGATCGACCTGTCAATCCGGGATCTCTCTGGATCATTTTAAAAATGATCCGAAGAGATCAAAGCGAAAATGGTCCGGTTTATAGGACGGATGCACCTTAACGGACGTTTTACTTGCAATCTGCGCCGGACGGGCTTATAATAAAAAAGCAAATGACAATACTGGAAAAGGAGTGATATGCGCTGTGAGCGGTGACCCTGTGAGTCGAGAATGTCCCATATGGAGCGCGGCGCATTGGCTCTGCGGCTGACCGGCCCGTCCGGTAGACCCGCACGCCGTGTCGCCGCTTGGCCTGTGCAGGAAGGATATTTTCCGCACAGGCGGCAAAGACAAATGCGTGCGGGGATTTTTATACCCTTTTGAGGGGCCCGCGCCGAGAAAGGCGTGAGATCGTTGCTCTCTATTTTTAAAACGATTCAAGGAAAAATGACCCGGCTGGATTCCGTGCAGGACGGCTGCTGGGTGAACCTGACCTATCCCAGCGAGGACGAGCTGAACACCGTAGCGGTGACGTTGGGCGTGGAGCCCTCCTTCCTCCGGGCCGCCCTGGACGAGGAGGAGACCTCCCGGATCGACACCGAGGACGGACAGACCCTCATCATCATCGACGTGCCCGCTGTGGAGAAGGATGACGCGGTGGTGTACTCCACTCTGCCCCTGGGCATCATCGTCACCGACAAGCACATCATCACCGTCTGCCTGAAGGAGACCTCCATTCTGAAGGATTTTCAGGACGGACTGGTGCGGTTTGCCGAAACCCAGAAGCGCACCAGCTTCATTCTCTATATGCTGTTGCAGGTTGCCAAACGCTTCCTTCAGTATCTGAAGCAGATTGACAAGATCTACAACTACATGGAGCGGCAGCTCTACAAGTCCCAGCGAAACAAGGAGCTCATTCAGCTCCTGGATCTGGAAAAGTCACTGGTCTACTTCAACACCTCGCTCAAGGCCAATGAGGTGACCCTGGAAAAGATTCTCCGGGGCCGCATCATCACCCTATATGAAGAGGACCACGACCTGCTGGAGGACGTGCTCATTGAGGTGCGCCAGGCCATCGAGATGGCTAACATCTACTCCTCCATCATCTCTGGCATGATGGACGCTTTCGCCTCCGTCATCTCCAACAATCTGAACGTGATCATGAAGGTGCTGACCTCCATCACCATCCTGCTGACCATCCCAAATATCTTCTTCAGTTTCTACGGGATGAACGTAGCCAATCTGCCCCTGGACCAGTTCTGGTGGTTCCCGCTGGCCCTGTCCGGCGTGGTGATCCTGGTGGTGGCTATTATCCTGAAAAAACGGGATCTCTTCTGAAGAAACGGTGGACCATGTCCACCGTTTTTTGAATCAAACTTTATGTGTGGATTCATATTCTGGTAACAATTACATGTTATACTGGATTATATTGGAGAGATGCACATTTCACAAAGGCGTTCTGCGGTACGCAAGGCAGAGCGGAAGAATGGAGGTTTTCTATGGCGAGCAATCCAAACTACTGCGATATCACCCCTGAGATTGAAGCGCTGGCGGCCCAGTCCCTGCAAAACAGCAGCATTGACGCGGGGGACTATGTGAGATACGACGTCAAGCGCGGCCTCCGCGACCTCAACGGCAAGGGCGTTCTGGCGGGCCTGACCGAGATCTCCGACATCATCGCCAAAAAAATGGTGGACGGGCAGGAGATCCCCTGCGACGGCAAGCTCTACTACCGCGGCATCGATGTAGAGAAGCTGGTGGCGGGGGCGCTGAAGGAGGGGCGGTTCGGCTTTGAGGAGACCGCCTATCTGCTCCTGCTGGGCCGCCTGCCCAACGCGGCGGAGCTGGAGAGCTTTAAAAACCAGCTGGCCTACTACCGTACCCTGCCCGGCAACTTCGTGCGGGATGTCATTCTGAAGGCGCCCAGCCAGGATATTATGAATTCCCTGGCCCGCAGCGTGCTGAACCTGGCCTCCTATGACGAGCGGTGCGACGATATTTCCCTGCCCAACGTCATGCGCCAGTGTCTCCAGCTCATCGCCCTGTTCCCGGTACTCAGCGTCTACGGCTACCAGGCCTACACCTACAAGAGCGGGAACAGCCTTTACATACACGCCCCCCAGCCGGAGCTGTCCACGGCGGAGAACATCCTCTCCCTGCTGCGGCCTGACTCCTCCTACTCCTTCTGGGAGGCCCACGTGCTGGACATCTGCCTTACCCTTCATGCCGAACACGGCGGCGGCAATAACTCTACCTTTACCACCCATGTGGTCACCTCCTCCGGGACGGACACCTACTCCTGCATGGCGGCCGCCCTGGCCTCACTGAAGGGGCCCAAGCACGGCGGCGCCAACATCAAGGTCATTCGAATGTTTGAGGACATGAAAGAGCAGGTGAAGGACTGGAAGGACGAGGACGAGGTGCGCCATTACCTCCAGGCCCTGCTGGACAAGCAGGCATTTGACAGAGCTGGCCTCATTTACGGTATGGGTCACGCGGTCTACTCTCTCTCCGACCCCCGTGCCAACCTGCTCCACTCCTTTGTGGAGAAGCTGTCCCGGGAGAAGGGCCGTACGGAGGAGTATGAGTTGTACTCCCTGGTGGAGCGGCTGGGCCCCGAGATCATCGCCGGGGAGCGGAAGATGTATAAGGGCGTATCCGCCAATGTGGACTTTTATTCCGGTTTTGTCTACCACATGCTGGATCTGCCCCTGGAGCTCTATACCCCCCTCTTTGCCATGGCCCGGGTGGCCGGATGGAGCGCCCACCGTATCGAGGAGCTCATCAACATGGGCAAAATCATCCGTCCGGCCTACAAGTATGTGGGAACCCACGCGGATTATGCGCCGCTTGCGGAGCGGTGACCTCAAATCCATCCGAAAGAAGTGTGTGCGGAGATGAAGTTTACGCTGGTAAAGGGCGTGCCTGAGCGGCTCGAGGAGTATCGGGAGGTCTTTTATGGCTCCAAGCTGTACGACGCCTACTTCGCCGAGGGGGACAGCCTGAATGAGAACCTGCTCCGTGCGATGGCGGACGGCGATCTCTATGTAGCCATGAGCCCTGGGGACGAGGCCGTGGGCGTCATGTATATGACCCGGAACGGCCTGGCCGGCCTGCCCTATCTGAATCTGCTGGGTGTGAAAAAGAAGTACCGGGGCCAGGGCATCGGCACGGATCTGGTCAAAATTTTCATCGGGGTTATGGAGGAAAAGAACTATCCCAATATGTTCATCATGACCAGCCAGTTCAATACGGGGGCCAAGCGGCTCTATCAGTCCCTGGGCTTCCAGCCCAAGTGCCTGCTGCACGATGTGATTCGCAAGGGCGTGTCCGAGTGGCTCTTCATGCGACCCAACCGGAAGCTGGCGTAAAGAACATAAAGAGGAATCCCCCGGCTGCGCCGGGGGATTCCTCTTTATTTGATCCGGCGCACCTCCAGATAGTAGTGCTCCTGGTCCGGGGCCAGCGGCACGGAAGTAAGTCCCGCCGCCAGATCAAAGCCGAAGTTCTGACGGACGATGGCAATCTGCTCCGTGTGGGCCAGCGCGGCGGTCTGGCGCGTGAAGGAGAGGGCGGAACCCAGCCGCGTAACCAGATCATAGCCGTAAATGCCCCGGTTCTCCGTGTGGGCGCAGGCGAAGTCAAAGCTGGCCTCCTTGGGCAGGGCGGCCTCCACCTGGACGCTTTCCCCGGCGGGAATCGTGAGGGCGGCCTCCGTATAGAAGATGCGCTCCTGTATGTTGACCCAGGAGAACACATCCTCCAGCATGGTCATGTCTGCCGGCACCGCCGTGCCCAAGCCCCGGCAAAGGGTGTCAAAAAATACCTCCCTGGAGAGGGACGCGGCGTCCGTCTCGCCGCCGTACTTGTGGGCCAGGGTATCCGAGGAGGGACAGAGGGCGTTCAGCACTTCCCTCAGAGTGGACTCGTACCGGGTGACGGCGGCGCTCACCCCGTCCAGCTCCCCGCCGGGGTCGCAGCCCCCGTCCCGGAAGCCCTGTAGGGTGTAGTCCTCCAGAGCGCCGCCCACCGCGATGAGCAGGCGGGGGTCCTGGGCGTGGGGGGAGTCCGGCTCGGGCAGGGAGAAGCTGTGCCGGGCCCACCCCGCCTCCCGGTCAATGGAGCTGCCGTGAAAGCCGTAAGTCAGCACGGCGGGGGCGTCCTCCGACCAGGGGTAGGTCACCGCCAGGGTGGGGGCCGCAGCGTCGCTCTCCGGCCGGGTGAGGTCGGTGAAGGCGTAGACCGTCACCGGCGTGTCCAGGGCGGAGATCTCGGCGTGGGCCGCCGCCAGATCGTTCTCCTCCACCAGGGCGGCGTACTCCTCCCAGGACTCCAGACTCTGGCTCCCGCCCACGCCGGGGCGGATGACGGCGTCCAGCGCCGCGCCGTCCGCCGTCAGGGTGGGGGGATAGAGGGCGTAGAAGCTGCCGGAAAAGGGATAGACCAGGGTGACGCTCTGGTCGGTGTCGGTGGGGTTGGTGAGCACATAGGAGTCGGTGACGTCGATGTCGGTGGTGTGCCCGTCGCCCCAGGGGGCGAAGTCCAGTGTGATGGTGCGGCGGGCGGTGAGCCCGGCGTCCTCCAGGGTGGTCAGGGGAAAGACCGGTCCGGCGTAGGACTGGAAGATGCTCCCCCCGGCGTGGCCGCCTCCGCCGGCGGAGCTGCCCCCCAGCCGGGGCAGCAGCAGGGTTCCCCCCAGCAGCAGGACGGCCAAGCAGGCGCACACCCCCATCCAGGGGCGGAGTCTCCGGCGGCGGGCGGGCGTCCCGGCCAGCCCGGCCACCCGGGCCCGCAGCTCCGGGGAGGCGCGAAGGGCCTCCACCTGGGCCAGATAGTCTGATTTATGCATCGTCAAAGCCTCCGATCATCCGCTCCCGCAGGGCCTGCCGCCCCCGGGCCAGCCAGGAGAGCACCGTGTTCCGCTTGGCGCCCAGTATCCTCCCGATCTCCGCGGCGGTATAGCCCTCAAAGTAGTGGAGGTAGAGGGTACTGCGGTAGGGCGCGGGCAGGGCGCGCACCTCGTCCAGGACGGAGGGCTCCGCCGCCTCCGGGGCGGGAATGGCCTCTGTCAGGGGCACCTCCGTCCGGCGCTTGGCCCGGTAGAGGTTTTTGCACTTGTTGACGGTGACCCGCAGCAGCCAGGCCCGCAGGTGTTCGGGCTCCCGGAAGCGCTTGCCGCTGCGGAGCAGGGCCTCAAAGACCTCCTGGGCCACGTCCTCGGCGTCCTGGGGCGAGGGGGCGGCGTGGAAGGCCGCGCGGTATACGGTGTCCAGATAGTGTTCCACTGCGTAGGAGAAGGGGGCGTCCCCCCGGAGCTGGTCGGCCATGGCTCTCGCTCCTTTCTGCCCTATACACACCTGAGGAGGGCGGATGATTGCATGGATTGTACCATTTTTTGTGGGAAAGCGCCAGGGGCGCGGACGAAAAACGTCCGCGCCCCCGGCATTATTTCAGCGCATTTGCCACCCGGTCCAGGGTGGCGGTGTGGTTCTGATCCAGCAGGTGGGTGTAGATCTTGCCCGTGGTGGCGGGGGTGGAGTGGCCCAGGGCCTTGCCGATGTCGAACAGGGGCGCGCCCTGGGCGGAGGCCACGGTGGCGAAGGTGTGGCGCAGGCCGTGGAGGGTGATTTTGGGCAGGTGGTGGGCCTGAATGAAGCGGGTGAAGGCCAGGGATACGGCGTTGGGGGAGTAGGGGTTGCCCTTGGCGTCCACCGCCACCATGCCGGTGTCCGGCCAGGCGTCTCCCAGGGCCAGCTTGCGCTCGGCCTGCCGGGCGCGTTCCCGCCGCAGCAGGCGGTAGAGATCGTCGCTCATGTGGAGGATGCGGTTGGAGGAGCGGTTCTTGGTCTCCTTCTGCACGATCTCCGCCCCGGCGGCGGTGCGGGCCTCCTTGATGTGGAGCTTGCGCAGCTCGAAGTCCACGCTGCTCCACCGCAGGCCGCAGATCTCCTCCCGACGCAGGCCCAGGCTGCCCGCCAGCTTGACGATCAGCTCCAGCCAGTGGCCCTCCACCAGGCCGAACAGCCGCTTGAGTTCCGCCGGGGTGTAGAATCGGGCCTCATGGGGGATGACCCGGGGCGGCTCCACCCGCTCTGTGGGACAGCGGAGAATGATGTCCTGCCGGAGCGCCATGTGCAGGGCGCAGGAGAGCAGATCGTGGTGCCGCCGTACCGTATTGGCCGACAGGCCCTTGTCCCGCATGAGCATGGAATAGTATTGCTGGAGATGCTGGGGCGTCAGCTTTTGGATGGGGACGGAGCCCAGCGCGTCGGACAGGTGGTTGTCGATGATCTTGCGGTAGCCGTAGATGGTGGTGGCGGCTCGGTTGGGCTGAATGACCTCCTCCATCCAGTATTCCAGCCACTGATCCAAGGTCATGGAGCGGGGGGCCACGGTCTGGTGGGTGTCCTGTTCCGTCTGAAAATCGCGCAGGCCCCGGCGGGCCTGGGCCAGCGTGGGGTAGGTCTTGTACTTCTTCACTCGCTTGCCGGTTTCATCCAGGCCGTAATCCATGCAGACATAGTATTTCTGTCGCATTTCGTCAAAAGATATATTAGTTTCTACTTTTTTTCGAGCCATCGCTTCAAAATCCCTCACTTTTCGACAGAATTGGACTTTTACAGTATCATACGAAATTGTGAAAGACCATAATAATCCCCATTCTGGCGTTATTATGCGCCAAAATGGGGTTTTTATGTAAAAAATATGCTTATTTGGAAGCGATGGCCTCGGCGACCCGAATGCCGTCCACGGCCGCGCTGGTAATCCCGCCCGCGTACCCAGCCCCCTCGCCGCAGGGGTAAAGGCCCCGGATGGGGGACTGAAAGTCCTCCCCACGGAGGATGCGCACCGGGGAGGAGGAGCGGCTCTCCACGCCGGTGAGCACCGCCTCCGGCGCGGCGCGGGGGTAGAAGTCCAATTCTGCGGTGGCCCCCCCGCCTCCGGCGCGGCAAAGCCGTGGAGCTTGCGGTCGAAGAGGGGGAGGGCCCCCCGCAGGGTGTCGGCCACGTAGCCGGGCAGGCAGCGGTCCAGCTCCGCCGGGGTGACGCCGGGGCGGTAGGTGGGAGCGATGCGCCCCAGGGCCGTGGAGGGCCGCCGGGCCAGGAAGTCGGCCACCGTCTGGGCCGGGGCGCGGAAGCCGCCGCCGCCCAGGGTGTAGGCCGCCGCCTCCCAGCGACGCTGGAATTCTACCCCCGCCAGGGGGTGCTCCGAGCCAAAGTCGGCGGGGGACACCCCCACCAGGAAGCCGCCGTTGATGTTGGCCCCGTCCCGGGCGCGGCAGCTCATGCCGTTGGTCACCAGCCGCCCCTCCTCCGAGGCGGGGGCCACCACCTGCCCGCCGGGACAGACGCAGAAGGTGAAGGCGCTGCGGCCCGTGGGCAGATGGCACCCTGGGCCGCCGCCGCGGGCAGCCGCTCCCACGCCGGGCCAAACTGGGCCTCCGACAGGGCGGCCTGCGCATGCTCAATGCGTACCCCGATGGCGAAGGGCTTGGGGGCCATGGGCACCCCGGTATCCAGCAGCATCTGGAAGGTGTCGCGGGCGGAGTGGCCGGGGGAGAGCACCAGCGCGTCGCAGGGCAGGTCATACCGGCCGCCGGGGCCGTCCACCGCAACGGCCCGCAGGACGCCGTCCCGCACGTCCAGGCCCGCCAGCCGGTGCCCGAAACGCACGTCGCACCCCAGGGCCAGCAACTCCCGCCGCACATTGCGCACCACGTCCCGGAGAATGTCGGTGCCGATGTGGGGCTTGTGCTGGTAGAGGATGTCCGCCGGGGCGCCCGCCTCCACCAGCGTCCGGAATACCGTGGAGATGCGGGGGTCGTGGGTGCCGGTGGTCAGCTTGCCGTCGGAGAAGGTGCCCGCGCCCCCCTCGCCGAACTGCACATTGGAGGTGGTGTCCAGCACCCCCGTGGCCCAGAAGCGCTCCACGTCCGCCGTCCGCTCCTCCACCGGACGGCCCCGCTCCAGCACAATGGGGATGACCCCGTTCCGGGCTAAAAAGAGGGCGGCAAACAGCCCGGCGGGGCCCATGCCCACCACCACCGGCGGCAGGGGGGAGGTTCGCCGTATCGGCGGAAAGGCGTAAGGCTGTTCTGTGTGGAGGCTCACATTTTTATCCCGGCAGCGGGCCATGATCCGGGCCTCGTTGTCCACCTCCACATGGACGGTACATACATAGTGTACGTCGGATTTTTTGCGGGCGTCGATGGATTGCCGGGCCAGGGTGAGGGAGCGGAGCTGGCCGGGGTTCAGCCCCAGGAGCCTGGCGGCCCGCTTGCGGAGCTGCTCCTCTCCGCCGCCGATGGGCAGGGGAATGTTTTGAATTCGGATCATGGCGTTACCTCTCTGTTAAAGTTGGGGGAATGGGTATGGCAATCCGGCGCATCGGGTTCATGCCGCCCGCGGGCGGGGACAAGCCCCACCCCTGTATTCCGGGGCCGCTCTTTCCATACAGGCCGGAGCGGCGGAGGCGTTACGGAGTAAGCCCCCGCCGCCGGAAAGCTACCGATAGAACGACTTGGGGGAAGTTCCAAGAAGGGGGAATCGCAATTCCCCCTTCTTGGCCGTTTCAAGGGGTGGATTGTTAAGGCGGGGGAAATCGGAATCCCCCGCCTTAACCGGCTCTTTCGCCCCTTTCTGTCCGCACAGAAAGGGGCCCGCCGGAGGCATGACAAGAAAACAGATACAAAAAGGGTTCCCATGGAAGGCGCGCCAGCCTGGCACAAGGAGGGCCGATGTGGGCAGAAGGTGAATTGCCCCAGAGGGGCAAGAGCGGCCGCCCTGGGGCGTCGGCCTCTACGCAGGGAAAACCATTTGCGGGCAGCCACAAGAGCCGCCCCTTCACAGTAAGAATGTTATTCCGGATATACTTGCAAATAAGGCCACGCCGTGTATAATTACATTCATATGGTAGCAGACTCACAACCGGATGCCACAAAACAGTAGCATTTGGTTGAGGTGCTGCCAAATGTATTTTCCTCGTCTGGAGGATTTGCGGGTCGATCACGACAAGACGCAGATTCAAATTGCAGAATATTTGAACTTAAACCGAGAGGTCTACCGCCGCTACGAGAAGGGACTCCGGGAGATTCCGGTGTGGGCCCTGGTCAAGCTGGCGGAGCTCTACCACACCAGCACCGACTATCTGTTGGGCCGGACAGACAATCCCTCTCCGCCCCATGCGTAAGCTGGCCTGGTTTGCCGCTTCCTGTTCGGCGGCGGTGTTCCTGGCGGTCTATGTGCTGCCGGAGGGGGCGCTGGTTCCGCTGGGGGAGGTGTGCGCCCTGGCGGCGCTGGCCGGGCTGACCCTCCGGGGAGACCGCCGCCGGCGGGTGCTTTTGGCGGGCTTTGGCCTGGCCGCGGGCCTGCTGTGGACGGCGGCCTACGGCGCGCTGTTCCAGGCCCCCGCCCGCGCTCTGGCGGGGTATGAGGGGCCGGTGGAGGTGACGGTGGCCGACTGGCCCCAGGCCACGGCCTACGGCAGCTCGGTGCTGGTGCGCCTCCACCCGGTGGAAGGTTGGCCGGTCAGGACCCTTCTCTATCTGGACGCCCCCGCGCCCGACCTGCGGCCCGGCGATGGGCTGACCGTCCAGGCCCGGCTCCGGGCGGCGGATACCATCGCGGGGGAGTCCACCGACTGTTATTACGCCAAGGGCGTCCGCCTGATCGCCTACGGCGAGGGGGAGGGGGGGACGCGCCGTACCGCCCGGCCTCCCCGCGATGGTGCA
>OBXQ01000657.1_pt1 | contig 12808 bp, 10 predicted proteins | sample 1476641 | NCBI WGS metagenome assembly OBXQ01 (sample SAMEA2580174, study PRJEB22360) | human gut metagenome | biome: human gut; feature: human-associated habitat; material: faeces | place: Denmark | collected 2008/2010
TTTTTAGAATTTTCAGGGTTTTACATACTGTTCAATCTTTGATTTTCAAGGTTCTCTGTTGTTGTTCTTCGTTAGCAGCAACTTTTATATCTTATCACACTCGCTAGCGTTTGTCAACAACTTTTTTAAAAACTTTTTTGTTTTTGTTGTTTTGGCTTCAACAGCAACTTTGATATCTTATCATATCCGGCTGTATCTGTCAACAACTTTTTAACCTTTTTTTGAAGTTCTGTTTGATCTTCTTTTTTCGAGGTTATCCCCCTGCTTTCGCAGTGGAACTTTAATATAGCATCATATCGAAAATATGTCAAGGGAATTTGTGCCATTTTTTTAAACAATTTTTTAATTTCCTGCCGAAACACTAAATATGCTCGATTTTCTTGGTTTCTTCTATATTTAGTGGTTGTAAAAAAATAATCCCGGCAACACTTTTTCGCGCGTCCACCGGGAAATTGAATTAATTGCATATATAGTATATGAAATTTCTGTTAAAGAATGCTGTTTAAAATCCCCCGCAACAGGAATCCCAACAGATTGTACTGATACAGAAAGGTCAGCCAACTGCTCTCCTCCACCTGCTCCATGAGCACGCTTCCCAGCGGCGTGGCGGAAAACAGATCCAGGAGCAAGCAGGCCACCCACAGAAGCAGCAGTCCATGGGCAAGCCCCAGGAGTGCGCCGGCAATTTTGTTCAACCCCGAGATGATCGGCAGACGGGCCAGCAGATCCAGCCAGCGCACCAGAAGCTGGATCAACAAAAATGTCAGCAGGAACATCAGGACAGACACCGACGCATTGATCAGAATCCCGGCCAGATAGGCGCTGACATATTCAATAAAATGATCCACCCCCAACAGATTGTACACCTCGCTGTTATTATTCTCAATCAGTGCATCCTTCATGGATTGAGGAAGCTTCAGATTTTCGATGGCTATACGCTGAAATGCCGGGGTGTCCTGCTGTTCTGCCTGGTACTCCTCCAGACCGGAGGCTTTTACCATCATCTCTGCCACCGCCTGCCGCACCTGTGTATTCTCCTTTAGGAAGGAAGTCACATACGGGGTGGCAAAGCGGACCGCCAGGATGGTGATCACCAGGGCGCCGATGGATACGCACTGGCGCAGAAATCCTCTGTAATGTCCGTACAGCATCATGCTGACTAAAAATACGCCTACCGCAATGGGCAGCCAATGTTCTAAACTCATCTTACCGTCTCTTTCTGTCTGTTATGTTCCGTTTCCCCGCTGTCTTAACCGATCAGCCGCTCAATAACAGCGGCAACCCCGTCCTCATCATTGGTCAGGGTAATCTCATCCGCATATTGTTTTACCAGATCCAGGGCATTGTCCATGGCGACGCCCACTCCGGCCATCCGGATCATGGACACATCGTTCTCGCCGTCCCCGATGGCCATGGTGGCTTCCCGGTCGACGCCCAGGTAATCGGCCAGCCACATCAGCCCGTTGCCCTTGGTCGCATTTTCATCGTTCAGTTCCAGATTATTGACCATGGCAGCTGTGATCGCAATGCCGGACTCCCGCTCAAGGCGGCAGCGCAGCGGCGCGCGGTCCGCGATATCCGCGAAAAAGATATTGATTTTCTCCACGCCCTTGCCGACCTGACTCACATATTCCACCACGTCGGAAACCACATCCCGGGTATCGTGTACCATGGTCTGCATCGCCTCGCTCAGCCCGTAATGGTGCAGCCGGGCCATGCAGCGTTCCTCCGTTACCGCGCGGCCGCCGATGTATGGGTCGGCCATAACGTCGAATTCCCTGGTGATTTCCAGCAGTTCAACGGCTTTTTCCGGGGATAGGGTGCACGACATCAGCTGTTCGCCGGTCTCAAGATCCACAATGGCCCCTCCGTTTGTGGTGATCGCATACCGGACGCCCGGCAGTTCCCGGATGCGCTTCGGCACGCCGTCCGTGGGCCGCCCGGTGGTGGGCACGACGTAGATTCCCTTCTCAGCGCAGCGGGCCAGCGCGCGAATATTCCGCTCGGATATGTTCTTGTCACTGTCCAGCAGCGTTCCGTCAAGGTCAAACGCAACAATCTGAATCGCTTTCATAGTAATTCTGCCTCTCTTGTTTTTAATTAAGTATCCCCGGAAGTTCACTGAAATTCAGTCTTCCGGGGCTTCTTTATCATATGAAGTGTTCCTCTTTCAGGATCAACAGCCCGTCCTTATCGTATTTGGACGAGAAGATCCCCTTTACGCGCTTGCCTAAGGAGGGGCGCTCCGCCTTGTCGGCTGCTTCCTCGATCAACTCCTCCGCGTTGGCCCGTGTCAGCGGGATGCCGTCCTCCTCCATGATTTCAATGCGCTCATAGAGGGCGAGCATGCTCTTTCCGGAAATACTGCAGTCGATCTCGCCGGCATACTGGCAGGCATACTGGGCGAACTCGTCAATGTCCATCTCCTCCCCATCATCCTCATAGGCCTCCTCAGGCTCATCCTCGATGCGGGCCGCGGGCGCTTTCTCAGGCACCTTGCGCTTCGGCACAGGGGGCATTTTGGGGGCCGGAATATCCTCCTCAGGCTCGTCGTAGCCGTCGGATTCATATGGCTCCTCATAGTCCTCAGGCTGATACCGATCCTCATACTCGTCCTCATACACCGGTTCCTGTTTTACCACCGTGGGACGCGCCGGCGCTTTTTCCGCGGCCGGGGGAACGGGAGCCTTAAGTACCGGAGACTTTGGCTTTGCGGACGGCATTTTCGCCGGGGCGGCCGGACTCGCAGGGGCTTTTGCAGCCATAGCTTTCGGCTCCGCCGCAACTACTTTGGGCACAGGGGCAGCCTTGGCGGCCGGGGCAGACGCCGCGGGCTTTTCCGCATTGGGAGCGGGCGCTCCGGGGGCCTCGCCGATGCACTCAAAACGTTTTGCAAGGCCCGGATACTGGCGGTGAATGGCTTCCAGCTGTTCCCGGTTGTCGATCATCACCACGTTCATTCCGGTTTCATCCCGGGCCATGAGCAGGTCCAGCTCCTGGAGCATCTCGTCGCTCATATCGCCCGCATACTCGATAATCAGGTCTTTGCCGGTGAGCTTGTCCGCCAGGACCAGAACGCCCTTCTGGTTAAGCTTCTCGCCGGTGATCTTGGCCGCCTGATTCTTGATTCCCAGCTCCCGGTGAACCTTTTTCAGGGCGTCGATGGCAAGGGCAAGGCCTTCGTCGGGATCCTCGGATTCAATCATCAGATGGTTGGAAACACGGGCTGCAACCGGCGCATAGTCGTCGGCTCCGTCGTCCGTCTTCAGGCTGCGCAGATCTTTTAACACTCTGGTCTGCGCCTGGCGGGATTCCTCCGAGAATTCCGCGCCGGACAACCGCGACAGCTCCCGGGCAAGGCTGGCCTGCACTTCGGCCTCATGAACTCTGGCCGCCAGCGCTTCCTGGGTCAGCGTCTCCTTCTCCTCCGGCCAGCCGGACTCCTCCGCACCGGCCCCTCCGGCGTATCCCGTTTCGGATTCCGTCTCCACCTGAGATTCCTCCTCAGGCCCGTACGCATCCTCATAGACCCGGGGTTCCTCCCCGCTCAGTCCTTCCTGCGCCTCGTAGGGCGTATATCCCTGATCTCCGGTGTAGGGGGCCCCAGGCTGCTCCCCGTAATATCCGTCGGCTGAATCCGGCTCCCCGGCGCCGTAACCGCCGTCCTCCCGGTATCCGGGATCTCCGGCGTAGGCGGGTTCTTCCGCATAGGCAGGGTCCTGCGCATATGCGGGGCCTTCCCCATAAGCCGGGGCTTCTGCGTAAGCGGGATCCTCCCCATAGGCAGGGTCCTGGGCGTAAACAGAGCCTTCCCCATAGCCGGATTCCCGCGCGTAAGCGGAGTCGTCTCCATAGCCGGATTCCTGTGCGTAAGCGGGGTCGTCCCCGTAGGCGGAATCCTGCCCATAAGCGGGGTCGTCCCCATAGGCGGAATCCTCCGCGTAAGCAGGTTCATCCCCATAGACGGAATCCTCCCCATAGGCAGGCTCCTCCTGATAAGCCGGTTCCTCCCGGTTGCTGCGGTAAGGACGGTACGGCTGGCGCTCTCCGTAGACGGGCTCCTCGTCATAGGGATCCTCCTGGGGCGGTTCCACCGCGGCGCGCTGGACCGGCACCGGTACGGGGCGGCCGGCCGGAGGCACGTCGTAGTCGTAGGCGGCGGACGGCGCCTCGTAGCCCTGTTCCACGGCCCGCAGCCGCGCCTCGTATTTGTCCCGGTTCTCCTCCAGATCCATCTGATACTTGGTCAGGGGAGCGTGCTGAATCTTTAACTCCATGGCCTTGTCCACATATTTACCCAGGCCGAACATCAGCATAATCTTATCACAGGTGCGCACGCAGAGATCCGACATACCCACCTCATTATACAAAGTAGCCAGCTCATACAGCCACTTTTCATCTAATTCCACATTGCAGTATTGCTCCAGGGTATGGATCAGCTGCTGGGGCGGCGCGCCCTTGGCTCCGAGAATCATGTAGCGGAGCAGATATTGTCTGGGATCGTCGGGAGCCAGGTCGCAGAATTCCCGGTAATAATCCTCCGCCTCGCCGACATTGCCTTCTTTGATCGCCAAATCAGCCAGCTTGTACAGCAGACGCTTGCCGATGGGCGCCCGCTCAAACGCCAGCAGAAGGATATCCTTCGCTTCCTGGTAATCCTCATTTTTCTCGTAGATGGTTGCCACCATGGACAGGATGCTCACATTGCGGACACGTCTCCAGTCAACGGTGTCCGTAATTTTCATCGCGGTCTCATAGTCGCCTTTATTCACCAACTTTTTAATCTGTTCCACCTTAATGTTAAACTCGTACTTATCCATCTTTTGCATCTCCCTATTGCTATTTCCCGGCATGGGAATCTGTGATCGGCCAGACACACCCTATAGTTCAGTCCTGCCTTCCAACGCCCGAAGAAGCGTTACTTCATCTATGTATTCCAGGTCGCCGCCCACGGGAACGCCGCTGGCGATCCGGGTGACCTTCACCCCTGTAGGCTTGATCAGCTTGCTGATGTACATGGCTGTGGTCTCGCCCTCCAGGCTCGAATTGGTTGCAATGATGACTTCTTCAACATCGGATTGAAGCCGCTGCATCAATTCCTTCAGTTTAATATCATTAGGGCCAATCCCCAGCATGGGAGAGATGGCTCCATGGAGCACATGGTACACTCCATCGTACTTACCGGTTTTCTCGTAGGCAGCCAGATCCCTGGTGTTCTCCACCACCATTATCTCCTTGTGGTTGCGCTTGTCGCTGCTGCAGATGGGACAGAGCTCCCGGTCCGTGAGCGTGAAGCACTCCTTGCAGTAGCGGACGTTGTTCTTGGCGTCGGTCATGGACCTGGCCAGCTCATCCACCTGCTCCCGCGGCATATTGATGATGTGAAATGCCAGGCGCTGGGCTGATTTGGCGCCCACCCCCGGTAATTTTGACAATTCTTCAATTAATTTTGTGATCTGGCTGCTGTAGTAATCCATTAGAAGGGGAAACCTCCGCCTAACGCGCCGCCCAGTCCGCCGGTCAGCTTGGACATGGCCTCCGCGCTCTCAGCCTCCATCTGGCGGAACGCCTCGTTGGTCGCCGCCACGATCAGATCTTCCAGCATCTCGATGTCGTCGGGGTCCACTACCTCCTCGGAAAGCTTTACGGAGACGACCTCCTTCTTGCCGTTGACGGTAACGCTCACCGCGCCGCCGCCGGAAGCCGCCGTGTACTCCTTGGTCTCCAGCTCCTTGGTGGTCTCCTCCATCTGGCGCTGCATGCGCTGCGCCTGCTTCATCAGATTGTTCATATTGCCGGGCATGCCGCCCGGAAATCCGCCACGTTTTGCCATGGTGTGTATTCCTCCTGTGATGTTTTTGCGGCACCAGTCCTGTGTGCCGTTTTGGTCTTATTGTTTGTATATTCTGTGGATTGCTCCAACATTACCGCAATTCAGTCCTCATATGTAATATCTATATGAATTTTACTTTCCAGCTCCTCCTCGGTCACGTAGATCGTGTTGAGAAGCTCCCCGCGGCCCGCAAGCCGCGTCTTAAAATAAATGGAACGGTTGTATTTCTCCTGGACCAGCTGCTCCAGCTGTCCGATGACGGTGGGGCGCTTGCCCATGTCGTAGTTCATGGGATCCATAAATACGATGGTCAGGCAGCTGTCCCCGCCCGGCTCCACCACGGTATCCCGCAGATAAGACCTGGCGCCGCCGCCTAAGCTTCGGACCAGCTTTCCCCACTCGTTGCGCACCAGCTTTAAGTCTTCCAGCTGGGCCTGGGGAAGGGCTACGGTCTGGGGCGGTTCCCCCGCAGGAGCTGGGGGAATCCCAGAGCCGAATCCCGCGGCAGGCGCCCCCGGGACGGCCTGCGCCAAATCTCCCGTCTGCGCATCCCCGGGGGCCGCAGCGTACCCCGCCGCCATCGCTCCTGCGGGAACCGCAGCGTAGCCTGCGGCCATTGCCCCGGCGGGCGGGACGGGGCGGGATTCCAGATCTTCTACCTCGGCTTCCAGCTGATTCAGCCGCTCCAGCACCGCGTCCAGACTGGTCTCCATGGCGGGCCTCGTCAGCTTGATCAGCGCCACCTCCACGATCACCCGTTTTTGGCTGGCATACCGCAGTTGATTGGATAATTCAGAAAAAATGCGGATGTAACGCATCAGAGTCTCGCCGTCCGCCTTTTTCGCGTCCTCTTCCAGTTGTTTTAAGTTTTCTGTGGACATGTCCAGCAGACCCTCGGCGTCGTCCGCGCTCTGAAACAGCAGCAGATTGCGCATGTACCAGATGAAGTCCGTGACGAACTGCCCCAGCTCTCTGCCCTGGATCACGATCTCCTCCAGCTTGAGAATGCAGTCCCGCGTCCTTCCCTCCACGATTGCGCCGAACAGCTCGCTGAACACGCTGGCATCCACCGCTCCCAGGACTTCCAGCACGTTGTCGTAAGTCAGAAGCTTGCCGTAATGGAAGGCCACGCACTGGTCCAGCAGGCTGAGCGCGTCTCTCAGGGAGCCGTCGGCCGCCTTGGCCACATAGGTGAGCGCCCGGTCCTCCACCTCGATGTGTTCCGCCCGGGTCAGCTCCCGCAGGTGCCCGGCAATGGTCTCCAGCGCGATCCGCTTGAAATCATAGCGCTGGCACCTTGACAGTATGGTAATCGGAATCTTGTGGACTTCCGTTGTCGCCAGAATAAAAATAACATAGGACGGGGGCTCCTCCAGCGTTTTGAGCAGCGCGTTGAACGCGCCGATGGAGAGCATGTGCACCTCGTCGATAATGTATACGCGGTAACGCCCGTCGGTGGGCGGATACTGAACCTGGTCGCGGATATCGCGGATATTCTCCACGCCGTTGTTGGAGGCGGCGTCGATCTCCACCACGTTCATGGAGGAGCCGGAGATGATGGCCCGGCAGGCCGGACATTCGTTGCAGGGGCTTCCGTTCACCGGGTTCTCACAGTTGACTGCCCGGGCGAAGATTTTCGCGATACTGGTTTTACCGGTTCCACGGGTTCCGCAGAACAGGTAGGCGTGGCCGATGCGTCCCGACGTGATTTGATTTTTCAGAGTCTGTACGATGGGGTCCTGTCCCTTTACGTCCTCAAATGAGGCGGGACGCCATTTGCGGTATAACGCCGTGTATGACATGTGAGTCGCTCCTTGCTGTCTTGATTTGCGCGGGAACGGCCGGTTGAAGGGCCGCCCCGCCTCAGAGTATTACTCGTCGCCGAAGCAGATTCCCACCATCTTGGCTTCCTTGATCATGGAGCAGTTGGGATCCACGGTCTTGAGTCTGCCCGCAACCTCGGACAGGGGCACTTTGACGATATCGTTGTTTTTCACCGCAGCCATATAGCCGAATTCCCCGTCGGCGATCATCTTCGCGGCGGTGGCTCCCAGTCTGGTGGAGAGAACGCGGTCATAGGCGCAGGGTTCGCCGCCCCGCTGCATATGTCCGGGCACCGTCACGCGGACCTCGCTGCCGGTGATCTCCGTGATCCTGGCGCCGATCTCATACGCCACGGACGGATATACCATCTCAGTCCGCTTCTTGGCCTTCAGTTCCTTCTTGGACATGCTGGCCTCCTCCCTGGAAATGGCGCCCTCGGCCACCGCCAGAATGGAGAAACGCTTGCCGGCCTTGGAGCGCTTGGTGATGGCGTCGCAGACCACGTTGATATCGTAGGGAATCTCGGGGAGAAGAATGATATCCGCTCCGCCGGCCAGACCGGCGTGCAGGGTGAGCCAGCCCACCTTGTGTCCCATCACCTCCACAATGAATACGCGGCGGTGGGAGGCGGCGGTGGTGTGGATACAGTCGATGGCGTTGGTGGCGATATTCACAGCACTCTGGAAGCCGAAGGTCATGTCGGTCCCCCAAAGGTCGTTGTCAATGGTCTTGGGCAGGGACACCACGTTCAGCCCTTCCTCGCTTAAGAGGTTGGCCGTCTTCTGGCTGCCGTTGCCGCCCAGCACCACCAGGCAGTTTAATTTTAACTTCCGGTACGTGTGCTTCATGGACTCTACCTTGTCCAGTCCGTTCTCGTCCGGAGTGCGCATCAGTTTGAAGGGTTGTCTGGAAGTGCCGAGAATGGTGCCTCCCTCGGTCAGAATACCGGAAAAGTCGGACGGCTGCATAATCTTGTAGTCTGCATACATGAGTCCCTTATATCCGTCTTCGAAGCCGATGATCTCCACGTCGTCAAACATGTTATACAGTGATTTGGCGACTCCCCGCATAGTGGCGTTGAGCGCCTGGCAGTCTCCGCCGCTGGTCAGCATCCCTATTCTTCTCATATCTGCGCTTCCTTTCTCTCTGGAACTTTTAATTCGTAACGCCTGCGCCTTACGGCGCATTCCTATAACTTCTAACGTATCCTGTTAATGGTTCTATTATACCCATTTTGTAATTATACCGCAAAGACAGTATCGGGGCAAGCAAAAAATATGGACATAGATCTTACGGAAAATGTACTTCCGGCAAATCTATGCCCACATTATTTTAAATCCACGCACCTCGCTTTGTGCAGTTACCACGGGCGTTACTCATGTAGTTAGCTCAGTCCAGGCGACCTTACGGCACATGAGAGGTTCCGCTTAGTGCTGCTGCATTCCTGCCCTGACACGGTTCACAGATTCCCATTGCGTAAGACCCAAACGTCAACACCACTTTCACAAGGCAGCCCCGCAGTAAGCTGTCCGGGGCGAGGTATCACCCCTGCTAGAGCGGATTGCAGGTACAGGGCACCGCTATCTCCCCGGCTGCGTGGAAACTTTATGACAATTTTGAGTGCTCGGGGCGTTTACGCGCCCGCTTATTCGCCTGTTAAGTATACCCTTTGGCAGATGATTTGTCAAGGGCGGGATCGGGAAAGAGACCGGACAAACCCTTCCTGCGCCGTGGGGAAGGTAATTCCGGCAAAGGACAGCTTTTCCAGGTCCATCTGTAAATTGCGCGGACAGGAGGCAAAGCGCTGCCGGTCCGGTACAAGCCGGGGATCGGAAGCGTTTTGGATGGACGCAGCCGGAACGCGATTACAGGCGTTCCCGGAAACGGCGGCGCTTTGGCCGGACGCAGCGGCGCTGCTGCCGCTGTTCCTGGAAGCGCCGCTATTTTGGCCGTCCGCGCCCGCGCCGCTGTTTCCGGAAGCGCCGCGCAGAAGGCTGAGGAACACGGCCGCGGTCTCGTAAGCGTTTAGGGGATTTGGGCTTCCGAAGTTGTACACCCCGGGCGTAAGGTCCAGGGCCGCCTCCATGTTAACGGCCACGTCCCACACATCCGTAAGGGACCGGCGGTCGTGAACGGGAAATACCAGGCGCGCATCGGGGTCCGGGTCGTCCAGGAGGCCGCGCAGGGTTGTGACAAGATTTCCATGCTTTTCCGGCCCGGGCTTTCCGGTGTCGTACATCCAGCTCAGGCGCAGGCTGACGGTATCCGGGCAGGCGGCGGCACAGCGCTTTTCAGCCTCCAGCTTCTGCCGCCCGTAAACGCCGGAGGGATACAGTTTTTCGCTCTCGCGGCGGGGCACGGGAAACGCGGTGCGGACGTTGTCAAAATACACCTGGTCGGAGCTGCAGAAGATCAGCTTTGCGCCGGAGGCGCGGCAGGCCATGGCAATATTTTCCGCGCCGGTTACATTGACCGCATAGGAAAATTCCGGCTCCCGCTCGCAGCGGCCCGTATCAGAGACCGCGGCGCAGTGGATCACGTAATCCGGCCCGACCTGACAAAACAGCGCCAGGAGTCCGGCGGCGTCACAAATGTCCGGCGCACGACCTGAAAGCGGATATACGCGGTAAGGAGATACTGCGAACGGCTCTGTTTGCGGGAAATGCGGGTCCGCGGACGTCCCGGCGGAAAAGCGACGGACCAGACGGGAGCCCAGGAAGCCGCCCGCTCCGGTAATCAGGATTGTTTTCACAGTGCCGGTTCACCCCGCTTCTTTTTCGGTTTTTTCACGCGCAGCGCCCGGAAAAATTCTTTCATCATGGCGGAGCACTCTTCCCCAAGGATTCCGATTTTCGTCTCCACCTGGTGGTTGAAGCCGTCCTCGTGGAGCATGTCCAGGACCGACCCGGCGCAGCCTGCCTTGGGATTCATACAGCCGATTACCACCTGGGGCACTCTGGCCTGGACAATGGCCCCGGCGCACATGGGGCAGGGTTCCAGCGTCACATACAGGGTGCAGTTTTCCAGCCGCCAGTCTCCCATTTTTTTACAGGCCTTGCGGATGGCGATGATCTCCGCATGGGAGAGCACATTTTGATCCACCATGCGCCGGTTATAACCCCGGGCGATTATTTTATCTTCATATACGATTACGCAGCCAATGGGCACCTCGCCCAGAGCGGAGGCTTTTTTTGCCTGCCGGACGGCTTCCTTCATATAGCGTTCGTCTGTTGTCATGGCATTCCTCTGAATTCTGTCCGTCTTGTTCCGGCCGGACGGTTGTGGTATACTTTAGGATGTGTTTTGAAATTACGGGCCGCGTCCATTTCCGGGCGAACTGCTTCGGGCGGAGGGCGGAAGCGAATTTCAAATGTACGTTGAATATTATATCGGAATTTTACGGGATTGAAAAGTAATATCCCCGGAATGGAGCGAAAAGATGAAAATTTGCGGGTTACAGAAAACGACGTTGTTGGATTTCCCAGGCCATGTGGCCGCCACGGTCTTTACGGGAGGCTGCAATTTCCGCTGCCCGTTCTGCCACAACAGCGAGCTGCTGCCGGGAACGGTGGAGGCGGAGTACGAGACCGGGGAGGTGCTGGACTTTCTGAGAAAACGGAAGGGCATTCTGGAGGGGGTGTGCATCACCGGAGGTGAGCCCACGCTGCAGCCGGATCTGGAGGATTTCATCCGCAGCGTACGGGAGCTGGGACTTTTGGTGAAGCTGGACACCAACGGCTACAAGCCGGATCTGCTGCGGGACTTCTGCAGGAAAGGTCTGGTGGATTTCGTGGCTATGGATATCAAGGCGGGGCGCAGCCATTATGCGGCCGCGGCCGGTGTGGACGGTATGCGGTTGGAGCGCATCGACGAGAGCATCCGGTTTCTGCTGGAGGGCAGCGTGCCTTACGAGTTCCGCACCACTGTGGTGCGGGGGCTGCACACGGAGGAGGATTTTAGGGAGATCGGGCCGTGGATTCAGGGCTGCGGGAACTATTACCTGCAGAATTTCACGGAAAGCGGGCAGGTGCTGGAGCCGGGGGTATTTTCCGGTTTCGGGAAAGAGGAGCTGGAAGGGTTTGCGGAGCTCGTGAGACCCTATGTGGGCCAGGCGGCGCTGCGGGGGATTGACTACTGAGGGAGCGGACAGGGACGGATGTTTGCAGGCTCCCGGAACATTTAAAAAGGCCGGATTTCCAGACGGGGCATACCGGTGCCCCGGCGGAAATCCGGCCTTTTGGCGTATTAGCTCAGATTATCCAGTCGGATGTCTGTGTACCAGTAGCCGAACCGGCCGTTGCCGGTGGGCTGCTTCTGCGCCAGCACAAAATGGGGGAAGCCAAACATGGAGGCCATGTATTTTTCGTTGCTGTAGTAGTTGCCGGGCACGCCCAGAAGGTAGCGCGTACCGCCTGAGGTGGTGTCCACCTTGGCTAAAATCAGATAGCGGTAGTTGTAATAGCCGTGGAGCAGGAAACTGTTGTTTCCATAAGTCCATGTCTCTCTGGGCAGCAGGCCGATGTCCTGGGGTTTGATCGTGAGGATTTCACATTCCCCGGCGCACTCAAAGGCGTGAATCTTCGGATAGCGCTTGCGGAATCCTTCCCATATTTGCAGGGGTTCCACGCTCTCACGCTCCTCCTCCTCCAGACGCTCCAGTTCTTCCGGGTTGCCCAAAATCAGTTCTTCCCGGCCGGAGGTGATTACCGGCTCCTGGACGGTCCCGCCGTTCTCCGGGATTGTGTCGATTACCTCCTCGTAGGTGCCGGCTTCTGTCTGCGGCTGCATGGAAACGGAGGTGTCGGAGCGGCGGCCGGACGGCTGAACCATCGGTTGGGCGGTGGGCTGGCTGTCAGGCTGCGGATTGGCCGCGGATTGGCGCGCTGACTGCATGAAGCGCTGCCGGACCGTAGGTTGGTGGCCAGACTGCGGCGTCTGGGTGGCGGGCTGGCCGCTGGGCGGCATGGAGCGCTGAGCGGCGGACTGGCCGCCGGGTTGCATGGGGCGCTGAGCGGCGGGCTGGCCGCCGGGCTGCATGGGGCGCTGAGTGGCGGGCTGGCCTCCGGGTTGCATGGGGCGCTGGGCCGCGGGCCGGTTGCCGGATTGCTGCCATGGCTGCCCGGGGTTGAATTGGGGGGGCGCCGTCAGTCC
>OBXQ01000677.1_pt1 | contig 12239 bp, 9 predicted proteins | sample 1476641 | NCBI WGS metagenome assembly OBXQ01 (sample SAMEA2580174, study PRJEB22360) | human gut metagenome | biome: human gut; feature: human-associated habitat; material: faeces | place: Denmark | collected 2008/2010
ATATATAAAGAATATATTTATAAGTTTTTATTTTTACTTTTAAACTAGAATTCTAAGCTCTTTTCTATTATAGCTCTTACGTCTTCTATTTTAACTCTTTGTTGTTCCATGTTATCTCTGTCTCTTACAGTTACACATCCATCTTCTAAAGTATCGAAGTCAACTGTTATACAGAATGGAGTTCCTATTTCATCTTGTCTTCTATATCTCTTACCGATACTTCCTGTTTCATCATAATCAACATTGAAGTGTTTGCTTAATTCAGCATATACCTCATCAGCTTTTTCTGATAATTTCTTAGAAAGTGGTAATATAGCAGCCTTAAATGGTGCTAAAGCTGGGTGTAAGTGCATAACTGTTCTTACATCTACCTTTCCATTAGCTCCTTCTAATTCTTCCTCATCATAAGCTTCAACTAAGAATGCTAATGCAACCCTGTCAGCTCCTAATGATGGCTCTATAACATATGGTACATATTTTTCATTTGTTGTTGGGTCTAAGTAAGTCATGTCTTGACCTGAGTGTTCAGCATGCTTATTTAAGTCATAGTCTGTTCTATCAGCTATTCCCCAAAGTTCTCCCCATCCAAATGGGAATAAGTATTCTATATCTGAAGTAGCATTTGAGTAGAAGCTTAATTCTTCTTCTCCATGATCTCTCATTCTTATGTTTTCTTCTTTCATTCCTAAGTTTAATAGGAAGTTCCAACAACTATCTTTCCAGAAGTTGAACCATTCTAAATCAGTTCCTGGTTTACAGAAGAACTCAAGCTCCATTTGTTCGAACTCTCTAGTTCTGAAAGTGAAGTTACCTGGAGTTATTTCGTTTCTGAAAGATTTACCAATTTGAGCTATACCAAATGGTACTTTCTTTCTTGTAGTTCTTTGTACTGATTTGAAGTTTACGAATATACCTTGAGCAGTTTCTGGTCTTAAATATACTTCGTTTTTACTGTCTTCAGTTATTCCTTGGAAAGTTTTAAACATTAAGTTGAACTTTCTTATATCTGTGTAGTTTAATTTTCCACATTTTGGACAAACTATGTTATTCTTAGTTATGTAGTCCATTAACTCTTCATTGCTCCATCCATCAGCTGTAGCAACTTCTGCTCCGTTTGCAGTCATATGATCTTCAACTAATTTATCTGCTCTGAATCTAGCTTTACATTCTTTACAATCCATTAGAGGATCTGAGAATCCACCAACGTGACCTGATGCAACCCAAACTTCTCTATTCATTAATATAGCTGAATCTAATCCAACATTATATTTGCTCTCTTGAACAAACTTTTTCCACCAAGCTCTTTTTACGTTATTTTTGAATTCAACTCCTAGTGGGCCGTAATCCCATGAGTTTGCAAGTCCACCGTATATTTCTGAACCTGGGAATATAAATCCTCTGTTTTTACATAAGGCTACTATTTTATCCATAGTTTTTTCTACTGCCATTACAATTACCTCCATTTATATTAAATAACTTATTTTATATTAATTCTTCACTTTATAAAGAACTTTAAACTTCCTTGAGAAATATTTCTAACAGTTTTATTCACTGCTAGAAATACTCATCTAGATTAACAGCCTAAGGGCTTTATATAAATAAAAAAAGCCATTACATTCAAAGGGACGAAATAAAATTCCGCGGTTCCACCCTTTTTAGCAAAAGCTCATCTCTCAAAATAATTGTACTCAAAAGCTCCCTTCATTTTAAACCTTTAATAACTTTCACCAACCGTTATCTCTCTAAAAAAGATTTTAAAACTACTCTTCTTCATCACAGTACATATTTAGTTATACTCTTAATTTTATCAAAACTAAATTATATGTCAATAAAAAAAGAATTTATAAACATACAAAAGCTTATATATTTATAAATTCTTTCTTAATTAATTTTAGATAAAAAAATGGCTCCTCGGAGAGGACTCGAACCTCCAACCTATCGGTTAACAGCCGAGTGCTCCACCATTGAGCTACCGAGGAACATTTACAAATTTATTATATCATATTTCAAATAAAATACAATAGTTTTTTTTAAGTAGATTTTAAAAATAATCTAGAATTTTTTAGTCTTTTTCCCTTCAAATAAAATAAAAAATAGAAGTCTACTTTTTAGTAAACTTCTACTTTATATAAACTATTTTTGTGGTTTCATTGTTGGGAATAATATAACGTCTCTTATTGATGAAGAGTCAGTTAAGAACATTATCATTCTGTCTATTCCTATTCCTAATCCACCTGTTGGAGGCATACCAGTTTCTAAAGCACTCATGAATTCTTCATCTAACATGTATGCTTCATCATCTCCGTATTCTCTTTCCTTAGCTTGTTGTTCAAATCTTTCTCTTTGAACTATTGGATCGTTAAGCTCTGAGTATGCGTTACATACTTCTCTACCATATACGAAACCTTCAAATCTTTCAGTAAACATTTCGTTTCCTCTTTTCTTTTTAGTAAGAGGTGAAATTTCTACTGGATAATCTACTAAGAAAGTAGGTTGGATTAATTTATCTTCACCATATTCTTCAAATAACATATTTAGAACTTCACCTTTAGTAACCTTATCTAATGGTTTAGGGAATTCTAAGTTTTTCTCTTTAGCTATAGCTTGAGCTTCTTCATCACTCTTAATTTCGTTGAAATCTATGCCAGCAAATTCCTTAACTGCATCAACCATAGTAATTCTTCTCCATGGTGGTGTGAAGTCTATTTCAGTTCCTTCATAAGTAACTTTAGTTGATCCATTTACTTTTTCACAAACATAAGCAACCATATTTTCAGTAATTTCCATCATATCGTTATAATCTGAATAAGCTTCATATAGTTCAATAGTTGTAAATTCTGGGTTGTGTCTTACAGACATTCCTTCATTTCTAAAGTTTCTTCCGATTTCATAAACTTTTTCAAATCCAGCAACTATTAATCTCTTAAGATATAATTCTGGTGCTATTCTTAAATACATATCAATATCTAATGTATTATGATGTGTTATAAATGGTTTAGCAGCAGCTCCACCAGCTATTGGTGAAAGAATTGGTGTATCAACCTCTAAGAATCCTCTATTATCTAAGAATTCTCTTATTGCTTTTACTATTTGTGATCTCTTAATAAAAGTATCTTTAACTTCTGGGTTTGTTATTATATCAACTTCTCTTTGTCTGTATCTTAAGTCTGGATCTTTTAATCCATGCCATTTTTCTGGTAATGGTTTTAAAGATTTACAGATTAATTCAAATGAAGTTACTTTTATTGAAACCTCACCCATTTTTGTTTTAAATACTTCTCCAGTTGCAGCAACCCAGTCACCTAAATCAAAAGTTTTAAATTCCTTTAAAGCTTCCTCCCCAACGTTATCAATCTTAATAAATAATTGAATTTTTCCAGCTAAGTCTGCTAAATCAGCGAATACAACTTTACCTTGACCTCTTTTTGACATAAGTCTTCCGGCAACTTTTACTTCTTTACCTTCTAACTCTTCAAAATTATCTTTTACATCAGCAGAAGAGTGTGTTCTCTCTACCTTGTATACATCAAACGGGTCCTTACCAGCTTCTTGTAATTCAACAAGCTTTTGTCTTCTTAACATCTCTTGTTCACTTAATTGTTCTTCTGCTTCGTGAATATTTATTTCCTCATTTGACATTTAAAAATCCCTCCATCTATATTATCTATCTTCTTATTCCAAGAACTTCGAACTTAGTAGTTCCTCCTGGTACTTCTATATCTACAACATCTCCAACTTTTTTACCCATTAACCCTTCACCAACTGGTGATTCATTTGATATCTTAAAGTTCATTGGATCTGCTTCTGCTGAACCAACTATTGAATACTCAACTTCTTCATCAAAATCAAAGTCCATAACCTTAACGATTGATCCAACTGTAACTATATCTGTTGATATTTCTGACTCATCAACAACAACAGCGTTTTTAAGCATGTTTTCTAATTGAATTATTCTTCCTTCAGTGAAAGCTTGCTCATTTTTAGCTTCATCATATTCTGAGTTCTCACTTAAATCTCCGTATCCTAAAGCAACTTTTATCTTTTCAGTTATTTCTTTTCTTTTTACTGTTTTAAGATATTCTAATTCATCTTCTAATTTTTTAACACCTTCATATGTCATTATATGTTTCTTTTCGCTCATTTTCTTTCTCCCCTTTGAACATATTATTATAATATCATATTTAAACTTAACCTGTTAATATACAATTCATAAAAACTTTAAGATTATTAAGCCTAATTATTCAAATTATTATAATTCCTAAAGATTATTATGTCAAACTATATATTATATAAGATAGAATACACTAAATAAAAAATCATTATTTAGCTTTAATTCTCACCTTTATTTGTATAAATTAAACATCTAATATTTTACTGATGCTTTATTATATCCAGTTATATCCCCATTTATGATAAATATTATAAATCATTTTTCATTAAATATTCTTTATACTCATTAAGGATACCCATAATCTTCTCTGGATCTGCTTCTAAATTAAGCCTATTCTTAACTTCAGTACAATTATTTAATCCTTTTATATACCAAGCTGCATGTTTTCTCATTTCTCTTACAGCCTTATACTCTCCATCATATTTAAGTGATAAATTATAGTGTCTTATACACATATCTATTTTTTCTTCTGGAGTAGGCATATAAACCTCTTCTCCATTTAATTTCTGAACTATTTGCTTGAAGATCCATGGGTTTCCCATACTTCCTCTTGCAACCATAATTCCATCACAGTTAGTTTGATTTTTAAGACTTAAAGCATCCTCCGCAGTAAATACATCTCCATTTCCTATAACAGGAATATTAACTGCTTCCTTTACTTGTCTTATTATATCCCAGTTAGCTTTTCCTTCATACATTTGAGCCCTAGTTCTTCCATGTACAGCAATGGCATCTACTCCTGCTTCTTCCATGATTTTAGCAAACTCAACAGCATTTATATTTTCTTCATCAAAACCCATTCTAAACTTAACTGTTACAGGCTTTGTTGCAACTTTTTTTATGCTACTCATGATCTCATAAGCTAATTTAGGATTTTTCATTAAGGCTGAACCTTCACCATTTTTTACTATCTTAGGTGCAGGACATCCCATGTTAACATCTATTATACATATATCATCATTTGTATTAAAATGCTTCTCAGTGACATAAGCCATTATCTCTGGATCATTTCCAAACATCTGACAAGATACCGGTTTTTCTTCATCTGCAATTCTCATTAATTCTTTTGTATTTTCACTCCCATAGTACAATGCCTTTGCACTAACCATTTCAGTGCAAACAATTCCTGCACCCATCTCTTTACATAATCCCCTAAAAGATATATCTGTAACCCCTGCCATAGGTGCTAAGAAAACATTATTTTCTAAAACTATGTTTGATATTTTCATTACTTTCTACTCCTTGTTTTTTTCGTAAAGAATCTTAAGCCCTTCTAAAGTTAATTTACGATCTACTTCATCAATTACATCCGTTTCGCTATAAACAAGTTTAGCTAGCCCTCCTGTAGCTAATACAAATGGTTCTTTTTCTCCTAAGTCCATCATTTCCTTTTTCATACGTTTAACTATATATTCAACTTTTCCAATATATCCATAAATTATTCCAGCTTGCATACTTGTAACTGTATTTTTACAAATTACACTCTTTGGTTTTTCAAGTTCTATTCTTGGAAGCTTTGCAGCTCTCTCAAATAAAGCATCTGCTGAAATTTGAATTCCAGGACATATATTTCCACCTAAATAATCTCCCTTTTCAGTAATGGCACAGAATGTTGTTGCTGTTCCAAAATCTATTATTATCATAGGTTTTTTATGCTTTTCAAAAGCAGCTACAGCATTTACTATTCTATCTGCTCCAACCTCTTTAGGATTATCATATTTTATATTAATTCCAGTTTTTATTCCAGGTCCTACTACAATAGGCTCTTTGCAGAAACATTTTCTAACCATATTCTCTAAAGAATGCATTATATTAGGAACTACTGAAGAAATTATTATTCCTTCAACTTCTTCTGGATTTAATTTTGCTTGATTAAATAGTTGCATAACTTGTATTGAATATTCATCTGATGTTTTCTTAGAATCTGTAGATATTCTCCATGATGCTATGTATTTTTCATTATCATGAATCCCTAAAACTATATTTGTATTACCTACATCTATTAATAAAATCATGTGTTTTACACCACCTTAATATAATTAAAGACAGCTAATAAAGCTGTCCGGAAAATACCATGTACCCTTTATATAACAATATTAATTTTAACAACTACTATACATTTGTCAAGCAATTACAATTACTAGTTTTTAAATAAAAAAAGGCTTATATGACTATTTTTTTAACAGTGTCATATAAGCCTTAAAATTATCTAAACATTTAGAATAATCCTACTATTTCTCCATTGTCTTTTATATCCATTCTATTAGCAGCAGGAACTTTAGGTAAACCTGGCATTGTCATAACATCGCCTGTTAAAACAACTATGAATCCAGCTCCATTTGAAACTCTAACCTCTTTAACAGTTATATCAAAGTTTTCAGGTCTTCCTAAAAGACTTGGATTGTCTGATAATGAATACTGTGTCTTAGCCATACATATTGGAAGTTTATCTAAATTAAATTTCTCAATTTCAGCTATTTGTTTAAGAGCTTGAGGAGTATAGTTTACTCCTTTTCCGCCATATATAGTTTGAACTATTTTTAGTATTTTATCCTTTATTGATTCTTCTGAATCGTAAATCATCTTAAAGTTTGAAGGCTCACTTTCCATTGTTTTTATAACTTTATTAGCTAAATCAATTCCACCTTCTCCACCTTTTTCCCATACTTCTGTTAAGCTAACTTCTACACCTACATTTTTGCAGAAGTCTTCTATAGCTTTAACCTCTTCATCTGAATCAGTTATAAACTTATTTATAGCAACAACAACTGGTACTCCATAAGCTTTTATATTTTCTATTTGCTTTTCTAAGTTTTTCATTCCTTTATTTAAAGCATCTACATTTGATATATTTAATTCATCTTTCTTTACTCCACCGTGATGTTTTAAAGCTCTTATAGTAGCTACTAAAACTACACAATCAGGATTTAAATTTCCGTATCTACATTTTATATCTAAGAATTTTTCTGCACCTAAATCTGCTCCGAACCCAGCCTCTGTTATAGTTATATCACTCATTTTTAAAGCTGTCTTAGTTGCTATTATTGAATTACATCCATGAGCTATATTTGCAAATGGTCCACCATGAATTATTGCTGGAGTATTTTCTAAAGTTTGAACAAGGTTAGGTTTTATGGCATCTTTCATAAGTAAAGCCATAGCTCCTTGAACTTCTAATTCCTTAGCATAAACAGGCTCTCCATCTAAGTTATATGCAATTAAAATATTTCCCATTCTCTCTTTTAAGTCTTCTAAGTCACTAGCCATACATAATATAGCCATTATTTCTGATGCAACAGTGATCATAAATCCATCTTCTCTTAAGAATCCATTTATTTTACCACCCATTCCAACAACTATATTTCTTAAGGCTCTATCATTCATATCCATAACTCTTTTAAATACAATTCTTCTTGAATCTATTCTTAATAAATTACCTTGATGAATATGGTTATCTATAGCTGCACATAAAAGATTATTAGCTGAAGTTATTGCATGCATATCCCCTGTAAAATGAAGATTTATATCTTCCATAGGAACTACTTGAGAATATCCACCACCAGCTGCTCCACCTTTTATTCCAAATACAGGTCCTAATGATGGCTCTCTTAAGGCTATAACAGTATTTTTTCCTATTTTATTTAACGCTTGTCCTAATCCTACTGTAACAGTAGATTTTCCCTCTCCTGCTGGCGTTGGATTTATAGCTGTAACTAAAACAAGCTTACCATCCTTATTATTTTCTAGTTTTTTTATTGCATCTAAAGATATCTTACATTTATATTTTCCATAAAGCTCAATATCATCATCTTCAAGACCTATTTTTTTAGCAATATTTATTATTGGCTCCATTTTAGCACTTTGTGCTATTTCAATATCATTTTTCATAATTCCGCACCTCATTCCAAAGTAATCTACTTAATATTATACCCATAATTTATTAAAAAACAAAGAGTTTTATCGAACAATTTTATACATTTTATAAAAATTGTTCGTATTATTAAAATATCTTTAGTGAAATTATAATATAAAACAATTCTTAATTAAATAATAATTATAAAAAAAGAGGTACTTAAGTACCTCTTTTAACTATGAGTTTTTAAATATTTCTCTAAACTCATCACCATCAATTTTTTCTTTTTGAAGTAACACATCAGTTACTGCATTTAATTTATTGATATTTTCTTTTAATATAGATTCTGCTCTATTGTAAGCTTCATCAATTAATTTCTTAATTTCTTCATCTATTTTAGCGCTAGTTTCTTCACTTATGTTGCTACTCTTTCCAATGTCTCTACCTAAGAATACTTCGCCACCATCGCTATTACCAAATGATATAGGTCCAATAACATCACTCATTCCGTATTCCATAACCATACTTCTAGCAATGTGACTAGCTCTATCTATATCATTTTTAGCACCGGCACTTATATCTCCAATAACTAATTTCTCAGCCACTCTTCCACCTAAAAGTTCAACCATCTTATCCTTAAGCTGTTTCTTGGATGTGTGAGTTCTATCTTCCTCTGGTAAATTCATTGTGTATCCTGCAGCCATTCCTCTTTGAATTATACTTATTTCATGAACTGGATCTGCATACTCTAGAACATTACTTACAACAGCGTGACCAGATTCGTGAACTGCAGTGATTCTTCTATCATATTCACTAACAACTCTACTCTTCTTCTCCGGCCCAGCTATTACTCTTGTTATAGCCTCTTCAATGTCTGCCATATCTATGCTACTTTTACCACCTCTAACTGCTAATAATGCAGCTTCGTTAGTTAAGTTTTCAAGATCTGCGCCACTAAATCCTGGTGTCATTTTAGCTAAAACTTTTAAATCTACATCTTCTGATAGATGCTTATTTCTTGTATGAACCTTTAGAACTTCTTCTCTACCCTTAACATCAGGTGCACCTACTAAAATTCTTCTGTCAAATCTTCCTGGTCTTAATAATGCTGGATCTAAGATATCTGGTCTATTTGTAGCAGCTATCATAATTATTCCTTCATTAACTCCAAAACCATCCATTTCAACTAGTAATTGGTTTAATGTTTGTTCTCTCTCATCATGACCGCCACCAAGTCCAGCACCTCTTTGTCTACCAACAGCATCGATTTCGTCTATGAATATAATACATGGAGCATTTTTCTTAGCTTGCTCAAATAAATCTCTTACTCTTGAAGCACCAACTCCAACAAACATTTCAACGAAATCAGAACCTGATATACTAAAGAAAGGAACACCAGCTTCTCCTGCTATAGCTTTTGCAAGAAGTGTCTTACCTGTTCCTGGAGGCCCTACTAAAAGAACTCCTTTAGGTATTCTTGCTCCCATTTCTATATATCTCTTAGGTTGTTTTAAGAAATCAACAATCTCTTCTAATTCACCTTTTTCTTCATCAGCACCAGCAACATCTTTGAATGTAACTTTCTTTCCGTCTAAATTAGCCATCTTAGCTTTACTTTTACCGAAATTCATTACCCCTCTATTTCCACCACTGTTTTGAGCTTGCTGTGTGAACATAAATAAACCAAAGATTATTAAACCTATTATAAGTATTGTTGGAAGGAAACTAATCCAAATTCCCATATTATTAGGTGGAGTATACTTTATTACAGTTTCTACCCCTTGAGTCTCTTGTAAAAGATTGTCTAACATCTTATTTGAAACATATGAAGTAAACCTCTTACCATCTTTAAAAACCCCATCAACTGACATTTTATCTTCTTTTATGGTCATTGTTTCAATTTTATTTTCTACATACGCTTCTTTAAATTCACTATATGATATTACTTTTCCTTGAGTTCCATTTCTATAAAAAGCAAATGCAAACATAAGCACTACAGCAAAAATAGCTATATAAGTAATCATACTTTGTAATTTTTTCATCTCTATGCCCCCCTCTCTGACTATCATTTTTAATGAATTTTAACATAAGAAATATTACTTTACAATATTTTGAATTACTTCTTGTAAATTTCTTCTTTTAAAGCACCTATGAATGGTAAGTTTCTATATTTTTCAGCATAGTCTATTCCATATCCAACTATGAATTCATCTGGTACATCAAATCCTTTGTATTTTGCTGAAACATTTGAAGTTCTTCTAGCTTCTTTATCTAATAGAGCAACTATTTCTATACTTGCTGCTTTTCTAGCCTTTAAATATTCTAAAAGATAGCTTAAAGTGGTTCCTGTATCAACTATATCTTCAACTATAAGAACATGCTTATTTTCTATATCACTATCTAAGTCTTTTAATATTCTAACAACTCCTGAAGTTTGAGCTGAATTTCCATAACTTGAAACAGCCATAAAATCTATTTCACATGGTATGCTTATATTTTTAATAAGGTCTGAAGTAAATAATACTGAACCTTTTAAGATACCAACAACTAATAAATCTTTTCCAGCATAATCTTTACTAATTTCTTCAGCCATCTCTTTTACACGTTTAGCTAATTGTTCTTCTGAATATAAAACTTTTTTAACATCATCTTTTATGTCTCTTATCATAATTAATTTTCCTTTCCTTTAAAGGTAATTTTAATTACCTTTTTAGTTTTGTTTGTAACTTTAAATGTTTCACTAACATTAGATCCTACAATCCATGCTATTTCATTATTAAATAGCACTAATGGTATAAAATCTCTTTCTTCTTTAGGTACTTTATTATTTATAAATATATCTTTTAGCTTTTTGCTACTCTTCATTCCTAAAGGAATTATTTTATCTCCATTTTGTCTAAATCTAATATCTATTTTATCATAATCAAAAGACTTTATAAATCTATCTTTTGAAAATTTTTCACCTTTTTTAAAATCTTCTACTATTAATTCATAATTTCCTAAAATATCATCTTCTATTACAACTTTTTGATTTTTATCTAGTTCATCTTTAATATTTTCTAAATTTAAAACTTTATTCTCTTTAGCCTTTTTGCTATCTACTAATTTTATTCTTATTTCTCCATATTCATTTACAGCAATTACTCCATTAGTTATGTTAATTTGCTTTCCTGTTCCTTTATCTTTTAAGGCAATTATGTCCTGTATATGTTTTAATTCAAAGTTATTATGTTTAGAACTTACTTCAAATAATGCCTTTTTTATTATTCTTGTTAATAGAGCTTCCTTTTCATTAAATGCTTCTTCTTTAATAAGAATGCTGTGATTTTCTTTTATACAAAGTTTAGGAAATCTCTTTTCCACTTCTTCTTGTATAAACTCTACATCTTTACTACAACTATAAGCTAATCTATTTAAAGTAGTAACTATATCTGGATTAAAATTCTCTTCTATAAATGGTATTGCTTTAAGCCTTATTTTATTTCTAGAATATATTTCTTCTAAATTAGTTTCATCTATTCTAGGATTTAAATTATTTATTTTACAGTATTCTTCTATTTCTTTTCTTCTTAAAATTAATATAGGTCTTATGAAAATACCATCTCTAACTGGTTTAATTCCAACTAACCCTTCTATTCCAGTTCCTCTTAAAGCTCTCATAATAAGAGTTTCCGCTTGATCATTAGCATTGTGTGCTATAGCTATTTTATCTAATGAATATTCATTTTTTAGTTCTTCAAAGAATTTATATCTCTCTTCTCTTCCAGCCATTTCTGTAGAAATGTTTTGTTCATCACTTATCTTATTGATATCTACTCTTTTTACAAAACATTTTATATTTAAATTCTTACAAAGTTCTTCTACATAAGCTTCATCTTTTAAAGCACTTTCTCCTCTTAAACAATGATTCACATGAGCTGCATATACTTCTATGTGTAATAATTCCCTAAGTTCACTTAAAATATGTAGTAAACATACTGAGTCTGGACCACCTGATAAAGCTACTAAAACCTTATCTCCACTTTCAATCATGGAGTTTTCCTTTATAAAATCTATAACCTTTTTCTTCATTGTAACTCACTCCATAAATATTATATTTTGCCCTAATATTATAACACATAAAAAATCCATTATGTTCTTAAAAAAGTTCGTATAATTAATTTTAAATAATAAATTTAATTATTTACTTAAAAATAAAAGAAAGTGCATAAGAAC
>OBXQ01000682.1_pt1 | contig 12094 bp, 12 predicted proteins | sample 1476641 | NCBI WGS metagenome assembly OBXQ01 (sample SAMEA2580174, study PRJEB22360) | human gut metagenome | biome: human gut; feature: human-associated habitat; material: faeces | place: Denmark | collected 2008/2010
TGCAAAGAATATTATTATAATTTTGATTCGGAAAATGAACTTATGAAAAACACATTTTTCAAAAGAGTGATCATGCTAATAGACTATTATAGCTTTAGATAAATAAAAGAAAACGCTAATACACACATTTTAGTAACCTAAAACCGTTATTGGCGTTTTCTTTAATTTACAATTTGGCTGAAATTTTGACATTTACTTTATGTCTATCTGTGTTAATCATAATTGATTAACTCAGCTCTCGTTTATTATAAATCATTTGAACTTACTAAGTCAAGTAAAAAAACTCTCCCTGCGCTAACATAACAGAGATTGTATGATATCATTAGAAAAGCCGCAAGTCATCAACTTTTCTAAATTCCTAATATTTATTTTTTTGATTGCAAATTCCTCATCAGCAATGATATCCAAATTATAAATAGTCCTCGCATGGAATGTCCTATTTTTTGAGTACATTATTGATGATTTGAATCATAGCATCTTCTGTTTCATTGAACAGGTGAGAATAGGTTTTCAGCACCTCTTCTACTGTGTTTCCGAGGCGATCTGCAATGGCCTTGATATTTGCCCCGTGGTTAATCAAAAGCGTGGCATGGGAGTGTCTAAGGTCATGAATACGAATCTGCGGCAGCCCTGCAGCATCAGCCACTCTGTGAAATCTTTTATTAAGCAGCTTCGGAATAATCGGCTGATCCATACCAAACAGAAAGCCATCCGCAGACGCTCCAGGGCATGAATCATACCATTCAAGATATTTCTTCATAATCTGAAGCTCCTCCTCCGGCATTTTTATGACCCTGTAGGAGTTTTTTGTTTTAGGAGGTGTAACTACATACCTCTGACCACTTACGTACTGAGAAACAGTCTTATTGATGCGTATCGTCCCCTTTGCGATATCCACATCGTCTTTTCTATTCAGGGCAAGCACTTCACCACGACGCATCCCCATATAATACAGAGTGCAGCAGATCGTATAATACATGATGTCGTCCTTAGGAAATGCCTGTACAAAGCGTTTCCACTCATCAGGAGTGTAGAACTGCATTTCTTCTTTCAACTCGTCAGGGCGCTTAAAATTGGGGATAGAAGAAACAGGGTTACGCTCAATAAGATTCTGTTTAACAGCAAAGCTGAAAAGCTTATTCAGATACGTTCTCATCTTGTTAACATACGACAGTTTGTATTCTGGAGTGTTGTAGCTTTCGATGAAATCTTTTATCGTTTTGCTTCTGATCAGGTTGATTCTCTTATCATATAGCTCATTCATCTGGTCAAACATGTATTTATCAGTGGCAAGCGTGCTTGATTTCGTACTTCCTTGCTTTTCCCGTAAATACATTTCAGTAAGCTCTTTGAATGTGATATTGGAAGCCCGCATCTGTTCCAGATCCTCATTGTACTTAGCTAGGAAGCTATCCTCAAATTTCATAGCTTCTTTTTTTAGCTTGCAGCCTCTTGCCACACGATGATAGTCTTTGAAGCTCCCATCCTCCAATTTCACTTTACCACGTATATACCACTTACCGTTTCTCTTTTCAACAGCCATGAAACACACCCTCTTTCCTATCTCTAATATCAGTATAGCACCTAATCAGAATATAAAAAAGTAGATTTTTTCGTCATGTTTTCGTCATTTTGGTGTTTTTCGTCATAACAAGCAATGCAGCAAAACATAAAAAAAGCCTTTAAATAAAGGGTTTTCTTTATCTAAAGGCTTGTTTTCTTAAATGGTGGTCCCGGTCGGAATCGAACCAACGACACATGGATTTTCAGTCCATTGCTCTACCGACTGAGCTACGGGACCATTTGGTTGCGGGGGAAGGATTTGAACCAACGACCTCCGGGTTATGAGCCCGACGAGCTACCAGGCTGCTCTACCCCGCGATGTTTAATGAGCTATTCTTTTTTTGTTGAAGATTTAAATGGCGGAGGAACTGGGATTCGAACCCAGGCGCCAGTTTCCCGACCTACCGGTTTTCAAGACCGGACCCTTCAACCACTTGGGTATTCCTCCAGATGTTCGGTAACATAATGGTGGACCCTGTAGGACTCGAACCTACGACCCACCGGTTATGAGCCGGATGCTCTGACCAACTGAGCTAAGGGTCCAATTAGCAAAATTGGTGGCGGGGGCGAGACTCGAACTCGCGACCTTCCGGGTATGAACCGGATGCTCTAGCCAACTAAGCTACCCAGCCGTGTTTACAATTTTACAATGGTCGGGATGACAGGATTTGAACCTGCGACCCCTTGATCCCAAATCAAGTGCACTACCAAGCTGTGCTACATCCCGAAATAAATGGCGCGCCCAGCAGGAATCGAACCCACAACCTTTTGATCCGTAGTCAAACGCTCTATCCAGTTGAGCTATGGGCGCATCGTTTTTCGTTTTCTATCATCACGCTGTTCTCATCAGCGCTCATATATAATACAACAGAAAGACCATTTATGCAAGACTTTTTTTGAATTTTTTTCGTTTTTTTTATACAGATGCAAAATAGCCTTATAAATAAAGGACTTGTGCCTTTTTCTCCGATTGCTTTCCCCCCCTTTTGCAGGATTAATCGTGTGTCTCATTATATTCTTTACAAAAAATCAGTATTCTGCGAATCAAAGCAAGCGGCAGTTTTTCATGCAGAGGCAGATGAATTGCTGTTTTAGTACATTTATAGGAAGCAAGCTCCTCCTGAAATTCACGAATAGCATCATCGCCCGGATAGAAGCCGATATAGCCCTTGCACTGCCCCACCTGCACCAGATACCCATGATACAGAAATGTTGGCAATCCCCAGCTGATTTTCTCCTCTGCATCCGGCACCAGCTCTCTGCATATTGAAAGTATGTCCTGTATGCGGCCGCGATATTCCTCATCACATCCCTGTACATAGTCCTGTATTGTCCGATACGTAGTCTTTACCATATATTCCTCTCCTTTACATGAACACGTTTCCTTATACCTCTATCTCTATCTCTATCTCTATCTCTATCTCTATCTCTATCTCTATCTCTATCTCTAGTATAGCACAGCATCAAAAAAAAGAGCCGCTAAGTTGCGGACTCTTCAGCTTTTCTTCGATCCTTGGTTGCCTTGATGACCTTCTGACGGGAAAACTCCTCCCGCTCCTTTTCCTCAAGTGCATCCGTTATGAACTTGATATTATGTTCAAAATCCGGAATGACGATATTCTTCAAAGCATTGGCACGCTTCTGCGCCTTACGGATTGCATTCGCAAGACGATAGACACTGTTCTCCACCTCTGCCAGAATCACCGTCATTTCCTTAACCTTATAGAAACAGCGGTAGGCATAATCCAGCTTGGAATTTGCATGATCCAAGCCGTATGTCAGCTTATACTCCTGCTTTTCATATTGAATTTTTGGAATCTCCACACCCATAACACTTCGATAGCTGATTTGAATACCGGTATCCACCGGCACTGCTTCCACCATATCACTGATGACACCTAGGGACATATTCGCCTGCTGTAAGGCATAGTAAGCCTTCTGATAGGTAATGGTAATTTTATCACGCAGAAGCTTTACATCATCCAGCAGCGACATCATTTCGCGCGTCAGGATATTTCGTTTCCGATCCATCAATTCATAGCCCATATGAGCCAGATCGTTTGATTTCTTTGTCGCAATCAGATTTCCTTTGGTTGGAAACACCTGTTTATTAGCCATAATCAGTTACCCTGAGATGCCAGTTCCTTGATGATAGGTCCACTCTTCAGCCCAAAGCGTTTCACCGCACGTTCATGATCGTAGTACTCTTCAAGAACCTCGTTATCTACACGATCAAGCTCTGCACGCGGCAGGACACTGAGCAGATCCCAGCCCAGATCCAGCGTTTCCTCAATACTGCGGTTATCATCAAATCCCTGATTCAGGAAATACTCCTCAAATAATGTACCAAAGGACATATACTGCTTGTCGACATCACTCAGCTCATCCTCACCGATAACAGAAGCCAGACTTCTGGCATCCTGCACCTTTGCATAGGCTGCAAACAGCTGGTTGGAAACATCGGAGTGATCCTTTCTTGTGAAGCCTTCACCAATACCGTCCTTCATCAGACGTGACAAAGAAGGCAGAACACCAACCGGCGGATAAACACCCATCTGGTTCAGATTACGATCCAGTACAATCTGCCCTTCGGTAATATAACCGGTAAGGTCAGGAATCGGATGGGTAATATCATCATTGGGCATGGTCAGAATCGGAATCTGTGTTACAGAGCCTCCCGCTCCCTTGACGATACCTGCTCTTTCATACAGCGAAGCCAAATCAGAATACAGATACCCCGGATATCCTTTACGCCCCGGAATCTCCCCCTTACTGCTGGAGAATTCACGTAGCGCCTCACAATAGGATGTGATATCCGTCAGAATAACCAGTACATGCATATCCTGCTCATACGCCAGATACTCTGCAGCGGTCAAGGCACAACGCGGTGTCAGCGTACGCTCAATAATCGGGTCATTGGATAAATTGATAAACATAACAACCTTTTCCATAACCCCAGCTTCCTCAAAGGAACGCTTAAAGTAATCGGCAACGTCATTTTTGACCCCCATTGCCGCAAAGACGATACAGAAATTCTTACCGTCCCCCTCCGATATCTTCGCCTGCTTAACAAGCTGAACAGCAAGCTCATTGTGCGGCATACCGGAGCCGGAGAAAATCGGAAGCTTCTGACCGCGGATCAAAGTCGTCAGGGCATCGATACTGGAGATACCGGTATTGATATAGTTTCTTGGATACACACGGGAAACCGGATTCAACGGCTGTCCGTTGATATCCGCACTCTTCTCCGCATAGATTTCACCCAGACCGTCGATTGGCTGCCCGCTTCCGTTAAAGGTACGTCCCAGCATTTCACGCGACAGGGCAAGCTCCATCGGCTTTCCCATGAATTTTGTTTTTGTATTTTTTAAAGAGATTCCATTGGTTCCCTCGAATACCTGGATGGCTGCTTTTTTACCCTCCAGCTGAACCACTCTTCCCAGACGTGTCGTTCCATCTCCGCATTTGATTTCCACCATCTCTTCATAGCTGGTGTTTTCCACGTTATCCAGGAAGACAAGAGGTCCGTTAATTTCACTCAATCCTACATATTGAAGACTCATGCACTTTCCTCCTTACGCAACCTGTGAGATGGCCGCATCAATCTGCTTGAAATAATCATCCAGCAGCTCGATATGGTCATTCGGCACATCGTATTTCATTTTGGTAACCTTATCGAAAATACCGGAGGTCACAACCTGACTCATCGGTTTTCCCTGTGCTACCAAATCCTTGCAGCGTTTGTACAGATACAGAATCACATCCATCATCTTCAGCTGCTTCTGTAAAGGTACATACGTATCATCCTTATGGAACGCATTCTGCTGCAGATATCCTACCCGGATGACCTTGCAGATTTCAATGACCAGCTTTTGATCCTCCGGCAGTACATCACTACCGATCAGTTTCACGATTTCCATCAGCTTCGCTTCCTCTGCCAGCAGACTCATGATTTCCTGACGGCTGCGCAGGAAACGCATATCCACATTCTTATTGTACCATTTCGTCAAATCCGTCACATATTCGGAATAGCTTTCCGTCCAGTTAATGGCAAAATAGTGACGTGCATAGGCCAGCTGCTTATCCAGCGCCCAGAAGCAGCGGACAAAACGCTTCGTATTCTGGGTAACCGGCTCAGAGAAATCAGAACCCTGCGGGGATACGGCACCGATGATGGATACCGACCCCACCTGATCATTCAGTGTCTTCATATAACCGGCACGCTCATAGAACTGTGAGATACGGCTTGGCAGATATGCAGGGAAGCCTTCCTCGGCCGGCATTTCCTCCAGACGTCCGCTGATTTCACGAAGCGCCTCCGCCCATAATGGCAACATGATATCCCATATCACGATAATATTCGGCCAGTGTCAGACCGGTGTAAATACTCGCCTCACGAGCTGCAACCGGCATGTTGGACGTATTGGCAATCAGTACGGTACGATCCGTCAGCGGACGGTTGGATTTCGGGTCGATCAGCTCGGAGAATTCCTCCAGAACCTGCGTCATCTCGTTTCCACGCTCCCCGCAGCCGACATAGACGATGATATCGGCATCACACCACTTCGCCAGCTGATGCTGCGTCATGGTCTTTCCGGTACCAAAGCCGCCCGGAATCGCTGCCGTTCCACCCTTGGCAATCGGGAACAGCGTATCGAAAATACGCTGCCCGGTAATCAACGGCACACTGATCGGCAATCGTTCTGCCACAGGACGAGCCGTCTTGATCGGCCATTTCTGTACCAGCGTCAGCTCATGAAGCTTATCCTTTGCATCCTTCACCTTCAGGATGCATTGGTTGATATTGTATTTTCCGCTCTCTGCCGCTTCAACAACCGTTCCATACAGGGTTGGCGGAATCATACAGCGGTGTTCGATCAGATCCGTTTCCGGAAGCGTCGCAAATATCTGTCCGGGAACAACCTCATCTCCCACAGAAACCTTTACTGTCACATCCCATAAAGCCTCTTCATCCAGCGGTGCCACATCGCTTCCGGTCGCAATGAAGGCTCCGGATTCCTTAGCGATTTCCTTCAACGGACGTTCGATGCCGTCAAAGATATTACGCAGGATACCAGGCCCCAGTGTTACAGAAATCGGACTGCCCGTAGGCTCGACTGGTTCTCCCGGCTTTAACCCTGTTGTGGATTCATACACCTGAATCGTCGTTGCCTCTTTGCTGATGGAAATAACCTCTCCCATCAGACGTTTATGACCGACATATACTTTCTCCAGCATGGAGAAGTCGACTGCATTTTTGACCTTTACGACTGGACCGTTGATGGAATATATAACATTTTCACTCACATTATCACCTCAATCATACGGTTTCGTATGCACTTTATTTTATAAACAATCCGGAGTTCGTATAGAACCAGTCTTTCTGTTCATCAATGCCGGTGTCAAAGGTCTCATCTACAACAATTCCTTTTTCCTCACATTCCATGCGAAATCCTCCAAGCAGAATATCTGCATCGCATTTCCCTTCACAGGGCTTTCCATACGCCTCACAAATATCCTTCAAAACAGCCTGATCTCTGTCTGCGACATAAAACACAACCTGTTCATAGGACAGCTGTGCCAGATCGGCAGCTTTTTTCTTCAAAAGCTCCACATAATCCTTACTGACAGCAAAATCCCTCAGCTGCTGTTTTGCGGCCCTGAATACTGCATCGGTAAGCTCACGGCGTTTTTTCATAAGTCTGCGATTCGTTTCCTCATGCGCCTTGCTTAGACGAATGGCATGCTCACTGGCCATTTCCTTCAACTCCTGTTCTCTGGTAAGTCCAGCCTCACGCTGTGCTTCCAGCTCCAGGTCCTCCATGGATTTTTTACGGATTTCATCAATTTCCTGTTCAATACCGGCAATCTCGATGTCGCTAACTCGTTTTATCTCTTCCTCAAAGTACTGCTCCAATTTAATTTTGTCATCTAGCATAGCAAACACCTCATAGTTTCACACCGATTGCCTCAGATACGTAGCGGTCAATGGTTTCTCCGATTTTGGCGGAGCCATGACGGTCGGGAATCTCGACAATCAGCGGTTTCTTCTGTTTCAGTTTTAATTCAGAAATAACCTCGGGGCAGGTTTCAATCAGCTTTGTCGTCATTAAGACGATGGCCACATCCTCCATATGCATCACACGCTCCAGTTCCTGCAGAACCTCGTGACGCTCATGGACGACCACCCCTTCGATACCTGCCAGACGCATCCCCATCTGGGTATCAATGTTATCACTGAGCAGGTAGAATTTCACGAATGATCACCACCCGTTATTACAGCTTCATGAAGATAATGAAGATAGAGATCAGAAGACCGTAGATAGCAACACCTTCACCCAAAGCAACGAAGATCATGGATTTACCGAAGTTCTTTTCGTTTTCAGAGAATGCCCCGATTGCGGCAGGAGCAGCGGCAGCTACGGCAATACCTGCACCAAGTGCAGACAGCCCGGTCGCAAGTGCAGCGGCGATAAAGCCCAGACCCTGACCGATGGAGCCGGCCATCTTCATTGTGACATCATCAGCACCGGCAGCATACGCCTTTGTAGCGCTGAAGAACACCGTTCCAAGTACGATAGCGAAGAAGAAGCAGACGTGCGTAATCATACGGCGTTTTGCTACTGACACGCTCTTCTTTCCACGGAATACATTCACCAGCGGTAAAGAAATCAGCGCGATCAGAATAAGCGGTAATAAAAGTTCAAACATGTTTAACATGATAGTTCCTCCTTTAATCATTCAGTGATTTAAACACAATTCCGTTCCCCGTGAAATAACGGGAGAACATTTCATAGAATTCCAGACGAAGCACCTGGATTCCGACAATCATACCCTCCAGACACATGACGAAGATGTTCCCGAGGATCATCACGATCCATCCTGCACCTCCGGCCATGTCCATAATCAGCATAACGGCCATCATCATACCGGCATGTGACAAGACGAAGCCGCCGACACGCAGATAGGAGATGGTGTTGGTAATAAAAGACAGGCAGATTTCAAACAGCTCGAAGAAGCTCTCCACAAAGAAGCCTCCAAAGCCGTCCGGAAACATTTCCTTTTTCTCCATTTTCCGCTCCAATGCCTCCTTCAGGAAAATCAGTACCAGCGGTACAAGCAGAAAGACAATGGCAAAGACCGGATTGGTTAGGACGCCGGTTCCGCTAATCAGCTGATAAGCGCCTCCTCCAACCAGAGAAATATAAAAGACAAGTCCGGCGATACCGTTTTGTGAAAAGAACAGCTCACCGTAGTTTTTGTTTTTAATCTGCAGATACAGATTGATACCGATGCTGATTATGATCAGAACAGCCCCCAGCCCCACTGCCATAACAAGCAGAACGGGGATGAAGTTGCTGGTCATAACCTCAACCGGCTTTTCGGAAAGACCGAAAACGGTCTTATACAATGGATTCAGCAGCTCCTCGTTACCGAACACGGATCCGTATACAACCCCAAAGATACTGGAGAAGATACCGATGCGCATACCGATTTCCCCAAGACGCATGCCTTTCCATTTATAGAACAGATATCCGACCAGAATCAGGACGATTCCCTGACCAAGATCGCCGAACATGATACCGAACAGAAGAGAATACGTAAACGCTACAAAGGGCGTCGGATCGATTCCTTCATATTCGGGGGTGCCATACATTTCTACAAACATCGAGAAGGGCCTGGCAAACCACCCATTCTTTAATTTGGTCGGAGGCGAAAGTCGCTTGTCGCTATGGGCAGGCCTGACTTCGATTTCCACCTCCTTCAAATTCGAGAATGATTCCTTCAATTTTGGCACATCTTCTTCAACCACAAAACCTGTAATGGAAAATCTCTCACCGAGACCCAGTACATATTTTCTGGCTTCAAAGGTATGGTTTATAAACTCCAGTTCCGCCTTGATATCAGCGAAATTGTCAATACATTCAGCCTTTAAAGCTTCAATTACTTCATTGACATGCTGCAGCTGCTTGAGATCGTTATCGATTTCCTCCTGCAGTGATTCCTTTGCCTGAACCGGATTCCCGTGAACAAATTCCGGAATGCGGATTCGTTCAAAGTAGAGAGAGGAGAAGATATTGTCCACATCTCCCTCGTATTTCGCGGTTGTGAAATATACACACCAGCTGTATGTGTCATCCGTACTGAATGACTTGAATACAAACGGGCGGTTGCGGTAATACTGCAGCTTTTCGACACTGTCGATCGGCAGTCTTCCGAAGCGGATCTTGATATATTTGCACTCAAACAGATCATCCAGATTCAGATCGATACTTTCTATATTGCGAACCTGTGTCAGCGCATCGCGGTTTTCCTGAATAACAGTTTCCAGCTCGCGGCGGATTGCAGCACCGTTTTCGAAGCGCTCGTGGATGGAATCAATATAAGTGCGGATACCTTCCAGATCATATTCCCCGTTTTTCACATCCTTCATCGGAAGAGTCATATCCATGTCCTGCAGCACTTCATTGAAATGCGTCAGCACATCGGTAATCGGGTTTTCATCACTCAGTGTGGTAAGCCCGTGTACACTGTCCACAAACTTGCTGGCAGGTTCCGGATGAAAGTAATCCAGTTCCACGAATTTCAAAAGTACATCATTGAGATATTCATTATCCGCAAGGATGTTGACCAGTTTCATTTTTGAAATTGCCATGAACATTCTCCTTTCTAGTAGATCAGCATGCGCTGCATATCCTCGATAGATACGTGATAACGCACACCTTCAATAATATTGATGATATTTTCCAGCTCACGCTCTGCAGTATACAGATAGCTGGAATATACCAGCGGGGCATCGAGAGAATAGTAAATATTCTTCTTCGCCAGTGCATACAGAAAGGAATCGGTATAATATTCAATATATACATAATCCTTCTCCGTATCCTCAATCCCCAGACGATACGTGCTGCTTTGCAGCAGCTTGATAAATGCACGCGCATTGGGCTGCGCAATCAGCTCTTCCACAAAGGCGGCGGACAGATGCTCATGCACCGGTACCAGGGATTCACGTATGACATCCTCACGGGCATTGAAGTATTTTTTGTAGCGGTAGATCTTCTCAATGTTGCTAAGCTCGATCTGTGTTGCAAAATACTGCTTGACTGCTTTTCTGCTTTTCCCCTTCAGTGTCTTGTCAATCACCTGAAAGGTATGGGTGTAATGCTGCACCTGCAGCTGTGTTTCGATTTTTGTATAATCAATATCATTTTCCTCCCCCTTTTTCACACGGTAAGGAAGAAGTATTGCATAATACATCGTATGTTTCAAAACATCCAGCAGCTCATCGAAGCTGTGAACATTTCCCAGCCGCAGCAGATCAAAGCTGGTGTACGGCTTTAGAAAGATAGGAAATTCCGCAATAGCAGCTTCATACTCCTGAGAAATCAGTACCCGGATTCGAGAAAGAATCAAATCAATTTCAATCTGCTGCATATGCAGCCGGTAATACGGCTTCATGGCCGCATCCGCATAACGGTACAATTTCATGGTTTTCTTGAAAATTTCCTGTCGCAGGATACTTTCCAGCTGACCGCGGTGAATATTGTTCTCACGCACATCCTTCAGGGCAGCGGCATAGGAGGTCTCATGCTTCAGGTAACCGGCGATTTCCGCCACGCTTTTCTTATGCAGCAGCTCCTGATACATTTCTTCACTCAGCGCTTCCCCATGCATGCTTCTGGCCTTCGCCACAATAACACCTTCTGCCATACTCATATACACATCACCTCCCAACGTGTACAGGCGAACACACGGCTACATCGCCAGCGTTCGTTTTACAATCTGTGAAACCCACTCCTCCTTATGCTCCTCATATTTCTGCTGGAGAGCATGGAGCGATTCCTCATAGACTGCTTCTTCCTGCTGCATAGCACTCTGTAAATCCGCGTCCATCTGTTCGCGCTGCTTCGCTATGCAGTCTTCTGTTTCCTTTCGATACTTTTCTCTGATTTCCATACTCTGGTCCTGTATCAGATTCTGGATATTGTGGCGTTCCTGCTGTTTCTGCTCGACACGCGCTCTTGCCTGCTTGTCGGCATCTACAATATTACGAATGATTTCTTCCAAAAAACGACACCTCCTTTATCCTTATTATACCACCGATTCGTTTGGCCGTTCACCAAACTTCTAGAAGTATACACCTTTTTATTTTGGTGTGCAAGCAAAGATTTCACTCCTTTTTTCCCTGAAATCGGTTCCGTAAAACCCCTGTAAAAATTGCGGTTTTCCCTCCTTTTTTCACGTATTTTTTACCTTATGAAAATTTTGTAAACAAAGCTATCCTGAAACCCCTTTTTCTGTACACGGCTGTCGGATGTTGTTTCCGATTTAAAAAGCTGTCTTAAAGCTGCTTTTCTATATGCGGTTTCGGATCCCGTGCATAAAAATTTCAATTATGTAAAATATAAACAAAACATAAATTCTCTTAATTACTATAAATTCAAGTAGAGTGCAAAGCTGAACAAATAGTAAAAATAAAGTCCTAAGCCCTTTAGATAAAGGACTTAAGACCTATTTTTACAGTTATAAC
>OBXQ01000683.1_pt1 | contig 12091 bp, 9 predicted proteins | sample 1476641 | NCBI WGS metagenome assembly OBXQ01 (sample SAMEA2580174, study PRJEB22360) | human gut metagenome | biome: human gut; feature: human-associated habitat; material: faeces | place: Denmark | collected 2008/2010
ACTCTCAGGTGGGGCGCGGCCGCCAGGAGAAGCGCGAGAAAAGCCGTTACGGCAAGAGCGGCGGCGGATATCGTTCCGAGCGGGAACACCGCTATGATCGCTCCGAGCGCTATGGCAGGTCTGAGAACACGGCTGTGAAGGCGGCTGAGGTTTCCTCTGAGGAACCTGAGATTTCGTCTGAGGAAGAGTAAGGATTAGTTGATGGAAGAGGCTGTTGCAGAAGCGACGGCCTCTTTTGGGATAAACGGGCGTCTATTTTATAGTGGGAGAGAAGATTATGAGAACGGATACCATAGCGGCCATCGCCACGGGCATGAGTAATTCCGGGATCGGGATTGTGCGGATCAGCGGCGGGGAGGCATTTGCGGTCATAGACCGCATCTTTCGGAATAAGGCCGGAAAGCCGGTGAAGCTCAGCCAAGAGCGGTCCCATACCGTGCATTACGGGTTCATATACGATGGGGACGAGCGGGTGGACGAGGCGTTGGTCATTCTGATGAGGGGACCCAGGAGTTTTACGGCCGAGGATACCGTGGAGATTGACTGCCACGGCGGCGTGCTGATGGTAAAAAAGATTCTGGAAACCGTGATCCGCTATGGAGCCAGGACAGCGGAGCCGGGGGAATTTACGAAACGGGCGTTTTTGAACGGCCGCATCGATCTGTCCCAGGCGGAAGCGGTGGCGGATGTGATCAATGCGAAAAATGATTATGCCTTGAGAAATTCCGTGGGCCAGCTGGGCGGTTCGGTATCCAAAAAGATAAAGGAGCTGAGGGCAGGGATTCTCTACCAGATCGCGTTTATCGAGTCCGCGCTGGACGATCCGGAGCACATTTCCCTGGATGGATTTGCGCAGAGCCTGCGCGCGGAGATTGAGGAGATGACGGAGCAGGTGGAGAAGCTGATCCGCTCCGCAGACGACGGCAGGGTGATGACTGAGGGTGTGAGAACCGTGATTCTGGGTAAGCCAAACGCCGGAAAATCTTCTTTGATGAACGTGCTCATCGGGGAGGACCGGGCCATTGTGACGGAGATCGCCGGAACCACCAGGGATACGCTGGAGGAACACATCTACCTTCAGGGAATCAGCCTGAACGTGGTGGATACCGCCGGGATACGGGACACCGAGGACGTGGTGGAAAAGATCGGCGTGGACCGGGCCATGAAGGCGGCCAGGGAGGCGGATCTGCTGATTTATGTGGTGGACGGTTCCACTCCGCTGGATGAAAATGACCGGGAGATCATGGACTTTATCCGGAGTAACAGCGGGGAAGGCGGGAAAAAAGCCATTGTGCTGTTAAATAAGACGGACCTTGAGACCTGCGTGGACGCGGGCGTGCTGGAGCGGGAGACCGGATGCGTGGTGATCCCCATTTCCGCAAAGGAAGAGCAGGGGATTGAGGCTCTGGAGCAGGAGATCAAGCAGATGTTTTACCACGGAACCCTGTCTTTTAACGACGAGGTGTATATTACCAGCGTCCGCCACAAGGAAGCGCTGGGCAGAGCCAGGGAAAGTCTGGAAATGGTGAAATGCAGCGTGGAGCAGGGATTGCCTGAGGATTTTTATTCCATTGATCTTATGGATGCCTATGAACAGCTGGGGTTGATCATCGGGGAAGCGGTGGATGACGATGTGGTGAATGAGATATTTGCCAAATTCTGTATGGGAAAATAAATCCGGCGGGCTGCGTTGGGCAGACGGGCGCGGGATTTTTGGATCGAGAGTGAAAGAAGGACAGGTTATGCCATATTTGGAAGAGACATATGATATTGTAGTGGTAGGAGCGGGCCACGCCGGATGCGAGGCGGCTTTGGCCTGTGCCAGACTTGGAATGGAGACCATCATGTTCACAGTCAGCGTGGACAGCATCGCGCTGATGCCCTGCAATCCCAACGTGGGCGGCAGTTCCAAGGGCCATCTGGTGCGCGAGCTGGACGCCCTGGGCGGCGAGATGGGGAAGAACATCGACAAGACATTTATCCAGTCAAAGATGCTCAACGAGTCCAAGGGGCCTGCGGTTCACTCCCTGCGCGCCCAGGCGGACAAACAGGAGTACAGCCGCCAGATGCGAAGAACTCTTGAAAATACGGAGCATCTGACGGTCCGGCAGGCGGAGGTGTCCGAGCTTGTGGTGGAGGACGGAGTGATCAAAGGGGTGAAAACGTTCTCCGGGGCGGTGTACCGTGCCAAAGCGGTGGTGCTGTGTACCGGCACTTACCTGCGCGCCCGATGCATTTACGGGGATGTGAGCAATCCCACCGGACCAAACGGGCTTCAGGCGGCCAATCACCTGACCGAGTCGCTGAGAGCCAACGGCATTGAGATGTTCCGGTTTAAGACCGGAACTCCGGCCAGGGTGGACAAGCGGAGCATCGATTTCTCCAGGATGGAAGAGCAGTTCGGGGATCAGCGGGTGGTGCCGTTTTCATTTTCCACGGACCCGGAGAGCGTGCAGAAGGATCAGGTGTCCTGCTGGCTGACCTACACCAATGAGGAAACCCATCGGATTATCCGGGAGAATCTGGATCGTTCCCCGTTGTTTTCCGGGGCCATCGAGGGGACGGGCCCCAGGTACTGTCCGTCCATTGAGGACAAAGTGGTCAAATTTCCCGACAAGGGGAGACATCAGGTGTTTGTGGAGCCGGAGGGGCTTTACACCAATGAGATGTATCTGGGCGGCATGAGCAGTTCTCTGCCGGAGGATGTGCAGTACGCTATGTACCGCACGGTTGCGGGGCTTGAGAAGGTGAAGATCGTGCGCAATGCTTACGCCATTGAGTACGATTGTATCAATTCCCTGCAGCTCAAGGCTACACTGGAGTTTAAGAAGATTGGAGGTCTGTTCTCAGGGGGGCAGTTTAACGGCAGCTCCGGCTATGAGGAGGCCGCGGTTCAGGGATTTATGGCCGGTGTGAACGCGGCAATGAAGATTATGGGAAAGGAGCAGATCGTTTTAGACCGTTCCCAGGCGTATATCGGGGTTCTGATCGACGATCTGGTCACAAAGGAGAACCATGAGCCTTACCGGATGATGACCTCACGGGCGGAATACCGTCTGCTGCTGCGTCAGGATAACGCGGATCTGCGGCTGCGCGGGATCGGGCATGAGATCGGCCTGGTGAGCGATGAGGAGTATGAACGGATGCTCGCAAAGAGGCGGCAGATCGAGGAGGAGATCCGGCGGCTGGGGAAGGTGAATATCGGGGCAGGGGATTTGGTTCAGAACTTCCTTGAGGAACACAACAGCACGCTGTTAAAGTCCGGAATCACCCTGGCTGAGCTGGTAAAGCGGCCGGAGCTGAACTATGGGGTGTTAGCGTGTCTGGACCCGGACCGGCCGGAGCTTCCGGAGGATGTTCAGGAACAGGTGAATATTGAGATTAAGTATGAGGGTTATATCAAGCGCCAGATGCAGCAGGTGGCCCAGTTTAAGAAGCTGGAGGGCCGGAAGCTGCCGGAGGCCTTTGAATATGGGCAGGTGAAGAGCCTGCGCCGGGAGGCGGTTCAGAAGCTGAATCAGGTGCAGCCCGCCACAGTGGGACAGGCGTCCCGTATTTCCGGGGTTTCACCGGCGGATATCTCAGTGCTTCTGGTCCATTTGGAGCAGATGAAGGGAAAGGAATCAGGTAAGGAAGAATGACGGATCGTTTTGCAGATCAGATGAAGCGGGAGGCGGGAGAGCTGGGGATTGCCTTGAACGGTGGGCAGCTGGAACAGTTTTTCCGTTATTACGAGCTTCTTGTGGAGCGGAACAAGGTGATGAACCTGACCGCGATCACAGAGGAGCAGGATGTGGTGACAAAGCATTTTACAGACAGCCTTTCCCTGGTGAAGCTGATGGGGGCGGAGGCGTTTGCGGGTAAAACGCTGATGGATGTGGGAACCGGGGCCGGTTTTCCGGGGATTCCGTTAAAAATCGCGTTTCCGGAGTTGAATGTGACGCTGCTGGACTCCCTGAACAAGCGGGTTCGGTTTCTGATGGACGTGTGCGAAGAGCTAGGGCTGAAGGATATCACCGCAGTTCACGGCAGAGCGGAAGATTTTGGAAGAAATTTACAATATCGGGAGCAATTTGATCTGTGCGTATCCCGCGCGGTGGCGAATCTGGCTTCACTGTCTGAATATTGTATGCCGTTTGTGAAGGTTGGGGGTTATTTTGTGCCCTACAAGTCCGGCGAGATCGAAGAGGAGCTGGAAGCGGGAAAACGGGCGGTGAAGATTCTAGGCGGTGAGGTAGAAGGAGTGGAGAAATTTACGCTTCCGGGCGCGGATGCGAGCCGCTCTTTGATTCGCATCCGAAAAATAAAGGGGATTTCCGGTAAGTATCCGCGCAAAGCGGGGCTTCCCACAAAGGAACCGTTATATTGATAATAAAATATTATAGATAAATAAAGAATAATAACTTTACGTTATCTACACTTCATGATATACTTGTCACCAGCTGAAACAGGCAAATTATGGTAAAAAAATGGAGGACAAGGAAATGGAACGAGTGAGAGAGCGTTGGCGAGGGGTGCTGCTGTGTTTTTGCATTGCAGTGCCCTGTTATTTTTTTGGCAAAGTTGTGCCGATTATTGGAGGACCGGTATTTGCAATTTTAGGTGCAATGGGACTGGGGACTATGCTGCGGAGCAGGGGCAACCGGCTGGAGCGGGAACAGAGCGGAATTAAGTTTACCTCGAAAGTGATTTTGCAGGCTGCGGTGGTATTGCTGGGATTTGGCATGAATCTGGGAAGCGTGCTGGAGACCGGAAAGGGATCGCTGCCGATTATTGTGAGTACGATATCCATCTCTCTGATTGTGGCATATGTTCTTCAGAAGTTTTTGAAAGTATCGCCTAAGATCGCAACGCTGGTGGGTGTGGGATCATCCATCTGCGGCGGATCGGCGATTGCGGCGACTGCGCCGGTGATCGGTGCGGACGACGAAGAGATCGCCCAGGCAATATCCGTTATTTTTTTGTTTAATGTGATTGCGGCCCTGGTATTTCCGGCATTTGGAAGCGCGCTGGGGTTGAATGACGCACAGTTTGGCATGTTTGCCGGAACGGCGATCAACGATACTTCCTCTGTGACAGCGGCCGCTGCGGCCTGGGATGGTATTCATGGAAGCAATACGTTGGATACCGCTGCGATCGTTAAGATGACCAGAACCCTGGCGATTATCCCCATCACCGTTGTGTTGGCTTTTGTGAGGGCAAAGAAAGAGGAGAGCGCGGAGAGTGTAAAGCTGAGTAAGGTATTCCCGATGTTTGTGTTATACTTTGTAATCGCATCTGTGATTACCACGGTTTGCGGGCTTCCGGTTTGGCTGGTTGGGGGACTAAAAGATGCCAGCAAGTTTTTAATCATAATGGCGATGGCTGCCATCGGCGTAAATACAGATTTGGTAAAACTGGTGACAACCGGGGGAAAGCCGATTTTTATGGGAATTTGTTGCTGGGGAGCAATTACCGGAGTGAGTTTGCTGGGAATTTAATGATAGAATAGAATGTGGGAATGATAGAGAAATCCGACGGGCTTTCTCTATTTTTTTGCGTTTGAATGGGTGGGAGAGGAGAGTGGTGGAAAGAAGGACGTGCTTTGCGCGCATGCGTTGGCTGGCCCGCCGGGGAGTGTTTTTTATGATTTGAGGATTCAAAATGGGCTGATGTTTTTCGATGTATCTTGGGAGGGAGAATCGAATGACTCAAATCTGTAATGGAAACACTCGCCATGGGGCCAGCGTATGTTTGTTGTTTTATTCGATATAGGAGTCTCGCATCAGGGCAATTTCTGCCGCGTAGCCATCCAGATCATTTGGGGTTTCTAAATAGTAAGGCAGGTTGCGCAGAGCAGGGTGGTTGATGATACGAATCAGGGCTTCTAAAGGAATATGACCGGTGGTGAGGGTGGCGTGCCGGTCCTTGTGAGCGCCCAGTGGATTCTGGGTATTGTTCAGGTGAATTGCCTTTAATCGGGAAAGGCCGATGGTTCGGTCAAATTCATCCAGCACCTCATCCAGGTGGTTGGCAATATCATATCCACCGTCCCAGACATGGCAGGTATCCAGACAGACCCCCATTTTCTGGTTGAGCTCTACACGGTCCAGTATTTCACGGAGTTCCTCGAAACGTCCGCCCACCTCGCTGCCTTTCCCCGCCATTGTTTCCAGCAGAACGGTGGTGGACTGATCGGGGGTGAGAATCTCATTTAGCATCTGCGAAATATAGGTAATTCCCACTTCCACTCCCTGTTTTACGTGGCTTCCCGGATGAAAGTTATACATATTTCCCGGAGTGTACTCCATACGGGCTAAATCATCCGTCATGGTGCGCTTCGCAAAATCTCGGATATTTTCGTCTGCGGAGCAGGCGTTTAGCGTGTAGGGGGCGTGGGCCAGGATTGGGGTGATGTCCTGGGCGTTTGCGGTGGCCTGGAATCGGGCCACGTCTTGGGGATCGATGGCTTTTGCGTTGCCGCCCCGCGGGTTTCGGGTGAAAAATTGAAATGTGTTAGCCTTTATTTTCATCGCATCCTTGGCCATGGCCTCGTAACCTTTGGAGGATGACAGGTGGCAGCCAATTCTCAGCATAGATTCGGTTCCTCGTCTTTCTTTTGGGTGGTTTACAGTTGAAAAATGGTTCGGGTGAGAGATTGGTCAGCCGAACCATTGGATGTTTCACGTGAAACATTTTGTCAGGAAAAATAAGTTTGAATTGCCTTTAGTACCTCGCCCGGTTTTTCAAGCTGAGGTAAGTGCTTGGTGTTGGCGATCAGGGAATACTCGATAATTGGATTCATTTCTTTATACTCGTCAAAGCGTTCCTGAATCGATTCTTCTCCGTCACCGCCCAAGAGATAAATGCTGTTGTCAATTTTTTTCAGCGCGTTGACAATGTTACATTTTGTGTAGTGGCAACGGACGCTGGCATACACAGACTTGGGAGACTCACCTAAGTGAGCCGCTTCATGGTATGCGTCTAACATAGAGGTCCTGACCATGTAGGGATTGTAGAAACATGTTGCTTTTAATTCTTCGGTCAAAGACTTGCGGCTGGTGGCGATGTGATAGAGCAGCGTACCAGCGATGGGCAAGTCCAGCATAAACTTGTAGAGCTTGGCGTGTCTGCCGGAGACCTGACTGCAGGCCAGAAGGCTGTCGGGATTAATAAACATCAGCCGGTCAAAGAGTTCGGGACTATTGCCGCAGGCCATGACAGCCAGAGCCGCAGAAGCGCCGGTTGCGATCACATCGGTGCGGTGGCCGATTTCTGATTTAATAAAATCGGAGATCAGCTGTACATAGAGGTAGTTGGTATAAGTCAGGTTCGGTTTCTCCGAGCGGCCGCAACCCAGCAGATCGATGGTGTACACCGTATATGTTTCCGCCAGCCGTCCGGCAATAGCCGTCCACTCGTAGCCGCTGCTGGAAGGGGTCAGGTCATGAACCAGCAAGAGAGGTTTTCCAGTTCCCGCTTTTGTATAATGAATATTTCCCAATCTCCATTTGTAGCAAAGAGATTCTGTGTCACTGAGTACATTTTTAGATGTTGCACTGATTTTGATCGCTTTATTGATCAGAGCGGTGGCGGTGGCAGCACCTGCGGAGAGTATGAGTAATGTAAGCAATTTATTTCTGGTTTTCATGTATCGACGCTCCTGACTGTTTATTACGAAATACAGTGAATAAGTGTTCTTTCTTATTATAATACAAGCGGTTATTTTATACAACGGGGTAGTAAATTAATTTATTCTTAATGTTTCACGTGAAACATCTTTTAAAAAATCCAACATTCTGCTATTTTCCAATAGGAAAATATGGTACGGTGTGTTATAATCACTGTTAGCGGAAAATATAGAGCAGTTCGCGGTTACTCTGTCCGCGTGTATAATCTGATCAATCGGCGATACATATTCTATATAGTCCTTTCAGAAAGGAAATCACAAATGGCAAGAATTATTGCAATTACGAATCAGAAGGGCGGGGTTGGTAAAACGACCACGGCTATTAATCTTTCGGCCTGTCTTGCGGAAGCCGGACAGCATGTTCTTTTGGTGGATTTTGATCCCCAGGGAAATGCCAGCAGCGGGCTGGGGCTGGAGCGTGAAGACATTGAAAATACAGTGTATGATCTGTTAACGGAAGAGGTCACGTTTGAGGAGTGCCGCATCGCGGAAATTCAGAAAAATCTGGACATTCTTCCCTCGGATATGAATTTGGCGGGAGCTGAGATTGAATTTCAGGAGATCGAGGACAAGGAAAAACTGTTGCGCAGTTATTTGGAGAAGATCAAGGATGATTACGACTTTATCCTGATTGATTGTCCGCCGTCCCTGAATATTCTGACCATCAACGCGCTGACGGCGGCCGATACGGTGTTGGTTCCCATCCAGTGTGAGTATTATGCGCTGGAAGGGCTTGGACAGGTTTTAAAGACAGTGGATCTGGTAAAGCGCAAACTGAACCCCGGCCTGGAGTTGGAGGGGGTTGTGTTTACCATGTATGATGCGCGGACAAACCTTTCACTGGAGGTTGTTGAGAATGTTAAGAGCAATCTGAACAGGACAATTTACAAGACAATTATCCCGCGAAATGTCCGTCTGGCCGAAGCGCCCAGCCATGGAATGTCGATCAATCAGTATGATACACGGTCTACTGGGGCGGAGAGCTACCGGATGTTGGCGGCGGAAGTTATGAGTAGAGGAGAAGATTTGTGATGGCAAAAAAGGGTTTAGGGAAAGGTCTTGGCGCCATTTTTGGTGAAGATATTATTAAGGAAAGTGAAAATGAAGCGGTTAAGGCCGCAGTCAGAAGAAAGAAGGCTGCTGCTGCGGAGGAAGGAGCCGTCGAAACAGTGGAGGAGAATCCTACCGGCAGATTGATGGTGAAGGTTGCGCTGATCGAGCCAAACAAGGAGCAGCCCCGCGTGGATTTTAACGAGGAACAGATGGCGGAACTGGCAGAATCGATCAAAAAGCGAGGTGTTCTTCAGCCTTTATTGGTTCAGAAAAAAGGCGCTTTCTACGAGATTATCGCCGGAGAAAGGCGCTGGAGAGCTGCCAAGATGGCCGGATTGAAGGAAGTTCCCGTAGTGGTGGGAGAGTACAGCCGTCAGGAGAGTATGGAGATCGCGCTGATCGAGAACGTACAGCGGGCAGATTTGAATCCCATCGAGGAAGGAAGGGCTTACCAGCAGTTGATTCAGGAATTCGGGCTGAAGCAGGAGGAGATCGCAGAGCGGGTGGCCAAGAACCGGACCACGGTAACCAATGCCATGCGGCTTTTAAAGCTGGACGAGGCGATTCAGGATTTGGTGATCAATAATATGATTTCCAGCGGTCACGCCAGAGCGTTGTTGGGGTTGGATGACAAGGAACTGCAGCTGAAGGCGGCCAAGATGATCGTGGACGGCGGCCTAAGCGTCCGGGAAACAGAGCGCCTGGTCAAGAGAATGGCGCGGGAAGCTGGGGAAGAAGAAAAGCCCAAGAAGGAAGAGAACAGTCTCAATCTGATCTACCAGAACCTGGAAGAGAGAATGAAAACCATAATGGGGACTAAGGTTACAATCCACAACAAGGACAAGAACAAAGGGAGAGTTGAGATTGAGTATTACTCAGAGGCGGAGTTGGAACGGATTGTGGAGATGATCGAGTCAATCCGGTAAATAACGCAGCTGTTCAGTGATTCCGTGCAGGTGCTGGGTCTGATGACAGGAAGCGGGCAGGGGAGCGGCTGGATAGTCATTTGTATACAATATATGGGGATGGGAAATGAGACAAAAGACATAAAGGAGATTTGCGTACAATGGAAAACAGCATTTTGAACCTATTTCCGATTGATCCGGCATATATTATCATTGCCCTTTTGGTTTTGGTAGTCGTACTGCTGATTTTGGTAATAGTTGCTCTTGCAAAAATCGGAAAATTAAACCGCAAGTATGACTATTTTATGCAGGGAAAAGACGCGGAAACGCTGGAGGATGTGATTTTAGACCTGATTGATGAAATCCGCAGCCTGAAGGCCGAAGACCGCGCTAACAAAGACTCGATGCGAACCTTGAACCGGAATTCGCGTGCGTCCCTTCAAAAAGTAGGAATTGTGAAGTATAATGCGTTTAAAGGGATGGGAAATCTCAGCAGTGTGGTTGCGCTGCTGGATTACACCAACAGCGGTTTTATTTTGAACTGTGTACACAGCCGCGAGGGATGTTACATCTATGTGAAGGTTGTGGACATGGGACAAACTGAAATTGTGCTTGGAAATGAGGAACAGGAGGCCCTTGAACAGGCCATGGGATACATTAAAAGAGGATAGGAAAAGATTGAATTTGGAAACGGCTGACCGGGAAGGTTGGCCGTTTTTAAATTGGAGAAGCGAGATGAGTTTATACTGTGTTTCACGTGAAAAGGTGGAAAATAGGGCAGAAATATAAAAAAACAGGGGCGAAAGCGGGAAGGCGGGCATATGATGTAATGAGAGCATAAAAAAGGAGCAACGGAATGCAGGATATAGAATATCTGATGAGCATGTATCCGTCCGGCGTAAAAAAACTTCAACGATATGTGTCGGAAGCATGTGACCGGATGGAATACAAGAATAGCCCCATGTACGATGAATTTCCGGATCATATAGTGGTCAATCAGATGTGTGACTCAATCTGTGATACCGTCATCTCGGAGGAAGGGCTGGCTCAGATTCAGAGCTTTTGGTCCATGGCTGAGAAGGACCGGTCCGATGTGGAAGGGCTGGAGCTGAAACAAGAGATGAGCCGCCTGGAAGCAATCAGTACATTGCCCGAACATTACACAGATGATGCGAAAAATTCGCAGTCCGCAAAAGCGGATACGGATTATATTGAAAAAACGGGCGAAAACAGTGAGGAATTAATGGCAGCTGAGAGGAGGCCGGGCGGGGAGGACGAGGAGCAGTTTCAAACGCAGGAACTGTGTTGGGATCAACCTATGTCAGGAACTCCGTGGCAGATGCAACAAAATCCGGCTAATATTGGGGCTGTAAACGCTACGGATGGAAATTTCGTCCGAGCCGCGGCGGGCGGAACCATGGGGCAAACGATGGGGATGATGCAGCCTGCACAGGGGATGCCTGTTGGGCCTGGGGGAACCATGCCGGGGATGCCGCCTGAGATGAACATGGGAAGGCAGTATCAGACAATGACTCAGCCTGCAAACAACGACGGGAATGCCAAGAAAGTCTGGGATTCAGGATCGGCGCAGCGTATACCGGACGGGCCAGCGGCAGGAATGAATGCCGGATGGAATGCGGGGATGCCGCAGCCAATGCAGGCAAGGCCTGGAAGCAGCTCTGGCCCGGAGTGGAGTACGGGGCCGGTGCAGCAAACTCCAAGTAATCCGAATAATTTAAATAATTCAACTAATAGAATAAATTCACCGTGGCCGGTTCAGGGGCCGATGGGAATGGGTAGTAATCCGAATCAAGGAATTCCGGCACAGATGCCGCAGGGAATGGAACAGTACCCAGGGGTGATGTTTCAGGGGAATATGAATCCGGCAAATTCCGGCGCATTTCCTCAGGGATTGGCGGGCATTGGGAACGGACAAAATTCCGCGATGCCGTTCCAACCGCAAATGGGTCAGGAAAATAAGGTATATTCGCCTAATCCAACGGTATCCCAGAACTTAGGGCAGATTTATAATGGTGGAAATATGGGAAGGATGCCGATGAATTCCAATATTGGCTTGGGACCTGAGCTGTTGTTGCAGTCTTCCATAGGACAGGAAAAACCTGTAAGTGAAATTGACAAAAAGATGGAATTGGTGGAAAACAGCGTGAGCGGTTCGACGATGGATGAGAGAGACCGTTTGAGTCGGGTTCCAGATAATGGAAATAGTAGTGGCGCGGAAGAAGGTTTTGGAAGAAATCGTGACCGCGTTGCGGTGGAGCAGGTTCGGGAGGAGGATATTTCCGATTTGGATTCAAACGCTGCACTGCGGACGCCGACAGTTGCCGGGGTAGAGTTGAGCGCAATGGAACGAATGGATGCGAATTATAGGGGGAATTCTGAGCGTATGCGAGTTAATATGGGGCCCGGGCCGGTGAGGCCGCCGCAGCCCGGCAGACCGGAGCCG
>OBXQ01000690.1_pt1 | contig 11885 bp, 10 predicted proteins | sample 1476641 | NCBI WGS metagenome assembly OBXQ01 (sample SAMEA2580174, study PRJEB22360) | human gut metagenome | biome: human gut; feature: human-associated habitat; material: faeces | place: Denmark | collected 2008/2010
TTCTTTGCGTAGAGACATGTGGCGTGTTTGAAGAAAGAAAAGCCGCTGAAGCGTGCTTTCATGCCATACGGCGGTATTAAAATGAGTGAAGAGGCATGTACGACCTATGGATATGAGCCAAGTGAAAAGCTGCATGAAATCTTCCATGAATATCACAAGACACACAACGATGCCGTGTTTGACTGCTATACACCGGAAATGCGACTGGCAAGACGGAACAAAATCGTTACCGGTCTTCCGGATACCTATGGACGCGGACGAATCGTTGGCGATTACCGTCGTGTTGCTCTGTACGGTATCGATTATCTGATCGAACAGAAACAGAAGAATAAGGCAAACTGCGGCTGCGGTGTAATGAGCGATGACATCATCCGTCAGCGTGAGGAGCTGGCTGAGCAGATCAAGGCGTTAAAGGGTATGAAGGCGATGGCTGCACTTTACGGCTTTGATATCAGCGGACCTGCTACAACCGCGAAGGAGGCAGTTCAGTGGCTGTATTTCGGTTATCTTGCGGCCATCAAGACACAGAACGGTGCTGCAATGAGTGTCGGACGTGTTTCCACCTTCCTGGATATTTATATCGAACGTGATCTGGAGGCAGGAATTCTTACCGAAAGTGAAGCACAGGAGCTGATCGATCATATGACGATGAAGTTCCGTATGGTGAAATTTGCACGTATTCCTTCTTATAACCAGCTGTTCTCCGGTGACCCGGTATGGGCTACACTGGATCTGGCAGGTCTGGGTATGGATGGTCGCCATATGGTTACAAAATCCGACTTCCGTTTCCTGCATACACTGGAAAATATGGGACCGGCACCGGAGCCGAATCTGACGGTGCTGTATTCCTCTCATCTGCCGGAAAGCTTCAAGACATATTCCGCACGCATCTCGATTGAGACAAGCTCCGTACAGTATGAGAATGATGATGTTATGCGCCCGGTATGGGGGGATGACTATGCGGTATGCTGCTGTGTGAGTGCCACGCAGACAGGTAAGGAAATGCAGTTCTTCGGAGCACGTGCTAACCTTGCAAAATGTCTGTTGTATGCAATTAACGGTGGAATTGATGAAAAGACGAAAGCACAGGTCGGTCCGGAATATCGTCCGATTACCAGTGAATATCTGGATTATGATGAGGTTATGCATAAGTATGACAATATGATGGAATGGCTGGCTGATCTGTATGTCAACATCCTGAACCTGATTCAGTACATGCATGATAAATATTATTATGAAAGCTCCTTAATGGCACTGATCGATACCGATGTGCGCAGAACCTTTGCGACAGGCATTGCCGGATTCTCCCATGTCGTAGATTCCCTGGCAGCAATCAAATATGCCAAGGTTAAGACGGTTCGTGATGAAGACGGACTGGTTATTGATTATGAAATCGAGGGTGATTTCCCGCGCTATGGAAATGATGATGACCGTGCGGATGATATTGCAGTGTGGCTGTTAAAGACCTTTATGGAGAAAATCGAGAAGCGTCATACCTATCGTGACTCTGAACCGACAACCTCGATTCTTACTATCACCTCCAATGTCGTATATGGTAAGGCTACCGGAGCTCTGCCGGACGGACGTAAGGCCGGAGAGCCATTGTCACCGGGGGCAAACCCTTCCTATGGTGCAGAACAGAACGGTCTGCTGGCTTCTTTGAATTCCGTAACCAAGCTGCCTTATGAATATGCATTGGACGGCATCAGCAATACGCAGACCATCAGTCCGGATGCGCTTGGACACAATGAGGATGAGCGTGCCGATAATCTGGTACATGTTCTGGATGGCTACTTTGATCAGGGAGCCCATCATCTGAATGTCAATGTATTCGGTATTGAAAAGCTGCATGATGCCATGGAGCATCCGGAAAAAGAGGAGTATGCAAACTTCACGATCCGTGTTTCCGGATATGCTGTAAAATTCATTGACCTGACGCGTGAACAGCAGCTGGATGTTATTTCCAGAACCTGCCACGCAAGTCTGTAAGTTACAAAGAAAAGAGGTCTGTTATACAAACAGGCCTTTCTACGTTTACGGAGGTGATTTTATGAGTGTAAAAGGAGCGATTCATTCCATTGAAACCTTTGGCTCCGTTGATGGACCGGGGGTGCGCTTTGTTATATTTCTAAAAGGCTGTGCCATGCGCTGCCAGTATTGCCATAATCCGGATACCTGGAAATGCGGGGAGCCGGATACAGACAGTGAAGCATTGCTGAAGCGTGCGATGCGTTATCGCAGCTACTGGGGCAAAAACGGCGGTATTACGGTCAGCGGGGGAGAGCCTTTGCTGCAAATTGACTTTCTTCTGGATTTGTTTCAAAAGGCGAAGAAGGAAAACATTCACACTGTTCTGGATACGGCGGGAAATCCGTTTACCGGTGAAGGGGACTTTTTTGATAAATTCCAGGAGCTGATGAATGTCACAGACCTCATCCTGCTGGATCTTAAGGTTTATGATGAAAAAAAGCATCGTGCACTGACGGGAAAAAGCAACCGCAATATTCTGGATCTGGCAAAATATCTTTCTGATATCGGTAAGCCTGTCTGGATTCGTCATGTGCTGGTACCTGGTATCAATGACAGTGATGAGGACCTTCATAAGCTGGATACCTTTTTGCAGACTCTGCATAATGTAGCGCGTGTTGAGATTCTGCCATATCATACACTGGGTGCCTACAAGTGGGAGGAGCTTGGCTATACCTATGCACTAAAGGATGTCCTGCCTCCGGACAAAGCACTCGTAAAGCATGCGAATGAGCTTTTACATACAGCACAGTATGATTCGTGAATACTCACAAAGCCGGACATCTGAATAGGAGGAACCGGCTTTTTTATTCCTACGATACTTTAGATATCCCTTTTTTATTCCATCCAATGCATTGATGCTGCTGTGACTATGCTGCATACCGATATGTTGAAATACTCAATAGCACTGTTTTTTTGCATCATAAAATGGTATGATGACAATAGATGGAAGGAGGTATCATCATGAGTGATCCAAAACGTATTCGCATGCACACAGGCAAAGGTTTTATTGCGGCGCTTGATCAAAGCGGCGGCAGTACACCGAAAGCACTTCGACTGTATGGTATTGCAGAGGATGCATATCATAGCGATGAAGAGATGTTTGATCTGGTTCATGAGATGAGAACCAGAATAATGACATGCCCTTCCTTTACAAGCGAGCATATACTTGCAGCCATTCTGTTTGAAAACACCATGGAACGGAAGGTGAACAACGAGTACACTGCTGACTATCTGTGGAATCAAAAGGGAATTCTTCCGATTCTGAAGGTGGACAAGGGGCTTGCCCCATTGGAAAACGGCGTTCAGCTGATGAAGGAAATTCCACAGCTGGAGGAGCTGCTCGAGCGTGCAAAACAGCGCCATATCTTTGGAACGAAGATGCGCTCTGTTATCAGGGAAAGCAATACGGATGGTATCCGCGCTATCGTCGAGCAGCAGTTCGCTATCGGTAAACGTATCTGTGCGGCAGGATTGGTGCCGATTCTTGAGCCTGAGGTAGATATTACAGCATCGGACAAGGCGGATTGTGAGGTATTGCTGAAGGCGGAAATCAAAAAGCATCTGGCGAAGCTGACGGCAGATGAAATCATTATGTTCAAGCTGACCATTCCAAGTGTTGACGGTTTCTACACAGAGCTGATGAATGATCCGCATGTTCTGCGCATAGTCGCATTATCCGGAGGGTATACAAGAGATGAAGCGAATGTAAGGCTTGCAAGAAATCCGGGACTGATTGCGAGCTTCTCCCGTGCATTATCACAGGGACTTTGCGTAACCCAGAGTGATGATGAATTTGAAGCCTTACTGAAAAGCTCCATACAGTCTATTTATGATGCCAGCATTACCTGAGAGATAGCATGTATGCATGGAGCCTATAAAAAGATGCAGAAGGTCTGCATCTTTTTGCATGCTTTAAAGCCTAAGACTTACGAGATAGAAGCTTCCTATATGGGAGTTTGCGCAGATATTTCATCCAGTCTGTTTGCATACATACCTTATATAAGATAAGTGTGAGAAGCCCTCCGAGAACGACATCAATGACGGAATGCTGTTTCAGTACAACGGTTGAAAGACATACTGCGATTCCGCAAAACAGGGTAAAGCCTTTGACCAGTGCCGCATGAGAAAACTTTTGATAGCGCATAACAATGATCATAATCGCCACGGTACTGGAAACATGAATGGACGGACAGACGTTCGTCGGTGTATCAATGGCATACAGCATACCGGCAATACGGGCAAGCAGATTGTCACGTACAACAGCAGGACGCAGCTGTAGACCGTTGGGCAGTACGGTATAGATCAGCAGACAGATTGTCATACCGGTGAACATAATAAAGCACAGATCCAGAAAATCCCTTCGCGAGTGGAACAGAAAATAACCAAGAGAGACTGCAAGCATGGGGAACCAGGCAAAATAAGGTATAACAAAGCCTTCATGAAAAGGGATCCAGTCATCCAGCGGACAGTGTATGATAAATTTGGGAACCGCAAAGGCCTCCAAAAGCTCAAAGTAAATCAGATAGGGGATAAAATAAAGAAGGCACAGCGCATAGGGATGCTCCCTGATCCAGGCTGCCGTTTTTTTCAGCATGTGCATCCTCCTTTCCAGGTGGTATTTATTATAGTATGGATTTCCATTTATTTCAAATAAAAAATCCGACCTTCGCCGGATTACGGTTTGATGTAGGAATATCCCGCCTGCTGCTTAACGGCAAGCTCCACAACACCGCTTGCAACCGTTGTCACACCGTTTAAAAGCTCCTGCTCCTCCATCCTCTGCCCCTTCATGGCATTGCGGCAGGCGGCTATGATGACACCGCGTTTTATAAAATTACAGAAAACTGCTTTGTATTCCAGCTGCTCTGCGGCCTCCTCCTTCAGCTGCCGGACGGCTCTTCCATTAACGACGATTTCAATATGGAAATCCTGCTGCAGCTGTTCGCAATAGGCAAGCATATGGGTTACATTTCTCTGTACAAGCGGCCAGCGTTTTTCTTCGTCGATGTGAAATATCACGTTCATATCAGCACCTCCTTCTCTTGGCTCCTTGTCTTTATGCTCATTGTACGATACCTGGCATATACTTGCAAGCAGGAAATCTGCCGTGTTCTCCAAATGTTGTGAAAAAATTCATAAAGTTTTTATTTGAAAGCGTTATCACAGGTGGTAGAATAGCTGTAAAGAAAGGTGAGTGTGATTGGCATATGAAAAATCTGGAGCATCATCTGTTGGGTAAGCATCCCAGAATCGGATTTGCGGAGGGAGCGAATCCCGACGTGATCCGTGCAGCGATACGGCATGTGGAAAACGGCTTTATACTGCCGGTGCTGATTGGTCATAAAAAGGAAATTCTCCGGCATGCGAAGGAGCTTGGCGCTGATATCAGCGGTGTGGAAATCGCAGATATGGAAAGCTTTGCGAATAAGGCGGAAATGGTGTCACGCATGCTGATGATTCGCCGTGGTGACTGGACCAGGGAAGCATGTGAGGATAAACTAAAGGATATCAATTATTTTTCAACAATGTATCTGGAGCTTGGCTATATTGACGGTCTGGTTGGCGGTGTTATCGCAACAACAGCGGAAACCATGCGTCCCGCTTTACAGCTCATTCGGACTGCCGAGAATGAGCGAACCGTTTCCAGCTGTGTTCTGCTGGAGCGGGATAACATCCATTACATTATGGGGGACTGTACACTGAATGTGGATCCATCGGTTCAGGAGCTGGTGGAGATTACCCTCCAGTGTGCCAGAACAGCACGGCAGTTTGGTATTGAACCGAAGGTTGGTATTTTATCGTATTCCTCGTTTGGGTCGGGAAGCGGAGCAAGTGTGGATAAGGTGCGCGTCGTAGCGGAGCATCTGAAACGGATGCCGCTGGATTTTGCTGTTGACGGGGAGATTCAGGTGGATGCGGCAATCTCTCCAATCGTCGCAAAGGTAAAGGCTCCGCATTCAGCCATCGCCGGGGAGATGAATACACTGATATTCCCGAATATCGATGCCGGAAATATCGGCTATAAGATTGCTGTCGAGCTGGGTGGCTTTACCATGTTTGGCCCGATTTTACAGGGCTTGCGTAAACCGGTCAATATCTTGACGCGCAGGGCAAGCGTGGATACGATCTATTCCATCGGTATCATTACCGGTGTGCAGGCAGTTGAGAATCGATCCTGAAAAAAGATGGCAGATGCCGTCTTTTTATGCTTTTAAAATGTCTTGTGCATTAGCGTCAGGAGAGGCTAGACACAGGTGCAGAGGGACCTCTCAGAACGCTAAAAATTTAGATCCACTAGGAAGCAAAGGATAAAAAGGCATTCATATGCGGTGTGAGCCATTTGCTTTTATGATAAACAATCTGGCGGTATACACGCAGCTGAAAATCTCGCGGCCGCAGGATGGACAGACGTCCCTGATCTACATAGGGCTGCACACAGAAGGCGGGAAGAAAGGAAATCTCACATTCACTCAACAGCTCCCGTATGATGAATTCTGTATTCCCTATTTCCAGGTATGGATGCACCTGCTGTTTAATGGACAGGGCATACTGATCCAGCTCATAACGATAGCTGGCTGCACTTTCCGTCAGAATCAGCTCCTCCTGTAATAAGTCCTTGAGAATCAGTGATTTCCGTTTTGTTAGCGCATGAGAGGGATGGCAGACAAACACGATTTCCTCCGGTTCATCAACGACGCGGATCCAGTCGGGATGATACTGGCGGCGGTCGATGAAATAGACGATATCCAGCTCATTATGATTCATCATATCCAGTAAAATTTCCGGTGATGAGGTTTCCACGCTGATGGAGATATGCGGATACGTTGTATGAAAGGCATGCAGCAGTTTTGGAAAGGAGGATGCACACAGGGATTCCGTCATGCCGATGCGCAGATGTCCCTCCAGCTCCTGTGCTTCCTGCAGTGCAAGCTTGGCTTTTTCACTTTCATCGAGGATGCGGCAGGCATAGTCATAAAATATAGTTCCCTGCTGCGTAAGCGAAATCGTCTTGCCGAAACGGTCAAACAGACGGGTGTGCAGCTCTTTCTCCAGCTGCTGAATTTGAATGGTGACCGCAGCCTGTGTATAGCCCAGTGCAGCCGCAGCCTTTGAGAAGCTCTTCAGCTGAGCTACCCGCTGAAATGTTCGTAGTGTACGTAATTCCATAAATCCTCCCATAAAGATAATTTAATCATCTTATAAAATATATAAAATTTTCATAAATATATGGTGATGATATAATACATTTAAAGAGAAGTCAACGCAAAATGCGAAAAGGGAGAAATTTTATGAAAAAACAGGATGCACAGTACAGAGGATATGTGACCCTGCTGAAAAAAGAGCTCGTTCCGGCGATGGGATGTACAGAGCCGATTGCGATTGCCTATGCGGCAGCACAGGCAGCTGCACGCCTGAAGGAAGATATAAAACAGGTGGATATTTATGCCAGTGGCAATATCATCAAAAATGTAAAAAGCGTTACGGTGCCGAATACCGGAGGACGCAAGGGAATCCAAAGTGCGGCAGCTATTGGTATTATCGCCGGTGATCCAACCCTCGGACTGGAGGTTATTTCTCATGTCCGTACGGAGCAGATCGCGCAAATGGAAGCTTTTCTTGAAAAGACAGCAGTGTATGTACATCATGAGCAGTGCAGCTGTGCCCTGCAGGTCGGTGTCAGAGTTACCGGAGAGCAGCATACTGTACTGGTATGTATCCAGAATGAGCATTCCAATATCGTACGTATTGAAGAGGATGGAAGGTGTGTGCTGGACAAAGAGGCACGCAAGGATACACAGGAGCAGCTGGATGCCATGCAGTTTTCGATGCAGGGTATCTATGAGTTTGCAGAAATAGCGGATCTTGCGGATGTAAAGGAGATACTGGATCGACAGATTCAATGCAATACCGCCATAGCGGAAGAGGGGTTAGCCCATTCCTATGGTGCCAATATCGGTTCCGTGCTGCTCTCTACCTATGGTGACAGTGTACAGATTCGTGCCCGTGCTCTGGCTGCGGCGGGAAGTGATGCCAGAATGAGCGGCTGTGAGCTGCCGGTTATTATCAACAGCGGAAGCGGAAATCAGGGAATGACCTGCTCTCTTCCGGTAATCGCCTATGCAAGGGAGCTCCAATCCAGTGAAGAACAGCTGTACCGGGCCTTGCTCATATCCAATCTCTCCACACTGTATCAGAAAAAATATATCGGTCGGCTATCCGCTTATTGTGGTGCAGTCAGTGCAGGTGCAGGCGCAGGTGCAGGGATTGCATATCTGCTGGGCGGAGATTATGATCATATCTGCCATGCCATTGTCAATGCACTCGCAATAACGTCAGGTATGATTTGTGACGGTGCAAAGCCGTCCTGTGCCGCAAAAATAGCAACGGCGGTTGATGCCGGCATCATGGGCTGTATGATGTATCAAAAGGGAAAGCAGTTCTATCGCGGAGAGGGTATTGTTTGCCGCGATATTGAGGAAACCATCATGGGTGTCGGTCAGCTGGCAAGAGATGGCATGAAGGAAACGGATGATGAGATCATAAAGCTGATGATACAAAACTAACGGCTGAAAAGAGGCAAGCTGCAGAAAAGCTGTCTGATTCATACACGGACAAACGTGTGATTCAGACAGCTTTTTAGGATGCAGGAATTCATGACGGATTGTATACGGCATTCAGTTTTTGTCTAACAGCCTGCTTTCTTCAGGTTTTTAAGCTTATACAAATGGGAACTCATCAGGAAATGCACAGCTTCGAGATTTTTTGCCTGCATTTAGAAATATGCAGCCGTGCTTTTTCATGCGGATAGGATCATGCATTTGCTATATACATAGATATGGCAATGCAAAGCATCACGAACATATGGGTGACTTCATTTTCTGTAAGCTGCTGAATTTGTTTCAGCATGAGCTATAACGCTTCCTGCTAAGTTGACATCTTGGAATTCTGCTTGATTTCCTTCAGACTGCTGCGGCTGATATCCGGAGACAGGATCATGCAGATACCACCAAGCACGGTATTGGTATAGAAGGTGATTGCCCGCCATACCAGCATGATGCTGGCAGCCTGAGCTGCACCGGCGAGAGGAGTAAATATAAGGGTAAAGGTTGTTTCTGCTACGCCGTGCTTGCCATATACCGGAAGAGCAGATAATATCAGATCTACAAAAAAGGATGCTGAAAAAAAGAGTGGGATATCCTGCAGACGGAGATCAATTTGCAGAAAGAATGCGATGAGAAGCGGCAGAGAATGCCGTATACTCAGCTTTACTGTGTTCAGTAGATGAACCCTTAGCATCACTCGGTAATCCTTTTTATACAGACCGTTTGCTGTCTGCAGAGAATCTGCGAAGCGCTGCAGCGCATGCTGGATGGACAGCTTGTCAAATGGCAGCTGCAGTTTGTCAATCAGATAGCCGATACCTTTGCTCAGTCCTGCGAAAACACCCGGCCACAGAAACAGCAGCGCGACAATAAGGATGGGGAAAATACTGATTGCAAAGCCGGAGAGCGCCAGGATGCTTTCCTTTGGAAATAAAGGGATCAGAAAATCACAGCTGATGAAAACAGCACATGCACTGAGCGCCATATAGGATATCTGATACAGAATCTGATCCATGACGAGAATACTGCAGCCCTGCTCCCATGATATGTTCCTGACCTTAAATAACAGCATCTGCGCCGCCTTTGCTACAGCGGAGGCACTGACATTCATCAGGAAAAGGGAAATCATTGCATTGGATATCCCGCTTTTCATTTGATAAGCAGGATTGACCTTCCTGCACAGCACGCAGATTCCGATTCCTCCTATCACATAAACAGAAGCACTGAGCAGTATCAGTCCAAGCGTATAGCGTAGCTGCAAATGCTGCAGCGTATCGAAGATTTCCGCAGCATGGTCCTTGATATTGAAGTAGAGCATGCCGGCAACAAACATCGCCAGCGGTATATATTTTATTGTTTGCTTTATCCATTTCTTCATAAGATTACCTCACATGCATAAGGATACTACAATTTTGTGAAAAGGGACAGATTTCCTGAAAAACATGATAAAATATTATCGTATAAGGAAAAGGTTATAGGAACAGCTTACGGAATGTGCTGCTATAACAAGGAGGGAAATATGAAGCATCGTATCTGTATGTTAAATATCGCACGAATCAATTATGATCATAGGCTTGATATCAGCTGCATAAAGGGAGATGTTGTTGCTTATGAGGATAGTGATCCACAGGAGATTCTACAGCGTGTTCAGGATTGTGAAATTGTAGTCAGTAAGGAGCTTGAGCTTTCCAAAGCGCTGATTGAGCAGTTTCCGGACAGTGTGCGCTTAATCTGTGAAGCAGGGACCGGCTATAACAATATCGATCTGGAGACCTGCCGCAAAAAGGGAATCATTGTGTGCAATACGCCCGCTTATTCCACAAAGCGTGTGGCACATACGGCGATTATGCTGCTTTTAAGCCTTAGCAGCTCCATGCGCGAGCAGCTGCAAATGCTGGAACATAAAGATTACCGAAATTTCACAGACCATATGCTGGTGGAGCATACCGAGGTCAATGATAAGACGCTGGGAGTTATCGGTTACGGCAGTATCGGACAGGAGGTGATTCGTATTGCTAAAGTCCTGGATATGAAAATTCTGGTGTATACGAGAACACCGCGCGAGCATGTGGAGGGAGTACGCTTTGTTTCCCTGCCAGAGCTTTTAAAGGAAAGTGATTATGTTTCTCTGCATTGTCCGCTTACCTCTGAAACCAGACATCTGATCGACGAAGTGCATCTGTCGATGATGAAGCCTTCCGCCGCTATTATCAATACGGCCCGTGGAGCCCTGATTGATGAACAGGCGCTGATTGCGGCCTTGCAGAACAAGCAGATTGCCAAAGCGGCACTGGATGTGCAGGAAGAGGAGCCGATGCGTGAGGATAATCCACTGTACACAATGCCGAATGTCATTATTACACCGCATATGGGATGGCGTGGTCTGGAAACCAGACAGCGTCTTTTACAGCTGGTGTCCGCAAATATCGAAGCGTATATGGAAGGAACTGTTATCAATCGGGTTGTCTGAATGCCTGCATGGCGTGGTTCTTTTGGAATGAGAATGAATTTTACGGGCATTTCTATTTAACATTATCAGATTCCACATATAATAGAGGGGAGAGGATGATATATGTGGATATATTTGAAAAGGCATACCAGTTCCTTCAGGATGAAGGGATTGCGGCAAGAAGACATATTGAATTAAAGCAATATACGACACTGCATATCGGCGGGGAGGCACAGATTCTGGCGGAGCCATCCAGTATTACACAGATTCAGCAATGTCTGGCAGTATGCAAACAGCATCGCATAGAATGGTTTCTGCTTGGTAACGGCAGCAATGTTCTGGCAATGGATGAAGGCTTTCAGGGAATGGTCATCGTCCTGGCAACGAATTTTAACAGCATCCGACTGGAGAAGGAAAATCGTGTGCGTGCACAAAGCGGGGCTGCCATCAAGGCGGTAAGTGCATTTTGTGCAGCGCATTCTCTGAGCGGTCTGGAGTTTGCCTGTGGAATTCCGGGAAGTGTCGGAGGGGCCGTTTACATGAATGCAGGAGCGTATGGCGGAGAAACAAAGGATGTTTTGCTTGAAGTGGTTTGGCTGGATGAAAACGGAAGTCTTCATACAAGCTGTGCAGCACAGCTGGAGCTGTCCTACCGGCATAGTCGTTTTTCAAAGCATGGAGGTATCGTACTGGAAGCTGTGTATGCACTAATTCCTGGAAGACAGGAGGCAATCGTGGCACAAATGGAGGAGCTGATGCGGCGGGGCAGAGAAAAGCAGCCGCGGGGTGCCTCGCTCATTTCT
>OBXQ01000692.1_pt1 | contig 11827 bp, 10 predicted proteins | sample 1476641 | NCBI WGS metagenome assembly OBXQ01 (sample SAMEA2580174, study PRJEB22360) | human gut metagenome | biome: human gut; feature: human-associated habitat; material: faeces | place: Denmark | collected 2008/2010
GGTTACCGTCGAGACCCAGCAGAAAAGGAAGAAAGGCCAGCCAGTCCAGCAGCAGATAAAAGGGCGGGTAGAACCGGTAGGCTGCGGGGGAAAAGATATCCCAGGGAGAAAGAACGGTACCAGTCTCGAAAAAGAGGAGCGCGAACAGCCACGCTGTGCCCCCCAGGAGAATTCCAAGGTGCTCCCGCGCCCGCAGGCAGAGCACCCCCGCCAGTAACAGCCACACTGCGAAATAGAGCAGGGTGGTAGCGAACAGGAGAAGGGCGGCCAGCCCGCCGCACACCAGCAGCACAACGGCCGCGATCATGCGTCCCTTGGAGCAAGGGGGGCGGACGGCCGCCTCCGTCCCCTCGGCGGTGGGCGGGGCCTGCCCCTTCACCAGCTCGTCCAGGGAGAGGCCGAAGAGCTCCCCCAGCCGGACGAGTTTATCCAGGTCGGGGGTGCTGGCGCCGTTCTCCCACTTGGAAACCGACTGGCGGGATACGCCCAGCGCGTCGGCCAGTGCCTCCTGGGACATCCTGCGCTCCCTGCGAAGCTGGTAGAGCCGTTCACCCAATTCCATGGCGGAACCTCCTTTTATTTGCTGCTTCCAGTATAACAGAAACGGGGAAAGGAGGCCAGCAACCGGCCTTGAAACTTGCGCAACCGGCGGTTGCACCTGTGAAAAACCGGCGGCGGAGCTGTGTCCGCCGCCGGTTCAGGGTTAACCGCCGTAGCCGTCGGGGTGGGAGGCATGCCACCTCCAGGCGGAGGAGATGATGTCCTCCACATTGGTGTACTTGGGTTGCCAGCCCAGCACCTCCATGGCCTTCCGGCTGGAGGCGATCAGTGTGGCGGGGTCGCCGGGGCGGCGGCCCTCCTCCCGGACGGGGATGGGGTGGCCGGTGACCCGGCGGGCGGCCTCGATGATCTCCCGGTTGGAGAAGCCCTGCCCGTTGCCCAGGTTGAAGGTGGCGGAGGTGTTGGTGCGCTTCAGGTAGTCCAGGGCCAGGAAGTGGGCGTCGATGAGATCCTCCACGTGGATGTAGTCCCGGATACAGGTGCCGTCCTTGGTGGGGTAGTCGGTGCCGAAGAGGGAGAGCTGCTCCCGCTTGCCCTGGGCCACCTGGAGGATGAGGGGGATCAGGTGGCTCTCCGGCCGGTGATCCTCGCCGATGGAGCCGTCGTGCCAGGCCCCGGCCACGTTGAAGTAGCGCAGGGCACAGAACTTGAGGCCGTGGGCCAGGTCGCACCACTTGAGCATCTTCTCCACGATGAGCTTGCTCTCGCCGTAGGGGTTGGTGGGGTTCTGAGGGTGGGCCTCGTCGATGGGCACATACTCCGGCTCGCCGAAGGTGGCGGCGGTGGAGGAGAACACCAGATAGGGCACCTTGTGGGCGAGCATGGTCTCGATGAGGGCTAGACCGGCGGTGACGTTGTTGCGGAAATACTGCTCGGGCACCTGCATACTCTCTCCCACCAGGGAGAAGGCGGCGAAGTGGATGACCGCCTCGATGGGCTCCCTGGAAAATACATCGTCCAGGAAGGCCCGGTCGGCCACGCTGCCCACATAGAGGCGGCCGCCCTTGAGGGCCTCCCGGTGGCCCTTGGACAGGTCGTCCACCACCACCACGTCGGCCCCCCGCTCGATCAGGGCGGCCACGCAGTGGCTGCCGATATACCCGGCGCCGCCGGTCACTAGAATTGCCATAGCAAAAACCTCGTTTCTTTTATAGTGTCTCCAGAAGGAAACGCCCGATGCGCTCCATGGCCTCGGTGGCCTTTTTCATGGGGAACATCTGGAATACATGCCAGAGATCCGTCCACACCTCCAGCCGGCAAGGCACCGCGGCCTGCACCAGCCGGTCCCGCAGGCGGATAGAGTCGGAAAGCAGCAGCTCGCTGCTTCCCGCCTGGATGAGGGTGGGGGGAAAGTCCTTCAAATCGCCGAACAGGGGGGAGAGCCGGAAGTCGGACCAGTCCTGGTCCCGGGCATAGGCGTCCCGAACGGCGTGAATATAGTTGACCGTGAGCACCGGGTCGATGGCGGCCCGCTCCTGGTAGGACTTGCCGCTGGCGGTCATATCTGTCCACGGGGAGAGGAGAATGAGGGCCCGGGGCAGCCGCCGTCCGGCCTCTTTGAGCAGGTGGGTGAGCACCAGGGCCAGGTTTCCGCCGGCGGAGTCGCCGGCCACCACCACGTCCCGGGCGCCGTAGCCCTGGTACATCAGGTAGTCCCAGGCCTTCACGGCGTCCTCCACCGCGGCGGGATAGGGGTGCTCCGGGGCGAGGCGGTACTCGAAGGAGAGCACCTGCCAGCCGGTGACGTTGGCCAGCTTGGAGGCCAGAATACGGGAATAGCCCAGGTTGCCGCTGGTATAGCCGCCCCCGTGGCAGTAGAGGATGGCCCGGCGGCGGTCGTGGCCCCGGTGGGGACGCACCCAGGCGCAGTTCATGCCGTCCAGCTCAAAGGGCTCCCAGCTCATGCCCGCCATGGGGGCCACCAAACGGCCCAGCAGCTCCTGCCCCTTGCGCTGCTTCTCCAGATCCTCCACATTCATGGTCTCCGGCGTGGCGGCGGTGTGAATGGCCTTGAGGGCGCGCATGAAGGGGTCCAGGCGGCGGGTCTCGTCGGCCTGGCGCTCTTCCGGTGTGCGGCGGGCCAGCTTGATGTGGATACGGTCCTGTTCCATAGTGGAAGTCCTCCTTGTCAACTGTTCTGATTATACCACAGGGCTGCCGGAAAAGAAAGGGTGGATCGCCCGTATTCCCCTTGCCGCGGAGGATGGAACGTGGTATGATAGGCCTAGATTATGTTGACCGGAAGGGGGGCGGAGTATGCCGAGGGACAAGCGGGGCGAAAAGCCGGAGTGGTATCCCCTGGACAATGCGGGTGTGCTCTATTCCGCCCTCCAGAAGGAGAAATATTCGGCCATCTACCGCTTCTCTGCCGTGATGGCGGAGCGGGTGGACCGGGATGCCTTGCAGCGGGCCGTGGACAAAACCATGCCACGGTTCCCGTCCTTCGGGGTGCGCATCAAGAAGGGGGCTTTCTGGTACTACTTCGAGCCAAACAGCGCCCCCGGGCCCTTTGTGAAGGAGGATATCTCCAACCCCTGCCAGCCGGTGCGCTTCCGGGAGGACAACGGCTGGCTGGTACGCTTTTACTATTATGAGAAGCGCATCTCCGTGGAGGTGTTCCACGCCGTCAGTGACGGCGGCGGGGCGCTGGTATTTTTCAAGACTCTGCTGGCGGTCTACCTGCGGGAGCTGGGGTATTCCATCCCAAACACCCACGGCATTCTGGACGTGGCGGAGGAGCCCCGGCGGGCGGAACGGGAGGACGCCTACGGCCGCTACGCCACCGTGCGTCCCCGGCGGGAGAAGCGGGGGAAAAAGGCCTACCAGAACAACGGTACGGCAGAGCCCTTCTATACCTTCAACGTCACCATGGGCTTCTGCTCGGTGGCCCGGCTGAAGGAGAAGGCCAGGGGCTACGGGGTGTCCATCACGGAGTACCTGACTGCCGTCCTGCTGAAGGTGATCGCCGACAAGCAGCACCGGGAGCGCCCCCGGCGGGAGAGGCCGGGGGCGCTGGCCATACCTATCAACCTGCGGGGCTGGTTTCCCTCGGAAACCCTGCGCAACTTCATTTTGACGGTGCGGCCCTCCATCGACCCCTCTCTGGGGGAGTATACCTTTGAAGAGGTGCTCTCTCAGGTGCACCACTATCTCCGGCTGAACATCAACCGCCAACAGATGCAGGCGGCCATCGCCGGGAATGTGAAATTCACCACAAACCGGTTGCTGCAGATCGTCCCCATCGTGCTGAAGAATCCGGTCATGTCCCTGGGCTACAAGCTGGCGGGTGTACTGCCTTACTCGGGCACCTATACCAACCCAGGCCCCTTCCCCGTGCCGGAGGAGATGGCTCCGCACATACACCATATGGAGGTGATTCTGGGCCAGGCCACCACGCCCCGGCCCCACTGTGCCTCCATGAGCTATGGGGATATCATGGAGATCACCTTCGCGGGTACCCAAAAGGAGAGCGATACCGAGCGGGATTTTTTCCGCTTTCTGGTGCGGGAGGGCATTCCGGTGAAGGTGGAGAGCAACCGGACGGAATAAGCCAAAGGAGGCCCACATATGTCTTACTGTGTTCATTGCGGCGTGGAGCTGGACGCCACGGCGTCCTTCTGCCCTCTGTGCCATACGCGGGTTCTGGACCCCGGCCAACCGGTGGATACCGTCTCCCCCAAGCCCTTTCCCACCCGGCGGGGGGAGGTGGCGCCGGCGGCCAAACAGGAGGTGGCGCTGCTCATTACCGCCATGCTCGCCTCGGTGGCGGTGTGCTGCGGCGTACTCAATCTGTTTCTGCGGGCGGACAGGACCTGGTCGCTGTACGTCATCGGCGCGGCGGCCATGCTGTGGCTGTGGCTGGTGCCGCCGCTGCTGGCCCGGGGGATGCACCTGCTGCTGCGGCTGTTGCTGGACATCGCGGCGGTGGCCCTGTACGTCTATCTGATCTCGGTGGATCTCAATGGGGGGGACTGGTACCTGGGGCTGGCAGCCCCCATCATCCTGTGGGGCGGGGCGATCCTTCTCCTGCTGGGGCTGGTGCTGCGGGTCTACCGCCGGTCGGCCCTCACTACGCTGACGATTCTGATCGGCAGCATTGGAGTCTTTGTGTTCGGAATGGAGTTTTTTGTGGACCGCTGGTTGCACCAGCTTTGGAGCCCGTCCTGGTCCCTGGTGGTGCTCACCATCTGCATCGGCATGGTGATTCCGCTCATCATTATTCGCCGCGTCCCCGCCCTCCGGGAGGAGGCGCGCAGAAGGTTCCATCTCTGAAAGATGTGCTTGACAGATCCACAGCGCGGAAGTTAGAATAGGAGAGAGAACGAAACACGTCGAAAAGCGGGATATCCCGCTTTTGCGCCCGGCCTGCCGGGCGCAGAAGAGCAGCGGTGTGTGGAGGAAAGGAGAACGGCACGATGAATGAAGGTAATATCCCTGGGAAAAATGAGGCTCTGATCTCCCTGATTCTGGGTATTGTGGGCCTGGTGGTCGCCCTGTTCGTCAACGGTATTTTCGGCATGATTCTTGGTATCGCCGGCCTTGTTGTGTCCTCGCGCTCCAAGAGCATGGGCTATAACGACAGCTTGCGGACGGCCGGCTTTGTGCTCTCTGTCCTGTCGGTAGTTCTGGGCGGCATTACCCTGGTGGCCTGCATTGCCTGTACGGCTGGTTTGGGTATTCTGGGCGCCTCTCTGTACTAAGAAGGGGAAACGAAATGCGGCAGCCGGTGTGGCTGCCAGAATCAGGAACGAGAAGCGCGCCAGCCGGTGTGGCTGCCGCATTTTTTGGAGGAAAGATGCGATCATGCTCCCATATCTGTCTCTCTTTGGGCGGTTGATGCCCACCTATGGCGTGCTGGGGATGGCCGGACTGGGCTTCGGCCTGCTGGCTGCTCTGCTGCGCTGCAAGCGCTTCGGACTGTCCCGGGACGACTGCGCCTACCTGTATATTTTGGGGGCGGTGGGAGCCCTGGTGGGGGCCAAGCTACTCTACCTGCTCCCCCTCCTGCCCCGGCTGGCTGTAGAGCTGCCCCTGCTCTGGGAGGAGCCAGGGGAGTTCTATGCCCGCTATCTCTCCGGCGGCATGGTGTTTTACGGCGGCTTTTTCGGCGGTGTGGCGGCGGCCTGGGGGGCGGCCAAATATTTAAGGCTCCGCCTGTCCGACTTCTTCCCGGTGCTGGTGCCCGCCCTGCCTCTGGTGCACGCCGTGGGGCGGGTAGGCTGTTTCTGCGCCGGCTGTTGCTATGGACGGGCGGCTCCGCCCCCCTGGGGCATAGCATTCACTCACGCCATTGCCGGGCCCAACGGCGTGCCCCTTCTGCCGGTGCAGCTTTGGGAGGCGGGGGCGGAGCTGGTGATTTTCGCCTTTCTGCTCTGGTATGCCGGGCGGGCCGCCGGGCCGGGGCAGATGCTCCGGGCCTATGTGTTCTGCTATGCCCCGGTGCGGTTTGTGTTGGAGTGGTTTCGGGGGGATCCGGCCCGGGGGATGTACGGGCCCCTCTCCACGTCTCAGTGGCTCAGCTTGGTTGTTCTGGCCTTGGCCCTGGCGTGGCCTGTGGCGGGGCGGAAGCTCAAAAAATACGTCCGTGAAAGGGTATCCCAGCAAAAGGGCAACAGAGACAAGAGTGATTCAGCGCATTCATAAGAACCATAGGAAAGAGGAAACAGCCAGAGCTGACGCGCCAAAAAGGGCCGCTGGCTCTGGCTGTTTAAATTTCCGGTTTCATGACAGCAGGAGGACTTTTAGACAAGACTTATTTTACATTTGAACCTGGCTTTGAACCAGTAAAGAGGTATCGGCAGTCCCGGCGCTTTTTCAGATGAGCCGAAAATGGCGCAGCGCCTGTTCAATCCCTTTTTCGTCCACACTTGCCGTGACATAATCTGCGGCATGCTTTACCGCTTCCGAGGCGTTGCCCATGGCAACTCCAATTCCCGCGTAAGCCAGCATGTCGAGGTCGTTTTCCGCATCGCCAAACGCCATGCATTCCAGCCGCGAGAGACCGAAGCGCGTGAGAAAGCGCCGCATGCCAGCCGCCTTTCCTCCGGCCTCGGGGATGATGTCTACGCCGCCCTCACTCCATCTCGCCAGCTTGCAGCCCGTGGGGAGCAGAGCCCTCAGAAGGGGTTCCTCTTTTCTGGAGCAAAAGGCCGTGGCCTGATAGACCGGTCGGCCGGTATAGGGGGCGACCTCCGGGACAGGGGTGGAGATTTCCGCCTGCGCCTGCCGGACGGCGTAGGTGACGCGGTTAATGTAGATGCGTTCCTCCTCCACCAAGGCGAGGGGCGGGCCATCCGCACAGAATAGGTCTGCCAGCGCCTGCACGGCTTGCGGCGGCAGCGGAGTACTGGAGAGCTGCTGTTGGCTGCTGTCCAGGCAGAGCTGACCGTTCAGGGTGATATAGCCATCAAACGCCATCTCCCCCACCGGGAGGCTCCGCAGCTCCAGAATGTGCCTGCCGGTGGACAGAAACACCAGGGTTCCACCGGCACGCAGCGCGCGAATACAAGCCCTTGTGTGCGGAGAAATCCGGCCGGTCCGGTGGGAGAGCAGGGTTCCGTCCACATCAAAAAAGATGGCCTTGATCATGATGAATCCTCCTCTGCCGGGCGGCATCCAGATATTCAGTCCACCGGGGGCAGGCGCTGCTCCGCTTTGACTTCGGCCCTGTCCCGGTGGACGGTAGAGGCCGGAGCGATGGCATCCCGGCCGAATTTGTCCCGTATGCCGTCCATGGCCTTTTCCAGCTTCTCCAGCTTGTCCCGGCGGGGGGCGGCGCCGGCGGCGAACAGATCGAGCTGCTCGCCTGCCTCGCCCTCCTCCACCAGGGCCTGGGCGGTGAGGGTGAGGGCGCGCACGGGGGCGTTCTCCCTCCAGGCGGCGCGGATGAGCTCCATAGCCGCCTCCGACAGCTCACGGGCCACATAGGTGGGGGCGCTCAGCCGCTTTTGGCGGCAGATGTCCTTGAAATTGGGGTCACGGATGGTTACCTGGAGGGTGGTGCACTTGAGGCCGTGGCCCCGCAGGCGGACAGCCACCTCGTCGGCCAGCTCGGTGACTCCGGCGTGGAGCTCCGCCCAGCCCACCAGATTGCGGGGGAACGTGAGGCCGTTGCCCACCGATTTGGGGCCGGGCTGCTCCCGGGCGGGCACCACGGGGGAATGCTCCGCCCCAGTAGCGTAGTCGTGGAGGGTGCAGCCCTGCCTGCCCAGGATGGAGGCAGCGGCTTCCCGGTCGAGGCGGGCCAGATCCCCGATGGTGTGCACGCCGTAGTGCTCCAGCGCGGCGGCGGCCGACCGCCCCACAAAGAGCAGGGAGGTGATGGGCAGGGGCCAGAGCAGCTCCTGGTAGTTCTCCCGGGAGATCACCGTGGTGGCGTCCGGCTTTTTGTAGTCGCTGCCCATCTTGGCGAAGATCTTGTTGAAGGATGCCCCCACCGATACCGTCAGGCCCAGTTCCTCCCGCAGCACCCGGCGGATCTCGTCGGCCAGGGCCTTGGCGTCTCCGCCGAAGAGGTGGAGGGAGCCGGTTATATCCAGCCAGCTCTCGTCGATGGAGAAGGGCTCCACCAGGTCGGTGTACCGCTCGTACACCGCGTTGACCCGCCTGGAGTAGTCCCGGTACTTCCAGTGGTGGGCGGGGAGGAGCACCAGCTCCGGGCACTTGCGCCGGGCCTGCCAGATGGTCTCGGCGGTCTGCACCTTGTACCGCTTGGCGGGCTCGTTCTTGGCCAGGATGATCCCGTGGCGGGAATTTGGATCGCCGCACACCGCCACCGGTCTGTCCCGGAGCTCCGGGTGGTCCAGCAGTTCCACCGAGGCGTAAAAGCTGTTCAGATCACAGTGCAGAATCACCCGGTCCATACCGTCCGCCTCCTTGCAGCTCCATTATAAAGGAAGGGACGAGAGAAGTCAAACACATGTTCTAATCCCCAAGAGACCACCGGGCGGAGCGGGCGGAAAAGCGGCCCAGTTCTCCCGACCCGTCGTAGAGCAGACAGGCCGCATAGGGGCCGTCGTGGAGGTTGAGGGCCATCCGCTCCAGCCAGCGATCCACCGCCACCACATCATAGTAGTCCACCGGCGGATACCGCCGGACGGTGTTATGGTGCGCCATGGACTCACCTCCCGTCAAATTGGGCCAGCTCGGCCAGCAGCTCGGGGTGGGCGGACAGCTCTTGATCCCCATAGTAGCGCAGATAGAACACCACAGTCCCCCGGCACAGAAGGACGTCCTGTCCGAAGCCGCCCTCCTCGGTGATCAGAACTGCGTCGGTGTCCGGCACGTCCAGGGGCGCGACGGTGTACCGCTCCGGGATTTCGGCATAGAAGGTGTGCCGGGAAAAGAGATCCCGTGCAAAAGGCTCCGCTAGGGCGGGGAGGGAGAGACGGTACCAATCCAGCCGGAAACTGGTCTCGTAGTATCCGTCCGCCATGTTCCGTTCCACCTCATACTGTTCCGGGGCCAGGACAGACCAGTCGAAGCGGACATAGTTGTCCAAGTCCACCCCCCGCCGCTCCACCGACCAGACGGAGGGGGCGGCCTCAAGCCTGGGCCGCCCCTCCAGCTCCTCCAGGGCGAAGTCGGGGAAGGGGCGGTTCACGGTCGCAGTCTCCCCCTCCCAGCGCATGCCACGCCCGGCTGCCAGGACGGCAAAGCTGAGGGCCACCAAGATAAAGGAGCCGGCCAGACAGGCGGCGTTGATGCGGGCGGAACACCGCCAGCCGGAGCGCCGGGGTTCCTTTCCGGCCCGCAGCCGCCGCCGAAGGGCGAAGAAGGAGGAGAAGGAGCGGAAGGACATATAAATGGCGATCCACTCGGACAGGATACAGAGAAAAAGGTTGTCCCCGCTTCCGGTGACCAGGGACAGTACCGGCTCATCCCAGGCCAAAAGGAGCCATAGGGGGAGGGCAAGAATGACCAGGGCGCAGATTAGCATGGGGGTGGCGAACCACCGAACCAGCCTTGCCAGCTTGTCCAGCCCGTACCCCCGTACCACCGGGTCGGTGTGCAGCTCCGGGGCGTCTGGTTCCCAGGTTCTGAACAGGGAAAAGCCTTTGCCCATGTATCCGGTCAGCTCCCATCCCAGGGTGCGGCAGTGCTCCATACCCTCCGGGCAGTCCAGGGTACCACGGGGTTCCAGCCGGTAGCGTACCGCCGCCGGTTCCCCCCGCCGGAAGTGAAAGAGGAAGGCGTCACTGTGGTCGTAGTGTAGGCCCCGGGCGGCCATGGACTCCAGCCAGCCCTCGATGTGATCCAGGTCCATCCCGTCAACCAGGCACAGTCTGCGCACCGTCCTCGGCTTCATAGTCCATCGCCCTCCTCTCCTCCTCCGCGTCCGCCAGACAGCTCCGCAGGCGGACAAGCTCTTCTTCGTAGCGCTCCAGCCCGGCGTCCGTCAAGGCATAGGTGCGTTTGCGGCCCTCTACGGCGGTCTCCCGGATCAGCCCCACCTCCTCAAATTTGGCCAGGATGGTGTAGAGGGTGCCCGGCCCCAGCCGCACCCGGCTTTGGGTGACTGCGGAGATATATTCGGCGATCTCCGTGCCGCACCGCGCCTGCCGCAACAGGGCCATCAGTACATAGAACATGGACTCCGTCAGGGTCTCCAGGATTTTGCGTCCCATCGCCTCGCCTCCTGATATCGCGCTTCGATATCGTCTATGGATATTGTAATATCGAAGGACGATATTGTCAAGCATAAGGACGGCGGATACCGGGCAGGTATCCGCCGCAGACTGTCGATAAACCCTCCAACGGAAGGATTCGGAGGGAAAGATAGTGTGAAAGAAAACCGTCAGGGTTGTCTTTCGCGTCCAATCAAACGACTTTTGAGCACTTTTTTGAAGTGCTGAAAAATCCAGCAGCTTGTCGAAAAGACTTTTTCGACAAGCTGCGGCGGATACCAGAGTGGTATCCGCCGCAGGAGGGAGATCAGCCGAAAAAGCGGTTCAGATCCTCCTCCACCGTGCCGATGCCGGCGATGCCGAAGGTATCTATCAGCACCTTGGCCACGTTGGGGGAGAGAAAGGCAGGCAGGGTGGGGCCCAGGTGGATGTTTTTCACGCCCAGGTGGAGCAGGGCCAGCAGGACAATCACCGCCTTCTGCTCATACCAGGCGATGTTATAGACGATGGGCAGGTCATTGATGTCGTCCAGGCCGAAGATCTCCTGGAGCTTGAGGGCGATGACGGCCAGGGAGTAGGAGTCGTTGCACTGGCCCGCGTCCAGCACCCGGGGGATGCCGTTGATATCGCCCAGCTCCAGCTTATTATACTTGTACTTGGCGCATCCGGCGGTGAGGATTACCGTGTCGCGGGGCAGGGCCTTGGCGAACTCGGTGTAGTAATCGCGGCTCTTGGCCCGGCCGTCGCAGCCAGCCATGACCACGAACTTGCGGATGGCACCGCTCTTGACGGCTTCCACCACCTGGTTGGCCAGGGCCAGCACCTGGTTGTGGGCAAAGCCGCCCACCAGGGTGCCCCGCTCCAGCTCAATGGGGGAGGGGCAGCGCCTTGCATGGGCGATCAGGGCAGAAAAATCCTTGTGTCCCTGGCGGTCGGCCCCGATGTGGGGGCAGCCGGGAAAGCCCACTGCCCCGGTGGTATAGAGCCGGTTCTTGTAGCTATCCTTCGGGGGCACCAGACAGTTGGTGGTCAGCAGGATGGGGCCGCGGAAGGCCTCGAACTCCTCCTTCTGCTGCCACCAGGCGTTGCCGTAGTTGCCCACAAAGTTGGGATACTTCTGAAAGGCGGGATAGTAGTGGGCGGGTAGCATCTCGCCATGGGTGTAAACGTCCACGCCGGTCCCCACAGTCTGCTCCAGAAGCTGCTCCAGGTCGTGGAGGTCGTGGCCGGAGACCAGAATGGCGGGGTTATCCCGCACGCCCAGGTTCACCCGGGTCACCTCCGGGTGGCCGTAGGCGCTGGTGTTGGCATCGTCCAGGGCGGCCATCACGTCCACACCGTACTTGCCGGTCTCCAGGGCGAGGGCGGTCAGCTCCTCCGCGGTGAGGGAGTCGTCCAGGGTCTTGGCCAGGGCCGCCTGGAGAAAGGCGTCCACGCCGGGGGCGGACTTGCCGTAGGCGTTGACGTGGTGATTGTAGGCGGCCATGCCCTTGAGCCCGTAGGTGATCAGCTCCCGCAGAGAGCGGATGTCCTCGTCGGCGGTGGACAGAACACCGACCGCCTGGGCCTTGGCCCCCCAGTCGCCGGAGCCGTCCCAGCGCGCGGCGCCGGACACCCCCGCCCCGTCCCGCCCGGGCGGG
>OBXQ01000706.1_pt1 | contig 11462 bp, 9 predicted proteins | sample 1476641 | NCBI WGS metagenome assembly OBXQ01 (sample SAMEA2580174, study PRJEB22360) | human gut metagenome | biome: human gut; feature: human-associated habitat; material: faeces | place: Denmark | collected 2008/2010
ACATTGAGCAACAGGAAACACCGAGTTAGTTAAAAAACCGCGCCTTATATCCCCGACCTGAAGGACGGGGTTTTACGGTGCTTTGGATAAGCTGATTTACAGCTGACCCTCTTTTTTGCGGATCAAATAACGATAAGGTGTTGCTTGCGTCTCTTGCTGTAATAGGTCATGTTCCATAAAACGACAAAAACCGGGAATATCACGCACTGTCGCCGGATCATCAGCAATCACCAACAGTGTTTCCCCCTGAGCCATATTTCTTATGGTTTTACGCACTAACATAACAGGCTCAGGACAACGTAGTCCTAAGGTATCTAATGTTTTTGTCGCATCATCAAATTGGGCATTCATTGTATTAACCATTTTTTCGCACTAACAGATAGCACTATTATATCTCGCTTTGCCTCGCACATCACGGCACATTCATCAACTTCACGTTGAGTTATCGCCGATCTTTGCTTTTGTTGCGCAACAAGAGTATGATGCGCATCCTCTCCTGATGAGAGAAAATCATACGTTTTATTGGGTTCCCTCACCCCAATCACTAAAAAGGTACAATTTATGTATAGGTTTACCTCCCGCCAAAAAGCGGCGGCGCTATTATGGCTTTCGTTATTTCATATATTGATAATTACTTCTAGTAACTATCTTGTTCAATTGCCTATTTCTATTTTTGGCTTCCATACCACATGGGGTGCATTTACTTTTCCATTTATTTTCTTAGCGACAGATTTAACTGTTCGTATCTATGGAGCCCCTCTGGCAAGACGCATTATTACTGCCGTTATGATACCGGCATTAGCTATTTCCTACCTAATATCAACACTCTTTTTCCAAGGAAGTTGGCAAGGTTTTGCCTCACTCAATGATTTTAATATCATGGTGGCAAGAATAGCGACAGCAAGCTTTATGGCGTATGTGTTAGGGCAAATTATGGATGTTTCTGTCTTTAATCGTTTAAGACAGCAACAAAAATGGTGGGTTGCACCAAGTGCAGCGATGTTTTTTGGTAATTTCTTAGATACTGTTGCCTTCTTTTTTATTGCCTTTTATCGCAGTACAGATGCGTTTATGGCGGCCAATTGGGTCGAAATAGCGCTCGTGGATTACACTTTTAAATTGACGATTTGTATGCTGTTTTTCTTACCGGCCTATGGCGTATTATTGAACTTTATTTTGCGCTATTTTTTTGCACAAGAAAATCAACAACAAAGCTATGCTCAAATCCGTCCTTAGCTGATTGATTCCCCCAATAAGGCTTTATTCTTTGCACAATAAAGCCTTAGCTTACTTTTACCAATACCTTGATCTACCGGCAATAAATACCATTATTTAGCATAATAAGTGAAGACACCGCACTACTATTGATGAATGATAAAGAGTAAGAATTTTATTGCCTAGCAATACAAAAATTAACCCGTTTCAATATAATATTTTTATTATCAATTAAACTATTAAAGTATTCTGGATCATCTCAGCTTTTTTCCATCTCGGTTAAGATGATATTCCCCGCCATAAAGATTTTTTACTCTTTTGAAGATAGTAGGAGTCTATTATGTTAAAAGTTATTCAATCCCCAACGAAGTATATCCAAGGGCCTGATGCGTTATATCATATTGGGAAATATACAAAACCTTTGGGTGAGAGAGCATTGATTATCGCTGATAAGTTTGTCATGGATCTGGCTGGCAGCATCGTCAAAGACAGCATGACACAGTATGAAGTCAATGGACACTTTGAACAGTTTCACGGTGAATGTACACATAAAGAGATTGACCGCTTAGTTGAGATAGCCAAACAACAAGCCGCTCTTGTTATCATTGGTGTTGGGGGAGGAAAAACCCTTGATACCGCCAAAGCCGTCGCCTATAAATGCCAGTTACCTGTGGTGATCTCTCCGACTATCGCATCAACCGATGCCCCTACTAGCGCACTTTCTGTTATTTATACAGAATTAGGCGCATTTGATAGCTATCTTTTCTACCCGAAAAATCCTGATATCGTTGTTATGGATACCAATGTGATTGCCTCAGCACCACCACGTTTATTAGTGGCAGGGATGGGAGATGCCTTAGCGACCTATTTTGAAGCAAGAGCCTGTAGTCGAGCACAAAAGCAAACAATGGCTGGAGGTAAAACCACCCTTGCAGCACTGGCATTAGCAGAGCTTTGTTATCACACCCTACTTGAAGATGGCTATAAAGCCAAACTGGCCGTCAGCCGTAGTGTGTGTACTACTGCGGTTGAAAATATTATCGAAGCAAATACCTTTTTAAGCGGTATTGGTTTTGAAAGTGCCGGATTAGCCGCCGCACATGCAGTACATAATGGTTTCACTGCATTAGAAGAGTGTCATGCAATGTATCACGGTGAAAAAGTCGCCTTTGGTACTTTAGTTCAACTAGTGCTAGAAAATAGCCCGTTAGAAGAGATCGAAGAAGTACTCGATTTCTGTGTTCAAGTTGGCTTACCTGTTACCTTAGAAGAATTAGGCGTACATGCTACAGGTGATGAATTAAATGAAAAAATCATGGCTGTCGCAGAATTAAGCTGTGCAGAAGGTGAAACAATTTACAATATGCCATTTGATGTTGATTCCGATAAAGTATTTGCGGCGATTATGGCAGCAGACCAATTAGGGCGTGAGTGGTTATATTAAGAATTAATATTAATGGCGCCAACAGGGTACTCTGTACCCTGTTGACTCACGATGTGATGTAAAGTAATAAAAAAGGGAATAAAAGGTCGACTTTTATTCCCAAATTGCTTGTTATTGTAATCAGTGACTACGTTATTGTTATCTCATTAATTTTTTCTACAATGCCCGAGCTAATAAGCTAATTGGGTGTTCACATTTTTTGGTTGTTGACATTTCTATTTGCCATTTACAGGTTTCGCAATCTGTAATGACTAAATCACAACCACTCTCTTCAATTTGACGGAATAATCCCGCCCCAATGCCTTGCGCAACATCGTAGTTTTCCGATTTAAAACCATAAGTACCGGCAATACCACAACATTGTGAATCTAATACAATCACTTCTACCCCAGGAATACGTTTGATTAAATCAATGGAGTAAGCCGCCCACCCCATTTTTTCCATATGGCAAGGGGTATGATAAACCACTTTTAATGGGGTATGTTTTAATGGTAATTCACGCCCTTCTTCCAATAACCGATAAATATAACGTGTTGCTAATTCTATATTTTCCCGTACTTTTGAGGTATCAATATCTAGAATATGTTCATATTCATCACGAATAGTGAAAGTACAAGTAGAAGATGTAGCAACAACCGGAATGTTGTTCTCCACAATTTTTTCTGTCAGAGATTCAAGGTTTACGGTGGCTTGTTTTTTCGCTTGTTTCACAAAGCCGTTGGCAATTAATGCAACACCACAACATTTTTCACGTTTTAATAGTTGAACACCAATATTCATTTTATTGAATACTTTAACTAAATCTTTCCCTAATTGAGGGTGATTGTAGTTAGCATAGCAACCGTGGAAAAACGCAACCTGATCTTTAAAGCGTGCTTGCTCTTCAACCTGTTTTTTCATCCATGTTCTAAATGTACCAAAAGAGTATTTGGGTAATTCACGACGATGGTCGATTTTAAGCGCTTTATCCAAGATTTTACGTACTGGTTTTAATCCGGTAATAGTGTTAACAATCGGCGCCATTGGCGTAGAGAGCGTTCCCATTAAATCAGTATGACTTAAAATAGCATCACGAATTTTAGGTGTTTTAGGATTGTAGTTAAGTTTAGCACGGGAAATGATATCCCCTATTTTTACATCTGAAGGACATGCCACTTCACAACGTTTACAGTTAGTACAGTATTTCAGTGCTTCATCATAAAGCATGGGATCTTTTAAGCGTAAACGCTCACCATCAGGGCCTGCTTGTTTAGGCCCAGGATAGAGTGGATTGACCTTTGCCACAGGACAATAGGTTGTACAAACTGTACATTTAATGCAACTTTCAAAACTGGTATCTTGTAAACTCATAGTATTGCCTCCACAGCCGCAGATGTGGTGTGCTGCGATTTATCACTCTGTAATATTTGTTGAGCTGCATAGAGTGCACTTATCATGGAGACACCTGCACCACAGCCTTCATTTAGAGGATCAAAACCACCTAAAAGCGCCCCCACAGCATAGACATTGTCTAACGCTTCACCATATTTTAACGGTCTTAATTGACTATCTGTATTAACACCAAATCGCATATAAGGCTGTTTGGCAAACACATTGACTTGTGTCCACTCATTACGCGGTAAGCTTTCTAACAAATCTAATTCCATTAATGGCTCGTAAATACGATCAAATTCCGCAATTAAGCCATTATTGAAAAAACTGCCTGTGGCTAATACGACATGCTCGCTACGGATAGGGATATCAGTATGATTACGGGTATGAATACCGACAACCTTATTACCGACTAAATCGGCTTCTTCTGCGCGATCACCCGGCATGATCAAACCACCCGCTTGTTGAAAACGCAGTTTTAGTGCCTGATGTAGGCGAATACCTAATAATGAAGGCGGTAATGTCGGTAATAGACAAATTGGTTTACCCACACACTCTTGTAATAAATTAACTGGCGCTTCTTCATCTAGCCCGATACATGCAGGTAGTACAATCGCCTCAACACTATTATCTATGTGTTTAATTAATTCTTCTGCTAATGCTTGCGTGTTTTCAGGCTTATCTAAATAGCGCGCAATATTAATTGCTCTAAATTCACTTGGATTATCACGTAGTCTATCCAATAAAGGTAAATGAATGTGATAAGGAATGGCCTCAATACCTTGTTCATTTAAAGTACTACTTGCAAACTGAGGTTGAAAATCCAAGAATCCCTCAATCCCCACCACCGCTATTTTTTTCCATGGGAATGGTTGATTAACGCTATAAGTCGGCACGCGCTGTGGGCTCATCCAACTCATGCGAGAACGTCCAACCGGGGTAATACGGTAATGGTTTTCATCACCGTTACCTTTATAGTCTAAATTTCTCGTTGTTGATAACAGCGTTTGCGCTTGCTCTATCAATTGAGTGACATTTGCTTCACCAATACGACTATATGGATGCTCTGGTGCTTGTTGTGCCAGTGTTGATAACGCTTGTTTCGGATGAGAAACTGGCGTGCCATCGGGAAGATGCGTTAATAAATCCAGTGATCCAGATGAAAAATGTAACGCACTTTGTCCATTACTGATAATGGCGCAAGATTTGCCCGCTTCAGCAAGGCGGATCCCCGCAGTCAGTCCTGCTAATCCGCTTCCTATAATGATAACGTCAAATTTCATCATCGGCCTCCACTGAAGCTGTTTTATCAATCATATCGGCATCTAAGCCACATAAACCTTGGTACACCCAACTGGTAAACTCACTTTCACGTAACGCATTACCCCATGCGATAGGACGAATACCTTTCCAACGTTCATTTAGAAAATGAGCCAGTTGTTGTTCGGAGCCATGAGGCGTTGTGACTTGTAAACGATTTAATAATCCTGCTGCGCGACAAGCACATAACTCACCTTGGCAAGTTCCCATTCCCACACGAGTACGACGGCGTAAATCGAGCAAATTATTCACGGTTAAAGAATTCACTGCATAACGCACTTCACCGGCCGTGACCGCTTCACATTCACACACTAAGCTTTTATCAATACGCTCATTACTCAATAGTTTATTGGCTAAATCGCCATGACGATAAACCGCTGAGCCTCGAATTGGCGCCGGTAACGACACCACACTACGCAATGCTTGCTCTGCTGATTGGCGAGAGCCAGGCAGTGGCTCTTCAGCCGTGGTACATTTTGCTGAAATATTTAATTTCTCACAGATCTTGTTTGTGGCCCATTCAGCCATTAATCGGTAAGTCATTAATTTACCACCCGTTATGGTGATAAAGCCTTCGAGTCCATCCCGTTGTGCGTGGTCAAGTAATACAATACCGCGGCTCACATTACGACCAGAAGGATCATCGTCGCTGGCCACTAAAGGACGTACACCGGCATAAGCACGTAAAATACGAGTTTGAGCCAGTTTAGGTGCCAGCATTGAACCTTCACGGATCAGGATATCAACCTCTTCAGGGGTGACATACATATTGTCGATTTCATCATAAGGAACGCGAGTTGAGGTGGTTCCTATTAATGAGATGGTATCGCCAGGCACTAAAATATCGGCATCCGCAGGCTTACGACAGCGGTTGATCACCATATTATTAATACGGTGTCCTAAAATCAGTAATGCCCCTTTTGCTGGGAACATGCGGACTTTTAAATCACCATATTCTGCAATTTTTTGTCCCCATATTCCTCCCGCATTGGCCACTATTTGTGCGCGGATCTCATACATATTTTTAGATTGATGATCATAAACACGTACACCTTTCACACGATCGCCTTCACGGATCAAGCCCATCACTTCATGATAAGTGAGTACTTGCGCGCCATGTTCACGTGCATCTAACATATTGGCCGCCGTTAAGCGGAAAGGATCAACCGTACCATCAGGTACTTTAACCGCACCAATAAGATTAGGATTCACCGAAGGCTCTAAGCGAATAGCTTCTTCAGGTGAAATGGCTTGAGCATCAATACCTGCCGCTTGGCAAGATTGAATAAAGGTTTGTTGGAATTCTAACGAATCTTCAGGGAGAGTAATAAAAAGGCCATCCGTTTTTTCAACACAATGACGAGCGACCCGTTTTAAGATCATGTTTTCTTCTATACACTCACGCGCTGATTCCGGATCGGTCACTGCATAGCGTGCGCCACTATGTAATAAACCATGGTTTCGACCGGTTGCACCGGTTGCGATATCGTGTCTTTCCAGTAGGATACAGCGTAATCCACGACGAGCACAGTCTCTTGCCATGCCTGCCCCCGTAGCTCCACCGCCGATAATAATGACATCTGTTTCTGTCACTGGTGAACCGCTCATCATAGAGATGCCCTCTCACATTACATTCAGCAAACGCTTAATTATTCTTTAACGTTAATTATAGTGTATAAGATACACAAAAAATGTGGTTAATGTTTGATAATGAGCAAAAACGAAAGAGAAACGCTCATGAGTGAAAAATTAAAACGACATATGTGATACTAATCACAAATTATTTACCAGAAAGTGTTTCATAAAGTTAACATATCACTCAAAATTACACATCTTGAAAAATTATTCGACAACTGAGTATTACTTCACAGTAAATTTGCTTCAACAAGTTTACTATTACGTTCGTTAAAGAAAATTTTTTGATTACTTTGTTGTTCGTTTTGTCATTGTTTAATATCAACATATTAAAATAAAAGCCATCGGAGGCTAATATGTTAAGTCTGTTTAGACCTGCGCCGCATAAAGCGCGTCTGCCAAAGGAACAGATAGATCCTGTCTATCGCCGTTTACGTTGGCAAATCTTTATGGGGATTTTCTTTGGTTACGCTGCTTATTATTTAGTAAGGAAAAACTTCGCTTTAGCAATGCCTTACCTCGTAGAAGAGGGATTCTCTAAAGGGGATCTGGGTTTTGCTTTATCAGGGATCTCGATTGCTTACGGTTTCTCTAAGTTTATCATGGGGTCATTCTCTGACCGTGCTAACCCGCGTTACTTCTTACCCGCAGGTCTTATTCTTGCATCCATTGTGATGTTAATTATGGGCTTTGTGCCATGGGCAACTTCGAGCATTATGATCATGTTCGTGCTGTTGTTCCTGTGTGGTTGGTTCCAAGGTATGGGTTGGCCTCCTTGTGGACGTACCATGGTTCACTGGTGGTCACAAAAAGAGCGTGGCGGTATCGTCTCTATTTGGAACTGTGCTCATAACGTCGGTGGTGGTTTACCGCCATTGCTGTTCCTATTAGGTATGGCATGGTTTAACGACTGGAAAGCAGCATTATATATGCCAGCATTCGCGGCTATTTTAGTAGCGATGATTGCGTTTGCATTAATGCGCGATACACCACAATCTTGTGGTCTACCTCCTATCGAAGAATATAAAAACGATTATCCACCTGATTATAAAGAAACAGACGAACAAGAACTGACAGCAAAAGAAATCTTTATGAAGTATGTTTTCCCTAACAAACTTCTGTGGATGATTGCAATTGCTAACGTATTTGTTTACTTACTTCGTTACGGCGTATTGGACTGGTCTCCGACTTATCTTCGCGAAGTCAAAGATTTCGCTATGGATAAATCCTCATGGGCATACTTCTTATATGAATACGCAGGTATTCCAGGCACACTGCTGTGTGGTTGGATGTCAGATAAAGTGTTCAAAGGTAACCGTGGTGCAACTGGGGTATTCTTTATGACCTTAGTAACCATTGCCACTATCGTATTCTGGATGAACCCAGCAGGTAACCCGAATGTTGATATGGCATGTATGTTAATCATTGGTTTCTTAATCTACGGTCCTGTTATGCTAATTGGTCTGCACGCCCTTGAATTAGCACCGAAAAAAGCTGCGGGTACCGCTGCGGGCTTCACCGGTCTATTCGGTTACTTAGGGGGTTCTGTTGCGGCAAGTGCTATCGTAGGTTACACCGTTGACTACTTCGGTTGGGACGGTGGCTTTATGGTCATGATCGGCGGTAGTGCATTATCTGTTGTGTTATTACTTATCGTGATGATAAATGAAACCAAACACAAACGTGAAATGTCACAGAAGTATGAATAATCATTAACTGATTATTTATGAAATTGATTAAATCTCATCTCTAAAAATCAAGCCACATCAACTTTCTGATGTGGCTTTTTTATTGCCAACTGTACATAGCTTTATTGTACGAAAATGAAAATGGAGCAACTTTATGAGTACACCTTTCAAACTGAAACCGTTAGTGGCGGGCGTTCTTTTAACTCTATCTTTAAGTACAATCGCACAAGCAGCAAGCGATAAAGTAGTGATTGCCCATCGTGGCGCCAGCGGTTATTTACCTGAACACACCTTACCTGCCAAAGCACTCGCCTATGCACAAGGTGCCGATTATCTAGAACAAGATCTGGTGATGACAAAAGATAACCAACTGGTTGTCTTGCATGATCACTATCTCGATCGTGTCACCGATGTTGCTGAACGCTATCCAGACAGAGCAAGAAAAGATGGCCGTTACTATGCTATCGATTTTACTCTTGATGAGATCAAAGGACTGAAATTTACCGAAGGTTTCGATATTGTTGACGGTAAAAAAGTCCAAAGTTATCCAAATCGTTTCCCAATGGGAAAATCTGATTTTCGTATCCACACTTTCCAAGAAGAGATTGAGTTTATCCAAGGCTTAAACAAATCAACAGGACAAGATATTGGTATTTATCCTGAGATCAAAGCACCTTGGTTTCATGAACAAGAAGGGAAAGACATTACTAAAAAAGTTCTCGAAGTCTTAAAACAGTATGGCTATACCCAAAAGAGCGATAATGTTTATCTACAATCCTTTGATCCTAACGATCTAAAACGCATTAAAACAGAATTGATGCCACAAATGGGGATGGATTTAAAACTGGTTCAGTTAATCGCTTATACCGATTGGAATGAGACATATGAAAAACAACCAGATGGTACATGGACAAACTACAGTTATGACTGGATGTTTAAACCTGGCGCCATGAAAGAAATTGCGACTTATGCTGATGGCATTGGCCCTGATTATCATATGTTAGTAGAAGAAGACTCAACACCAGATAAAATCACCTTAACCGGTATGGCCGTCGATGCTCATGCCAACAAGTTAACCATTCATCCATTTACGGTACGAGTGGATAAACTACCTAAATATGCCAAAGATGGCGATCAGCTTTATGACATTATTTATAACCAAGCGGGTGCCGAAGGGGTATTTACTGATTTCCCTGATTTAGGGGTTAAGTTCTTACAAAAACAAGCTAAATAACCTTTATTTCTATTATCCTGCTCTTATCAATAAAGGGCAGGATAATTTCCCTTGAGTTGCTCTGCTACTCTCACCGTGTCTCATAGTGAAAATCGCTCCGATTATCCATACGCTTTACTCGTTTGTTATCGCAGTATATTGTGTTTTAGGCTAATTTTATGCTCGTTTAAATGCTCGTTTACCAATTTTTCGTATTTTTCCATATTATTCATATCAAAAAAGAGAGCCTAAACTCTCTTTTTAATCTGATTAGCAAATAAATTATGCTCTATAAACAGGGAAGGCAATCACATCACTAATGCGCTCAACACCGAGTGCGAGCATAATCAGGCGATCAACGCCTAAAGCAACCCCTGAACATTCAGGTAATCCGGCTTCAAGCGCAGCTAAAAAACGCTCATCAATAGGCTGTTCAGGTAATCCCATGGCAACACGTTGACGATTATCACGTTCAAAACGAAGACGTTGCTCTTTAGCATCCGTTAATTCACGAAAACCATTTGCTAACTCGACACCTTTAAAATAGACCTCAAATCGCTCTGCAACACGATGATCTTCTGAGCTAATTTCAGCAAGGGAAGCTTGTGAAGCAGGAAAATGATAGATAAAGGTTGGTTTTTCAAGACCAATATGAGGCTCTACACCTGACACAAAAAGTAATTGCAGTAGCGTATCTCTATTTTCTTCTGTGTCAGCAATATTTGATAAATCAAGCTTTGCCGCAACCTCACGTAGCTTTTCTTTATCTGCAGATAAAGGGTCGATATCGAGATAGCGCAAAAAGGCTTGTTGATATGAGAGCGATTCAGACGCTTCACAATCAAGCACTTCTTGTAATAAATCATCGACTTCATTCATCAACCGGTACATATCAAAACAAGGTCGATACCATTCAAGCATCGTAAATTCCGGATTATGATATCTACCGGCTTCCTCGTTACGGAAGCAACGCCCCATTTGATAAATTGGCCCACTGTTCGCCGCTAATAGACGCTTCATATGGTATTCAGGACTGGTCATTAAATATAACTTTAGCCCTTGAGAAGCGCCTGGCCCCACAAATTGGGTTTCAAATGGGCATAGATGAATATCGGTAACGGTAGCCTGACTCATCATCGGTGTTTCAACTTCTAAAACACCACGATCAGCGAAAAAACGCCTAATATTACTGACAATTTTCGCCTTTTTCAGTAAGTTGGCGATTGAGGCGCTTGGCTGCCAATCCGCGATTTCACTCATGAACGAAAAACTCCAACAGAAAACAAAGCGTGCAGTTTACTCGCATCCTCTTCAACAGACAAATTTCTTCCAGAAAAGATGTACCATATTTTCATTCCCACCAATTATATTGATTAAATATCGACAAACATATAAATGCAATCAATACAATTCTACAAATCATCTACTTTTTTTGCGTTTTTTCGTCACTAGCAATAGCACGTCTATCCCAAGCCAATAACGATAACAACTTTTTATGTCACTAATAGCGCAGCGGTGTATCAAAAATAAAAATTAGAATAATTCTCTTTCTCAATTAAGTTCAACAATAAACTCA
>OBXQ01000709.1_pt1 | contig 11383 bp, 9 predicted proteins | sample 1476641 | NCBI WGS metagenome assembly OBXQ01 (sample SAMEA2580174, study PRJEB22360) | human gut metagenome | biome: human gut; feature: human-associated habitat; material: faeces | place: Denmark | collected 2008/2010
AAATCCTCCGAGGAACTGGCGGCGGGGCTGCGGGAGGAGTATGGCGCGGCGGTGCTGCGGCCCGGCGGGGCGGCCCCCGACGTGACCCTGGCCTTCGGCCCGGGCGGGGAGGAGAGGGGAACGGTGCTCCGGCTGTACGGCCCCGCGCCCGGGCTGGCCGGCCTGCGCCCCATACCGGAGGAGGGAGGGTTGCCGCCGGACCTAGCCCCCCTTCCGCTGCTGTCCCTGTTGTGGGAGTGCGGCCGCCTGACAGAGGGACAGATCCAGATCCATGCCACATGATGGGAAATAATTGACTTGACAGAAGGTGGGAAACTACCTATAATATCGTATTAACGTGGCGTAATGTTTCTGTTGAGATTTCAGAAGAGGCCTGGTTGAGGCCTTTTGACCGATAAGGAAGAAGCAAAAAAGAAAGGTGTGCGCATACGGCAATGGCGAAAGAATTTAAGCTGAGCGCGGAGCGCTTGGAGGAGCTCAAGCAGGAGCTCAACTATCTCAAGACCGTCCGGGAGAAGGAGGTCGCCGACCAGATCAAGGAGGCCCGCTCCTTCGGCGACCTGTCCGAGAACAGTGAGTACGACGAGGCCAAGAACGAGCAGGGCAAGCTCTACTCCCGCATCGCGGAGGTGGAGAACATCCTGGCCAACTATGTGGTCATCGAGGAGCATGAGACCGACCCCAATTCCGTCCGCCTGGGCTCCAAGGTCAAGGTACTGGATCTGGAGTTCGAGGAGGAGGAGAGCTACCAGGTGGTGGGCTCCCAGGAGGCCGACCCCATGAATGGCCGTATCTCCGAGGACTCCCCCTTCGGCAAGGCCCTGCTGGGCAACGCAGTGGGTGACGAGGTTCAGGTGGAGGCCCCCGCCGGCGTACTGAGGTACCGTATTTTAGAGATTCAAAAGTAAGGAGCAGAGTCATGAGCACAGAAGAGAGAAGCGTCAACCAGCCCGAGGAGCAGCCGTCCCTGTCCGAACAGCGCCTGATCCGCCGCGCCAAGCTCAAGGAGCTGCAGGACGCGGGCCAGGATCCCTTCCAGATCACCAAATTTGTGGTGAAGCACCACTCCGCCGACATTAAGGAGGGCTTTGAGGACCTGGAGGGCGCTATGACCTCCGTGGCCGGCCGCATCATGTCCAAGCGCGGCATGGGCAAAGCCGTGTTCTGCGATCTGCAGGACGGCAAGGGCCGCATCCAGCTCTACGTCCGCGTGGACGAGCTGGGCGAGGAGGCCTTCGCCAAGTTCAAAAAGACCGACATCGGCGACATCGTGGGCGTGGAAGGCGAGGTCTTTAAGACCAAGCGGGGCGAGATCTCCGTCAAGGCCCACAAGGTGACGCTTCTCTCCAAGTCCCTCCAGCCTCTGCCCGAGAAATTCCACGGCCTGACCGACAAGGAGATGCGCTACCGCCAGCGCTATGTGGATCTGATCATGAACGAGGACGTGCGCCGTGCCTTCCGTATCCGCACCGCCTTCATCAAGCATATGCGCCGGTATCTGGACGAGCGGGACTACCTGGAGGTGGAGACCCCTGTCCTCAACACCATCTCCGGCGGCGCCACCGCCCGGCCCTTCATCACCCACCACAACACCCTGGACATCGACATGTATATGCGCATCGCCACCGAGCTGAACCTGAAGCGGCTCACTGTGGGCGGCTTTGAGCGGGTGTATGAGATCGGCCGCATCTTCCGCAACGAGGGCATGGATCCCAAGCACAACCCGGAGTTCACCACCATCGAGCTCTATGAGGCCTATGCCGACTTCCACGACATGATGGACATTGCCGAGGGGGTTCTCTCCACCGCTGCCAAGGAGATCCTGGGCTCCTATCGTGTGACTTGGCTGGGCAACGAGATTGACCTGACTCCCGGCTGGAAGCGCATGACCATGATCGACGCCGTCCGGGAGTATGTGGGCGTGGACTTTGAGGCCATCTCCGACGACGAGGAGGCCTGCAAGGCCGCCGAGGCCAAGGGCATCGATCTGGAGGGCTGCGAGCGCACCTGGGGCACCGCCCTGTACGAGGCCTTTGACCAGCGGGTGGAGGAGAAGCTGATCCAGCCCACCTTCATCACCATGTATCCGGTGGAGGTGTCCCCGCTGACCAAGCGCTCCCCCAAGGATCCCCGCCTCACCGAGCGCTTCGAGCTGTTTATCAACCACTGTGAGTTTGCCAACGCCTTCTCCGAGCTCAACGATCCCATCGACCAGCGCGGCCGCTTCGAGCACGAGCTGGCCCTGCGTGAGATGGGCAACGACGAGGCCGGCATGATGGACGAGGATTTCATCAACGCCCTCGAGTACGGCCTGCCCCCCACGGGCGGCATGGGTATCGGCATCGACCGCTGCGTGATGCTGCTCACCGACTCCGACTCCATCCGCGACGTGATCCTCTTCCCCACCATGAAGCCCCTGGACAAGCCTGAGTCCGCCAAGCGCGCCGCGGCTGGAACCAACTGCGCTGTCCCCGCCGCCGAGCAGGGCCCGGTGGACTTCTCCAAGGTGGAGATTGAGCCCCTGTTCCAGGAGTTCGTGGACTTCGAAACCTTTGCCAAGTCCGACTTCCGGGCTGTAAAGGTCAAGGAGTGCACCGCCGTGCCCAAGAGCAAGAAGCTGCTAAAGTTCGTTCTGGATGACGGTACCGGCGAGGACCGTGTGATCCTGAGCGGCATCCACGACACCTATGAGCCGGAGGAGCTGGTGGGCAAGACCCTCATCGCCATTACCAACCTGCCGCCCCGCAAGATGATGGGCATTGACTCCTGCGGCATGATCATCTCCGCGGTACACCACGAGGAGGGCGTGGAGAAGCTCCACTGCCTGATGGTGGACGACCACATTCCGGCGGGCGCCAAGCTGTATTGAGCCGGTCTGTCCTGGGAAGCGGGAGCAAGTGCAAGGGGGTATGAGGAGAGCCATGGAGAAGCGCCTGGGAAGTGAATATCTGCGTGCTGACCGGGCGTTTCATACCCCCGCTGCTCCCATCCCCGGCTGGAATTCGCCGGACTGAATGAGCATGCCGAAGGGAATCCTTCCTTCGGCATGCTTTTCTGCGTCAAAATCGTTTCCATCCCACCCTTAAGGAGGCCAAGGCTTTGATCAAGAAATGCGCGCTCTGGCTGCGGGACAGCTTTATCCGCAGCCGGAGCCTCAACGCCACCCGGATCGTGGCGGGCTCCTTCGCGGCGATTATTCTGATCGGGGCGCTGCTGCTGACCCTGCCCATCGCCTCCCGGGACGGACAGAGCGCCGGGTTCTTCACCGGACTGTTCACCGCCACCTCCTCCACCTGCGTCACCGGCCTGATCCTGGTGGACACGTGGACCCAGTGGACTCTGTTCGGTCAGGCGGTCATCCTGACCATGATCCAGTTGGGCGGCTTGGGCTTCATGACGGTCATCACCCTCGTCTCCTTCGCCCTCCACCGGCGTATTGGCCTGTCGGAGCGGCTTATCATGGTGTCCACCCTCAACCTCAACGACATGGACGGGGTGGTGCGGGTGGTGCGCCACGCCCTCATCGGCACCTTCGCCATGGAGACGGCGGGGGCGGTGCTCATGTCGGTGTGCCTCATCCCGGAGTTCGGCTTCCTCAAGGGCACTTGGCACGCCGTGTTCCACGCGGTCTCCTCCTTCTGTAACGCGGGCTTTGATCTGCTGGGAGGGCGCTTCGGTGCCTTTAGCAGCCTGGCCGGCTACAACGACAACCCCCTGATGCTGGGCACCACCGCCGCCCTCATCGTAGTGGGCGGCCTGGGCTTCTTCGTGTGGGAGGACATTGTGGACAAGCGGTGCTGGAGCAGGCTGTCGGTCTACAGCAAGATGGTGCTCCTCATCACCGCTGTGCTGATCGTGGGGGGCGCCCTGTTCTTCCTGATGGAGGAGTTTGACAACCCCGCCACCCTGGGGGACATGCCCCTCTGGCAGAAGGGACTCAACGCCCTGTTCCAGTCCGTCACCCTGCGCACCGCCGGCTTCGACTCCATCGGCCAGGGCGGCCTCAGCGACACCAGCAAGGCCATGTCCTGCGTGCTGATGCTCATCGGCGGCTCCTCCGGCTCTACCGCCGGCGGCCTCAAGACCGCCACGGTGGGCGTGCTGCTGCTGGCCCTGCGCTCCGGCCTCATGGGCCGGGAGCAGGTCACCTTCCGCGGCCGGGCGATCCACTACCGCCGGGTGCTCAATGCCATGACTCTGGCGCTGGTGGTGCTGTTTGTCTTTGTGTTCAGCTCCATGGTGGTGTCCACGGTGGAGGATCTGCCCTACCTGGACAGCGCCTTTGAGGTGGCCTCCGCCATGGGCACGGTGGGCCTGACCACCGGGATCACCCCCACCCTCACCCCCTTCTCCCAGGGGCTGCTGATCCTGCTGATGTATATGGGCCGTGTGGGCATCCTGTCCTTCTCCATCGCCTTTATCACCGGAAACAGGCATCCGGCCAAGATCAAATACCCTGAGATGAACGTCATGATCGGCTGAAGCGCCGCATCAGGAGAAAAGGAAGTGTTTTCCACGTTATGAAAACCTTTGTTGTCATCGGCCTGGGCCGGTTTGGCAGCGCCGTGGCCACGGAGCTCAGCTCCCTGGGCCATGAGGTGCTGGCAGTGGACGAGCGGGAGGATCACGTGCAGAGGGTGGCCGAAAAGGTCACCCACGCCGTCACCGGCGACGCCAGGGACCCCTCGGTTCTGCGGGCCCTGGGCGTGCGCAACTACGACTGCGCCGTGGTGGCGGTGGGAGACGATATCGGAAACTCCGCCCTTATCACGCTTAATCTGAAGGAGATTGGGGTCAAGCGGGTCATCTGCAAGGCCCAGAGCCACGTCCACCGCAAGGTGCTGGAGAAGATCGGGGCGGACCGGGTGGTATTCCCCGAGCACGAGATGGGGGTCAAGCTGGCCCAGGGGCTCTCCAGCTCCAACGTGCTCAACTTCATTGAGCTGAGCGAGGATTTCGGCATCGTGGAGACCGCCGTGCCCAAGGAGTGGCACTACGAAACGATTCAAAATCTGGATGTGCGGGCCCGTTACAAGGTCAACATCATCGCCGTGCGCAGGGGCAAGGACGGGGCGCTGAACGTGGCCCCCGGCGCCAGCTATGTTATTGAGCCGGGCGATGCGGTGGTGGCCCTGGGCCGCACGGAGGACATCAACCATCTCCAGGACTTGTAAGGAGGACCGCCATGGAGCGCATCACCAGCCGGCAAAATCCGCTGATCACCCGCCTGCGCAGGCTGGGGGCGGAGAAAAAGACCCGCCGGGCCCAGGGGGTATTCCTCTGCGAAGGGACCAAGCTGGTGGGGGAGGCCCTGCGCTGGGGGCCGCCGCCGGAGCTGCTGGCGGTGGCGGAGGGAACCGCCCCCCCGGCGGAGCTGCCCGCCGGGGTGCGGGTGGTGGAGGTGCCGGAGGCGCTGCTGCGGGCGGTGTCCACCGTGGAGACACCCCAGGGCATGCTGGCCGTGTGCCGGACGCCGGACACCGCTCCGCCGGAGACGCTGCCGGAGGGCCGCCTGCTGGTGCTGGACGGGGTGCAGGACCCCGGCAACGTGGGCACCGTCTGGCGCACCGCCGACGCCTTCGGGGCGGCGGGGCTGTTCCTGCTGCCCGGCTGCGCCGAGCCCTTTGCCCCCAAGACGGTGCGCGCCACCATGGGGGCCTGCTTCCGCCTGCCGGTGTGGGAGGGGACGCTGGAGGATCTGACCGGCCTGCTGGCCCGGTCGGCCGTCTCCCTGTACGCCGCCGCCCTGCGGGACGACACGGAGGACATCCGCTCCGTTCCCCTGGGCAGCGCCGCCGTGGTCATCGGCAGCGGGGGGGGGGGGGGGGGCCCCGCGCGGCTCCGGAGGCCCGGGGGGTGTCCCAGCCGGTGCTGGACGCCTGCCGGGCGACTTTGAAAATCCCCATGCGGGACCGCTGCGAGTCCCTCAACGCCGCCGTGGCGGCGTCTGTGGTGCTCTGGGAGGGCTGGCGCTGAGCCAGGCCGCCCCAGCGGACGGCCCCACTCCGGTGGGACCGCGCGCTGGCGCGGCACAGAACAAGACAACAACCGGAAGGAGGCAATCCCGTGGCTGCGTTAACCTATCTGCTGTGGCTCACCACCCGGGAGGGCCTCCGGCCCGAGACGGCCGCGGCGCTGGTGCGCCGGTTCGGCACCGCAGAGGCGGCCTACTTCGCCGACCCCGGGGAGTACGAACTGCTTTCGTTGAGTGAAAGGCTTTGCCGCTCCCTGGCGGACAAGTCCCTGGAGCGGGCGGAGCGCATCCTGGGCGACTGCGACCGGCTGGGCGTCACCCTGCTGACCTACCAGGACGCGGCCTACCCGGAGCGTCTGCTCCAGCTCCACGACTTTCCTCTGGTGCTCTATGTGAAGGGGCGGCTCTTCCGCTTTGACGAGGAGCTGGCCGTCGCCATCGTGGGGTCCCGGGAGTGTACCCCCTACGGCGTGGCCATGGCGGGGCGGCTGGGCCTGGAGCTGGCCCGGTCGGGGGCGCTGGTGCTCTCCGGCCTGGCCCAGGGCATCGACGCGGCCGCCCTCAAGGGGGCCCTCCAGGGCGGCGGCCCGGCGGTGTCGGTGCTGGCCGGCGGGGTGGACGTGGTCTACCCCCGGCGCAACCAGGGACTCTACGAGGACGTGGCCGCCGCGGGGGCCATCCTGTCGGAAAACCCGCCCGGCACCCCGCCGGAGGGGTGGCGCTTCCCCATCCGCAACCGCATCCTCAGCGGCCTGTCCGCGGGCGTGGCGGCGGTGGAGGCCGCCGAGCACAGCGGCACGCTGATCACCGCCCGGCTGGCCCTGGACCAGAACCGGGAGGTATTCGCCGTCCCCGGCCCGGCGGACGCGCCCATGAGCGCGGGCACCAACGGCCTGATCGCCCGGGGCGAGGCCAAGCTGATCCGCTCGGCCCAGGATATTCTGGTGGAATATGTGACACGCTTTCCCCATAAGGTGCGGCAGGCCCCTTCGCTGTCCCGGGAGGGGGCGGAGGCGCGGCTGGAGGCGGCGGCCGAGCCGGCGCCGGAGCCGGTGCCCCGTCCGGCGGAGAGGAATCCCCTCCCTCTGCGCCCCCGGAGTGAGCTGGAGGCCATGGGGGACGAACAGCGGGCCATCTTCGCCCTGCTGAGCGGCCGCGCCCTGGTGCCCGACGAGATCGTGGGCCGCACCGAGATTCCCGCCCGGCGGGTGAACACTGCCCTGACCCTGCTGCAGGCTCAGGGCTATCTGAATGAGCTTCCCGGCAAGCGGTTTACCGCTGCCGTCCGCTTTGACGACTAAGTATGTAAGGAGTACTATGCTGTGGCAAAATCGAATTTGGTGATCGTCGAGTCTCCGGCGAAGGCCAAGACCATCGGCAAATATCTGGGCCCGGGCTATGAGGTGAAGGCCTCCATGGGCCATGTGCGCGACCTGCCCAAGAGCAAGCTGGGCGTGGACGTGGAGCACGGCTTTGAACTGAACTACCAGCCCATCAAGGGCAAGGAAGAGGTCATTGACGAGCTGAAAAAATCCGCCAAGAAGAGTGAGAAAGTGTTCCTCGCCACCGACCCCGACCGGGAGGGCGAGGCCATCTCCTGGCACCTGAAGGAGATGCTGGGCATCCCGGACGACAAGACCTACCGGGTGACCTTCAACGAGATCACCAAGAAGGTGGTCAACGACTCCATCGCCCACCCCCGGGCCATCGATATGGATCTGGTGAACGCCCAGCAGGCGCGCCGGGTGCTGGACCGCATCGTGGGCTATCAGATCTCCCCCCTGCTGTGGAAGAAGATCCGCCGGGGCCTGTCCGCCGGGCGGGTGCAGTCGGTGGCCACCCGGCTGGTGTGCGAGCGGGAGGCCGACATCAAGGCCTTCGTCCCCCAGGAGTACTGGTCCCTGGACGCTGATCTCTCCCGCATCGCCCCCAACCTGGGGCAGTTCAAGGCCAGCTTCTACGGCCGGGAGAAGAAGGTGGAGCTGAACAGCGAGGCGGAGGTCAACGCCGTCATGGAGGCGGTGAAGAACGCCCCCTTCGCCGTCACCGGCGTCAAGCGGCAGGACAAGCAGCGCAACCCCGCGCCCCCCTTCATCACCTCCACCCTCCAGCAGGAGGCCAGCCGCAAGCTCAACATGACGCCCCGGCGGACCATGTCCATCGCCCAGCAGCTCTATGAGGGCGTGGACATCGAGGGGGAGGGCACCGTGGGTCTCATCACCTATATGCGTACCGACTCCCTCCGCCTGTCCGACGAGGCCACCGCCGCCGCGAAGGACTTCATCCTCGCCCGCTACGGCGCGGACTACTACCCCGGCAAGGCCCGGGTCTACAAGACCAAATCCGGCGCCCAGGACGCCCACGAGGCCATCCGGCCCTCCAACGTGAACCTGACCCCGGAGGACATCAAGAAGTCCCTCACCGCCGAGCAGTATAAGCTCTACAAGCTCATCTGGAGCCGCTTCCTGGCCTGCCAGATGGCCTCCGCCGTGTACGACAGCGTGTCCATCGAGGTGACCTCCGCGGGATACACCTTCCGGGCCACCCACTCGGCCCTCAAGTTCTCCGGCTACACCGCCGTGTACGTGGAGGGGAAGGACGAGGAGGAGGAGGCGTTCCAGTCCCCCCTGCCCGATCTGAAGGAGGGGGAGGCCCTGAAGCTGGAGGCCCTCAAGCCCGACCAGCACTTCACCCAGCCCCCCAGCCGCTACACCGAGGCCACGCTGATCAAGGCCCTGGAGGAGAAGGGCATCGGCCGCCCCTCCACCTACGCCCCCACCATCTCCACCATCCTGGACCGGGAGTATGTGGTGAAGGAGGGCAAGAACCTCCGCCCCACCCCCCTGGGGGAGGTGGTCACCGGCCTGATGAAGGACAAATTCACCGACATTGTGGATACCGCCTTCACCGCCACTATGGAGGAGCGGCTGGACGAGGTGGAGACCGGCAAGGTGGACTGGAAGAGCCTGCTGGGCGACTTCTACGGCGACTTTGAGCAGGAGCTCCAGAAGGCCGAGGCGGATCTGGACGGCGAGCGCATCAAGGTACCCGACGAGGTGTCCGACGTGATCTGCCCCAAGTGCGGGCGCAATCTGGTGTACAAGTCCGGCCGGTTCGGCCGCTTCCTGGCCTGCCCCGGCTGGCCGGAGTGCGACCACACCCAGCCCATCGTCATCGAGATGCCCGGCAAGTGCCCCAAGTGCGGCGGCAAGATCCTCAAAAAGACCTCCAAGCGGGGATACGCCTACTACGGCTGCGAGAACAACTCCAGCAAGGACGAGGCCAAGCGGTGCGACTTCATGACCTGGGACGTGCCGGTGAAGGAGACCTGCCCCGAGTGCGGCCACACCCTGTTCAAGAAGTCGGGCCGGGGGTTCAAGAAGCCCTTCTGCATCAACCCGGAGTGCCCCAACTTCCTGCCCGAGGATCAGCGGGGCTACAAGAAAAAGGCCGCCTCCGCGGAGAGCCCGGCAGAGGGCGCCCCTCCCGAGGAGGAGAAGAAGCCCGCCCAAAAGGCGGCGGCCAAAAAGACCGCCGCCAAAAAGCCGGCCGCGAAGACGGCGGCCGCCAAGAAAACCGCCGCTCCCAAGAAGACGGCGGCAAAGAAACCGACGGCGAAAAAAGCCGCGGCCAAGACCAAAAGCGAGGCCTGAGGCCCGCTTCCACCGGTGGAAGCCGTCAGGGATTCCCCCTGACGGCAGACTCAGTTGAAATACCGGAGGAATGAGATCATGGAAACCCAAGAGAGAAAGCTGCGCACCAACCTGGACACCGACCTGCTCAAGCTGGTCGCCATTGCCGCCATGCTGCTGGATCACATTGGCGGGGCCTTCTTCCCGGAGACGCCCATATTCCGGTGGATCGGCCGGCTGGCCTTCCCCCTGTTCTGCTACTGTATGACGGTGGGCCTGCTCTACACCCACGACATCAGGCGCTACCTGGGGCGGCTGGCGATTTTCGCCGTGGTGTCCCAGCCCTTCTGGATTCTCGCCTTCAACGCCGACGACATCCTGGGCAACCTGACCAACTGGAACATCTTCTTCACCCTCTTCCTCAGCCTGCTGGCCATGTGGGGGCTGACCACCCGGCGCTGGTGGCTCTTTGTGCTGGGGGTTCTGGTGCTGGCCTTCGGAAGCTTTGACTACAACTACAACGGCGTCATTCTGATGCTGATCTTTTACTTCTGCCGGAACAAACCCGCCCTGCTGGCGGGGCTGTACATCCTGTTCTGGCTTCCCGCCCTGTGGGGCGGCTCCCTGGAGGATCCCCTGGCCCTGGTGGTGGGCGGCCACGCCGTCAACTGGACGATCTTCGGCCTGCTGGCCCTGCCGCTGATCCTCTGCCGCACCCACTCCGGCATCCGGATTCCCAAGTGGTTCTTTTACGCCTTCTATCCCGCCCACTTGGCAATCATCGCCCTGGTGGGGTGGTGTATGGGCGTGTAATTTGGAAAAGGAGCGTGTTGGCATGAAGATTCTGCTGCTCAACGGAAGTCCCCGGCCCAACGGCAATACCGCCGCCGCCCTGGACGAGATGGAGGCCGTGTTTGCCGCCGAGGGTCTGGAGACCGAGCGGGTGCAGGTGGGAAACCGGGTTATCCGGGGGTGTATCGCCTGCGGCAAGTGCGCCGGGCTGGGCCGGTGCGTGTTCGACGATCTGGTGAACGAGCTGGCCCCCAAGCTGGAGGCCTGCGACGGGCTGGTGGTGGGCAGCCCGGTGTACTACGCCTCGGCCAACGCCACCCTGGTGGCCCTGCTGACCCGGCTGTTTTACTCCACCCCCTTTGACAAGACCATGAAGGTGGGGGCCGCCGTGGCGGCGGCCCGGCGGGGCGGCCTGTCCTCCACCTTTGACGAGCTGAACAAATTCTTTACCATCAGCGGCATGCCGGTGGCCTCCAGCCAGTACTGGAACAGCATCCACGGCCGCCTGCCCGGCGAGGCGGCCCAGGACGCCGAGGGCCTCCAGACCATGCGCACCCTGGCCCGGAACATGGCCTTCCTGGTCAAGAGCATCGCCCTGGGCCGGGAGAAATACGGCCTGCCGGAGCGGGAGGAGCCTCTGCGCACCCACTTCATCCGCTGAGTCCCACACAAGGAGGAACCCATGGAACCAGTCATCGTAATCGGCGCGGGCCTGGCGGGCTCGGAGGCCGCGTGGCAGCTCGCCCGGCGGGGCGTCCCCGTCACCCTGCGGGAGATGAAGCCCGCCAAAATGACCCCCGCCCACCATACCGAGTGGTTCGGGGAGCTGGTGTGCTCCAACTCCCTGCGCTCGGATCAGCTGGAGAACGCGGTGGGCCTGCTCAAGGAGGAGCTGCGCCGCATGGACTCCCTGATCCTGTCCTGCGCCGACGCCCACCGGGTGGAGGCGGGGGGGGCCCCGCGGGGGGTGCGCGCCCCCCTGTCG
>OBXQ01000712.1_pt1 | contig 11356 bp, 9 predicted proteins | sample 1476641 | NCBI WGS metagenome assembly OBXQ01 (sample SAMEA2580174, study PRJEB22360) | human gut metagenome | biome: human gut; feature: human-associated habitat; material: faeces | place: Denmark | collected 2008/2010
GATGTCCATCTGCTGGTGCCCACACGACCTGGAAAAGCTGTTCCGACCATGCGAACGATTCGATTGGAATCGTGCAGGACCCAGGGAGGGGTGATCTACTGGTGGGAGCAGCGCAGTGGCGAATCGGTGACAGCGTCGCTGGCACGCGAAGATTCGCAGCGGCAGACGGTCCATGTGAAAATGGCGCGGATCCGACGACACTCTTCGCGGTCCTTCATGAGCGAAAGACCGCGTCAGCTGGACCTTCAGATGGGGCGTGCGCTGCCAAGTGGCCACCGTCGCTCGCCTCGGTGCGTGATTTTGCGGTGCACATCGGTGAACGCAACAGCCCTGACGGCAGCTCTCACGGCGCCTCTGCCGTGCGCATTCGCGATGATGTGCGGTGCGCTGAATCGGACGTCGGGGTTCAAGCGGAGCGTCGAGCACCGTTCGCGCAAGCAGGAAGGCCGTGTGCGTGAGACGTGGCTACGAGCGATTCGACAGCTTCCGAAAGGGTTTCGCCGCAGACGCTGGGCCGAGTGGATATGCAGGCATAGTGATGCCGGATGCGAATCAACTGGTGAAGCGGCCCTTATGTGGGTGTTGAAATCTGGCGGCTGTACGGGTCTGACCACCCAAGTGCGCTCACCTGCCGATCGACCCCGCGGGTGCTTCTACATTGACGTGGCACTCGAAAAAGCCAAAGTCGCCATTGAGTTCGACGGCTATGCCAAGTACGGAGACAACCGCTTTGAAGTATCAGATTCCTATGCTCAGCAAATGCGGCGCCAGCACATCCTCGAAAAACGAGGGTGGATCGTCGTGCGTGTGACCTGGTCGGATCTCTTCCACCCCGACCATGTAATCGGCAAAGTATGGGCCGCTGTGGAGCAACGGTCTCGGCTATACGAGACAGTGAAACGAGGTGGACGCCCCAGGCGTCAGGTGAGCAATGACGCGGTCAGAGCCTAGAGGAATGACGCGGTCAGAACCTAATGAGAAGTGCGGTTTCCTGCATGATCGAGTCGACGGGTGAGGATTGCACGGTGAGTGTCGCCAAGCCGTGTTGCGAAAACGGTCATCTCACCGCCATCCGAGTCGGAAGAAAGCGCCGAGGCTAAAGCGCGCTGCATTGCTCCGGTATCGATTGAAGCACCGCGCTTCTTGATTTCAACCGAGCTGGGGTCGAATTCGCGAAGCGCCTTCTTGATGGCTTTCATTCGCAGAGGAACCACCGAGCACACCTCAAACCGTGTCCACCATTCGGCAGCGGGTAGCGAGTCTGCGGTGAGGTAAGCAATCGAACCGGAAATGAGGTGTGCACCGAATTGCTCGGCCAACGTGGCGATTCCTCCGGACCGGATCACTGCAGGATCGGGCTCAGTGAGCATCGAGCCAAGGACACCGACAGGTGCCTGCGCAACGCGTGCAGCGCAGTTTCCGCGGGCTCCCTCGTCAATCAGCGTCGAAAACACTGTGCCGGAAGCAGCGCTCCGCATGACACAAGCGGAGCGGCCCGCTGGCAGCCCCATCGCGGGGGAGTAGAGCAGTGCTTCGACCAGTTCCCCGTCGACGCTGGTCCACTGCGCATGCCAGGTTGGCGGCAGCGTGGCATGCTCGATTCCCGGAGCAACTTTGATGGCGACACGACCGATTGTCTTGGCCCAGGAAATCGCCTGTGACAAGGGCGGAGACCACTGTTCCGGATCGTAAATGCGTTGCGAACCGCGTGCAGCGCCGGTCCTCCTGGAGGGGTCAACGAAGAGAGCATCCACGCCGTCTGTGCGCAGTGTGTCGATATCGAGCGCCGTCACGTCAGCAACCCGCACGCGTGCAGTGGGGTAACTCGAGAGATTGGCGGTGGCCATGGCTGCGGTCGTTGCGTCCAGTTCGACGGCTTCAACTCCTAATCCCGCTTGGGCGAAGGCTCGCGAATCCGAACCGATCCCGCACCCAAGGTCCGCCACTGCATGCGCCCCTGCCTGTACAAATGCCGCCGCGTGGCGTTCGGCAATGACACCGCGCGTGGCCTGTTCGAGCCCGTCACGAGTAAAAAACATATCGGCTGCTGCTTCACCGAATTTCGCTTTGCCCTGGATTCGTAGGCTCGTCAAAGTCAGTGCCGCTGCGATCAGATCCGGCGCGTATCCTCGGGATCGAAGCTTGGCATTGAGCGTGTTGAGGTGCGGCTGAGCGGTGCGCGCGGTGAGGCCTTCAGGCAGGAAACCTGTGATCTCGGAGAGGAGTTTCTTGCCGTCCCCGCTGATCAACTCGCCGAAAACTTGCGATGCATCCGAATAAACCACGCTCCTATCCTGACATGTATAAAGGGCAGAACGAGTGCCGCCCTCACTGGCGTGGCTCACCAATGCTGGAGCGCGAGACGTTGTTGCCTGTGCGAATGCGCGCTGAGGAGTAAGTTTCACTGGCAAATGCGACGAGATACGTGTCTTCCTGGGCTCTGACGTGCCAACTTATGCCGTATTAGGTTGGGTGTAGCGCACTCGCGAATACCCTCAGCTCTTCATCCCCGACGCCCGATCCCGAGGTTCGATCTCAACGACACACCCTGTGGCCCGACGTCCCCCTTAAGTCCCGAGGTTCGATTTCGGTGATCTACGAGGGGGACGCTGCTTCGTGACAAGTCTCTGACCAGCGGATTTGTTAAGCCGTGTGCCTGTTGTGCCGATGAAACAGTGCCGAGTTCGAACCTGGGGAACAGGGGGAGGAGGGATGGCAAGAGCTGGTCGGTGTGGAGGCAATCCACTGAGATCTGCGCGCCCCAGGCCACGCGCTAGGCCATGGGACACGGTATTTTGGCACTCGGATTGTCAGAGTGCCAACTGAGCTTTAAAATAGATGCATACGTGAAGTTCGGATCCCTATCCAGCTTCGCGCAACAATGAATGTCTCCAGACCCTGGCCCCCGCGACGGCAGGCGTGAGGAGGCGACCATGAACCTGTTCGAATGAGAAAGGGAGTCAACGAAGTGTCGATCTCCATTAAGCCGCTCGAGGATCGTATCGTGATCCGTCAGCTCGAAGCGGAACGTACCACCGCTTCCGGTCTGGTTATTCCTGATACCGCCAAGGAAAAGCCGCAGGAAGGCGAAGTGATCGCCGTGGGTCCGGGCCGCATTGACGACAACGGCAACCGTGTTCCGATGGACGTGAAGGTTGGCGACTCGGTTATCTACAGCCGCTATGGTGGCACCGAGGTCAAGTACGACGGTGAGGAATACCAGATCCTGTCTGCTCGTGACGTGCTGGCAATTGTCGAGCACTGAGCCAACTGACAAGTAAGTGGTGGGGTTCTGCAGCTGAGCTGCAGGACCCCACCACTGTTTTAAAGCATGTATCAGATTGACCTGTAAGGCGTGTGTCTAAGCGGGACTTTCAGGTAGGCACCGACCTTATCTGGGAGATAGGCAGCCGATTTCCTCCAAGAGACCGGCATGCCAGCGACCTGATCAGGACACGCGGCGACGTTTACGCTGGACGATCTCGCGACGTTCCTCTTCGGTCATGCCACCCCAAATACCATAGGGTTCCTGAGAAGCAAGTGCGTGCTGTCGGCACTGCTCGATGACGGGACAGGTAGCGCACACTGCTTTCGCGTTTGCTGCGCGACGCCGCCTGGCAGCACCACGCTCACCTTCGGGATGGAAGAACATCTCGGTGTCCATGTCTCGGCACGCACCGTCGTACTGCCATTCCCACACGTCCATCATTGGGCCTGGTAGGCGTGACACATCGGTCATTAGAGCTCCTCACTGACTTTTAGCGCATAGGTTCTCAGGGGAAACGGAAGAGTGTTTCTGAGTCCGCTGATGCGGCTTTGATGAAAGGCAATAGCGTCGGGTCCGAGCGAAGTGTTCGGATCTTGAGCTGTTCCCGTTATCGCCACGAGTTAAGACTATATTTTTGTGCAGCTCTTATTCAAGACCGTCTGGAAAATTCCATGCGAATTCCCAGCTGTTCACGCTAAGAGCTGAACGATCCGAGGGGCCCGCGCCTATTCGTAGCCATTCGTTGAATAGAAATTGCGTAAGTAGTGAATAAGTTTCCGGTGGCAGGAAGCTGAGGAAGGGGCGAGAATCAGAGCTGAGGGCCGAGGCGAAGTGCGCTGAGCGCCTCGAGAACCAAAGGAGAGGGGCCGTGAGCATCGAGAACGGTGGCGAATTTGACTTCTCACACGCCCCACTGGCAACACCCACACTGCCACTGTCAGCGAGCCAGCCACCCAAAATAGGCCCCGTCCCGCTCACCGTGACAGCTGTCGCCGAACGTCTGGGAATCTCCCCGTCGACGGTACGAACATGGGAACGCCGCTACGGAATGGGCCCACGCCGACGCGCAGGTGCTCACCGTCGCTATTTTGCAGATGACATCATGCGGCTGACCCGAATGGTCGAGCTGGTCCGCTCAGGAGTTGCTCCATCTAACGCAGCGGCAACGGTGCGTGAGCTTTCAGCCCGAGACCTGGCAGCGGCGGCGCCCGCGGCGCCACCCTCGTCCCCTGACCAGCTCCTTGATGCCGTGCAACGAGATGATTTCGCGGAGGTTGCCCGGCTGGTCGAAGCGTCAGTGGCGACGCACGGACTGATCCACACCTACACTGACTTCGTCGAACCAGTCACCGAAATGCTTCGTAACGACCCGGCCGGCGAAACCCCCGGCGGCGCATCCTCACTGATGTTGACAGCGATCGTGCTGCGCGTGCTACGAGCCCTCGCTCCGCATGCTGGCAAAGTCTGCCACAGTGACGAGGGCGGCCCACGTGACCGTGATGGGAAGACTCACATGCACGACGCCGCGAATGATGCTGTAGCACGCGATCATGACTCCGCACGATCCGCCGGCATGAACGCGCAGAGCGCCTGGTGCCATCACCGTCTGGTCATTATGGCTGATCCTGCGAACTTCATTGCCGCGCATATGGTTGGGGTGGATGTGCAATGGAGAGGCCTGCCAACCTCTATTTTGCTCACCGGATTTTCGGCCGCAGCCAGCGCCGTACGGCAATTTGAGAGGCATCGGCGCGAACTGGGCTGCTCTGTCGTGATCGTCATGGGCAAAGGATCAGGGGCGCAGGAGCTAATAGAGCAGCTCACGCGCATAGACGATCTGCATATCGTGCTGGTGGGAGAACGCGCCCCCCACATTGTTGATGCGCGCATTCAGCGCGTGCGCACACTGAGCGCATGCGTCGACGAGACGGTGGCTTTGATGCGCGAATTGTGCCGCACGCCATGAGCTCGACGGCCGACCGTATTAGGCTGTCATGTAGCTATGGCCGAGGGCGGTGAACGCCCGCACCGTCATAACCGATAGTCAACCGCACCCGACTCGAAGAAGAACCGCAATGGAAATGCCCTGGTCCAACACCGATCTCATGGTCGGTTTCGATGAAGAATTTGACGCGATTGTCGACTTTGCACGCGCGAGCCGCGTAGATGGCGGATTCGGCTATCTGGATGCGGACGGAGTTGTTGACCCGACCCGGCCGATTGAACTGTGGATCACGTGCCGGATGACACACGTGTTCGCCATGGCCGCGCTCAAAGGTGATGACAGTGCGCGCGAATTTGTCGAGCACGGTGTCGCGTCGTTGCTTGGCCCCCTGCACGATGATGAGCACGGCGGCTGGTACTCAGCGATCACGCCTGACACACACGAAGTTGCCCTCGACAAGAAAGAAGCTTATGCGCACGCTTTCGTCGTTTTGGCGGCAACCTCCGCGCTGGCAGCGGGGATCCCGCAGGCTAACGAACTTTTGGATGAGGCGCTGCGGGTCGAAGAGCGTTACTGGTGGGAACCGGAATTTGGCCGCGTATGCGAATCGTGGGACCTGGCGTTCACTCGAAAAGAGGACTACCGCGGCATCAACGCCAATATGCATACCACCGAGTGCTTCCTGTCTGCTTGGGATGCGACAGGGGATCGCAAGTGGCTTGACCGCGCACGCGGAATCATCCGCTTCGTCTACGACCAGGCTTCCCAGCACGAGTGGCGAATCCCGGAGCACTTCTCAGCGAACTGGCGCATTATCCCGGATTACAACCGTGATGAGCCGGCCCACCCCTTCCGGCCCTTTGGCGTGACGCCTGGTCACGGCTTGGAGTGGGCTCGCCTGTTTGTCCAGGCGCATGCTGCACTGGCGCAGGAGGGCGAACCAGGCGACGACATCGCGTGGATGACCGAGGGAGCAGTACGCCTGTTTGAGCGCGCCGTGGCTGATGGATGGGACGTAGACGGCGCTCCCGGCTTCGTCTACACCACCGATTTCGAGGGTACGCCGGTTGTGCGTGAGCGCATGCACTGGGTGATGTGCGAAGCGATTTCCGCTGCTGTCGCGATTGCCCCCTTCTTGTCCGAGCATCCAGCCGGCAAGTCGCATGCTGGTAACGACAAGGGTGGTGCGCGCAGTCAAAATGATTTACGAGGTGAGGGTGACCTGCGCGATGAGTCGGCTCCGACGATTACCACGCGCAGCCTTCAGGAACTGTATGCGCAGTGGGTGGCGTACGTGGATGAATACCTGCGAGAAGCTCCCGGCCGCTGGTATCACGAGCTGACACCGGACAATGCTCCCGGAACACGCACATGGCCCGGGAAGCCGGATGCATATCACGTGGCTCAGATGCTGATTTTTGCGCGTCTGCCTCTCACACCGACGTTCGCTTCGGCTATCAAGGATGGGTTGCTCGCACCGCTGGATCGCTGATTGTTCTGCGGTGGAGACGCGCAACGGCTCCCTCGTCTGTGCTGCTGACCTGGCGGCGCGACCGGCCCCCTCGTACCTGTGCGTCTGCTCTGCGCATGCCCGAGCTGATCCCGGGGAGCTGCGACGTGTGCACAGAGCAGCCCCGGCTGATCCGCACACACCCGCGCTGATCCGTGACCATTTTCATTGTCATCGAGGGCGATTCGTCGTCCCGATTTGCCTACACTTTGGATATGGCAGACTTTAACGCACATAACCCGTTCGAACTCGTTGGTCTTACATACGACGATGTCCTGCTTCTTCCCGAACTGACAAATGTTGTCCCATCCTCTGTGACAACCCGAGCGCAGCTCACGAAGAGGATCTCCCTCCATATTCCGTTGATCTCGGCCGCGATGGATACCGTCACCGAAGCGCGCATGGCGATCGCGATGGCTCGGCAAGGCGGCATCGGCATCCTGCATCGCAACCTGACGATCGAGGATCAAGTCTCGCAAGTGCGGCAAGTCAAGCGCTCGGAATCGGGCATGGTGGAAGACCCCGTGACAGTGGGGCCCGACGCCACGATTGACGAGCTCGACAAGAAGTGCGGCCATTACCGCGTGTCCGGTCTGCCGGTTGTGGATGACGACAATGTTGTGGTCGGCATTATCACCAACCGTGACCTGCGTTTTGTGCCGATGGATCAGTGGTCGACGTTGACAGTACGCGACTGCATGACACCGCGTGAGCGCCTCATCACCGGCAAGGTTGGAATCTCGCGTGAGGACGCCAAGCAGCTGCTGGCTGATCATCGAATCGAGAAGCTTCCGCTCGTTGACGACGAAGGCCACCTGACCGGCTTGATCACGGTGAAAGACTTCGTCAAGACCGAGCAGTACCCGAATGCGACGAAGGACGATCGTGGCCGGCTGGTTGTGGGCGCTGCGATTGGTTTCTGGGGCGACGCGTGGGATCGCGCCGTGGCTCTGGCTGAAGCCGGTGTTGATGTGCTGGTTGTCGACACCGCCAACGGTGGAGCCGAACTCGAACTTGAGATGGTGCGCCGTATCAAGTCAGACTCTCGTTTCGACGGCGTGGATGTGATCGGCGGAAACGTTGCGACCACCGAAGGAGCTCAGGCTCTGATTGACGCAGGTGTGGACGCTGTCAAGGTGGGCGTAGGCCCCGGTTCGATCTGCACTACCCGTGTGGTGGCAGGCGTGGGCGTTCCTCAGGTCACCGCGATCCACCTCGCTGCACAGGCCTGCCGCCCAGCTGGAGTTCCGCTCATTGCCGATGGCGGTCTTCAGTACTCAGGCGATATCGGTAAGGCGCTGGTAGCGGGAGCTGACACGGTCATGCTTGGTTCCCTGCTTGCCGGTTGCGAGGAGTCGCCCGGTGAGCTGGTCTTCACAAACGGTAAGCAGTACAAGCGTTACCGCGGCATGGGCTCTCTTGGAGCAATGAGTTCGCGCGGCAAACGTTCCTACTCGAAGGACCGCTACTTCCAGGCCGATGTGACATCTGATGATCAGATTGTGCCCGAAGGTATTGAGGGACAGGTGCCGTACACCGGTTCACTCGCCGCGGTCGTCTACCAGCTGATCGGTGGTCTGCACCAAACCATGTTCTACCTGGGTGCTCATACGTTGGACGACTTGAAGCAGAACGGACGTTTCGTGCGTATCACCTCCGCCGGCCTGCGTGAATCTCACCCGCACGACGTGGAAATGACCACTGAGGCGCCGAACTATCACGGAGCCGGAAAGTAGTTTTACCTGGTCGCGCACCGACGCAGCTATTGCGTACCGTGCTGCGTTGCGCGCGTGAAGGGGTGCCTGTCCGCGCACCGACGCGACAGTGCCTGGGCCACCCTCGTCCATTCGTCATGAGATGAGCGACGAGGGTGGCTCTCGCTTGTCTATATCGTACGTGCTCATGGGCAGCGCTGGCTGATATCTGGTCGTAGAAGGGCGGGCGGCTGTAAGCTCGGTATAACGTCCTATGAGAGGCGCTTTTCCGCGTCGAGATCAGCCAAAGGAGCTCATGATGACCACGCACGACACCTTCGTTCTTCGACGTAATGCTGACATGCAGCGCGAGGCGCGCGAACACATGCGGGACGGCGCAGGCACGGTGCACCTGACTCACATTTTGAAGCCTGAGGAGATGTTTGGGCGTGGCCGGATGTTCTCCGAGATCACGCTGCAGCCGGGTGAGTCGATCGGAGTGCATGATCATCAGGGCGAGTCCGAGTTTTACTACATTCTGGCCGGGCGTGGGACGTATGCAGTTGATGATGAGACGTTTGAGGTCGCGGCCGGCGATCTGACTGTTGTGCCTGATCATCATCGACATGGCATCGAGAACACCGGTGATGAGCCGCTTGTGTTCATTGCGCTGATCCTTTTCACCGACGACCACGAGTAAGGCACGCGCGGGAGAAATATAAAGGTCGGGTTAGACCGGCGCGGTGCAGGTCGGAAAAGGCCGGCACAGGATAGACACAGGCCGGGCTAGGCGGACACGGGATAGACACAGGCGCGACAATACCTGCACGGGAAAGGCGCGGGCCGAACAATAGCTGCACGGCCGGATATCTCATGCGCATCCCTTTTTTCTTTTCGTCCCCGAGGTTCGATTTGGCGTGGTGGTGGGTTCGTTGTGAGGCTGTGGGTGCTACGTGCCGTTAGGTGGGCGAGCCTGTGACCTGCAGGAATGCTTGGCCAGTGAGGTCAGTGCGGGTCTTTTGGGCTGTGGGTGTGTGTCGAGTTCGAACCTGGGGGAACATGCCCGGGGCCTCGTGTGATTGTCGAGGGTAGACAGGGGTCGTGCTTTGTGGGGATGGCTCAAGCTTGTGCTTTCTTGTGGGCTGAAGGGTTTCGTGTGGGGGTGCGCGTGCGCATACAGCGTCTTTCCACATTGTGGGAATTCTTGTTTACGCATGCTTGTCCTCCCCTCTTTCCCCGTCTGTCGATCTGAAGAGCAGGTCACCGGCAATCGCACCCACGGGCGAGGCGTTTGCACTGGTCAGGAGTTACCTATCGGGAGGTAGAGCCGTGATGAATCCAGTGAGAGGCTTCCAGATCGACAGGTGGGTGCAGGAGGAGTTTGGTCCACAATTATGAATTGGGGCTGTACGGGCAGCAGTGCTGTTCCGTAGTGTGGTGCACATGACACGACGATCACGACGCTCCACGCACGCCAGGCTCCTTGTTCCAGTAGTGGCCGGAATGATCATGCTGGCTGCATGTAGCCAGGCACAAGACGGGCAAAGCAACAACATTGAAGTCTCTGCCAATCAAAGTGGGTCAGGCGATGCAGCCCACAGCATACCCATGTCGGGCGAGTACCCGGTCTTGCCCGACGGGAAGCTCGGCAGGCCCGTGGACTGGGTGGAACCACACGAACCACAACTGCCCAGTGCTGCCACCAACATGGACGCGTTCGGGGCACGCTACTTCGCCGAGTACTACCTCAACCTCCTCGCATACTCCATCAACACCGGCAACACCACCACCCTCAAAAAAGTCAGCAGCCCAGACTGCAAACTCTGCCAAGTCAACTTAACGAAAATCGCTGATCAATACGAAAAAGGAGGATGGGCGGAAGGCATAGGGTATGAGGTCGCCGAGTTCAACGATGTTCTCACTCATCCAGATGATGAGAATCTCTACTTCGTAGAAATGCTTGTCCAAGCAGCGCCATACACAAACTACTCAAATGACTCCATTTCTAACTACCCTGACAAAGAACTGGTATTCCAGGTAGAAGTCCAAGCAAGAGAGCGGTCCTTCGTCACCAAGTCGTTATACGCCGAATCACCTGAAAGCCCCCAGTCATGAGTGCATTCCATCTCGTCGAGCCCGTTTTAGCAATGTCATTTCTTGTCATGAGTGCACCTGTAGGAGACACAAATGACAGCTGGGATCAAGACATTCTTAAGGCAGACAATAACGTGCTGACTGTCAAACACACCTTTACCCAGGTGGTGTCGGTGCCTGGTGTGGAGGGTGCTGGCGTGGAGAATGTTGACGTCGCTGGTGCTGGTGGTGTGGTTGAGGTTGTTGAGGGACCGGTTGGTGGCTTTCGTGTACCGGGCTGGCAGGTGCGCTGCAAGATCGGCACCGGCACAGCCGGCGCCACACCAGCAGACAAATGCACCCCACCACCAACAGAAAAACCTGAAGGAAAAGAACCAGACCAGCCCGCCACTCCGTCAACCGACACCATCGCACGCACAGCCCTAAACACCATCACCCTACGCGGCGCAGGCCTGACCATCCAACCACACCAACACGCCTTCACCGAAGTGCCCTCCAACATCTACGCCGCCACACCCACCCAAACCCACACCCTCACCGTCTTCAACCACACCGTCACCCTCACCCTTCACGCCTCCACCTACACATTCGACTTCAACGACCACACCCCACCACTGGTCACCACCACCCCAGGAAACCCCTACCCCAACATGGTGCACACACACTCATGGCAAAACGAATCACCCCACCAAACCGTCACACTGACCACCACGTGGGACGTCACACTAACCAACCCGTTCACTGGCACCACGCACACAATCCCTAGCATTACAAGCACAAGAGAAACCAGCGCCCCATTCCTGTTAACCAAACCCCACCAAGTCCTCACCGACCACGCCGAAAAA
>OBXQ01000713.1_pt1 | contig 11339 bp, 9 predicted proteins | sample 1476641 | NCBI WGS metagenome assembly OBXQ01 (sample SAMEA2580174, study PRJEB22360) | human gut metagenome | biome: human gut; feature: human-associated habitat; material: faeces | place: Denmark | collected 2008/2010
TTAATAAGTAATTATAATTACAGATTGACTAGATTATTGATTTAGATCAATAATAGCATTCTGTTATTATACTTTTATTAATCTTTAACGGTAATTAAATGCCTAAGAAGTTATTTTAATAAAAATAATATATATAATTATGCAAAAATATTTTTCTTTGCATTAATAATATGGCAAGAAGTTTATCAATATATCGATTATAAAGATGATGTCGATTTACATGAATAATTAGCTGAATGGGAGGCTTTTTATAATTGTCATCGCCCTCACTCAGCGCATGCTGGTAAAACATCGTATGAAGTGTTAAAAAATAAGCTTAGTCTTTAAGACTAAACGTCAGCCGAGGTTCTGAGTGATACAAGTGGACTATCTCTCTGGAAACCTGACGATTTCCCTCTAATCGAACTATCCGGAATTTCCGGATGGTTGCGTTTTGAGCAAGTTCCCCTTCAGAGAAAATATTAACAAGGTGCTCGTTAATTGTACGAACGTCTTTTCCATACAGCTCAGCAATTGATGATTGAGATAACCACAACGTATCAGACTCAAAGCGGCATTCGACACGAGTTTGACCATCTTCACTGCGGAATAAAACAAATTCACCCTGTGGTGCTTCAGGAAGATTATCACTCATTACATGGCCTCCGCTCTATATGTTATGCATAAACTGTGAACAACAATATAGCATATTTAACAAAAAAATAAGGCCACCAGCAAATAGATAGCAAGCACATTATTTTATGAAAAAACAATGTAATACGATCCCCTATACTATCCATCTTTCTGAATAATATTCGTACATTTTTCAGTCATCACCCATAGCGCCTTATTCAATTTACTATCACTATCAATACCATTCACCGAACATGTACGAGTATGCTTACTTTTCACATTTCTGCCTAATAGCACTCCTGTGAGTCAATTCTCTTGCAAACGTTTTAACATTTGTTGAACTAAAAATAGCTTAATAACTGATCATTAAGGGATCGCTTGAGTTTTGGGAGGTATATTGAACTTAAGTGGCGGAAGATCACAGGAGTCGAACCTGCCAAGGACCGCTGGCGGCCCCATCTGGATTTGAAGTCCAGCCGCCCCACCGGGGACGATGATCTTCCATATAGGATTATTTGTATGAAATAACATGATGATTATACGCTGAAATAAAATCATTCCCAAGTGCACTAAATCAATAAAACCTCTTTCAAAGAAAATAATCCCGCTTTTGAGTAAAAAAACTGATAATTAACGCGATACTATTGAACTTATGCACTTTCATCCTCATCTTATTACCTATGACGAATAAACTCAGTGATGTATGCCATGTCACTGTAAACCCAGATACAGGATGTTTTTTATGTCAAATCCATTACTTAGCACAACGGGATTACCTGCATTTTCCCAGATAGAACCAAAACACGTTGTACCTGCCGTTAAAGAAGTTTTAGCTAATTATCGTGCAACCGTAGAAAAACTTCTCGCTGACAACACCGCTTTTAGTTGGGATAATCTTTGCCAACCGTTAGCCGAAGCGGGTGATAAACTTTCTCGTGTTTGGTCTCCTGTTAGCCATTTAAACTCCGTTAAAAATAGCGCTGAATTACGCGAAGCTTACGAGCAAAGCTTACCTTTACTGTCTGAGTTCAGTACTTGGATGGGTCAGCACGAAGGATTATATCAAGCCTATAAATCTATCAAAGAAAGCGCTGATTTTGCCTTACTGACTCAACCACAAAAAAAAGCCGTTGAGAATGCGTTACGTGACTTTGAATTATCCGGTATCGGTTTACCAAAAGAGAAACAACAGCGTTTTGGTGAAATCAGTGCACGCCTATCAGAACTGAGCGCCAAATTTGGTAATAATGTGTTAGATGCGACCATGGGGTGGTCTAAACTTATCACCGATGAAAGTGAACTTGCTGGTATGCCACAAAGCGCCATTGACGCAGCCAAAGCAATGGCACAAGCAAAAGAGCAACAAGGTTATCTATTAACGCTCGATATGCCAAGCTATCTACCTGTTATGACCTATGCTGATAATCGTGAGCTTAGAAAAGAGATGAGTATTGCTTATAGCACTCGCGCCTCTGATCAAGGCCCTAATGCAGGTCAATGGGATAATAGTGAAGTGATGGCGGAAATTTTAGCATTACGCCATGAGTTAGCTCAGTTGCTCGGTTTTAAAAATTATGCCGAAAAATCACTTGCCACTAAGATGGCAGAATCACCAGAACAAGTACTTAATTTCTTAACTGATTTAGCCTCTCGAGCTCATCCTCAAGGCGAAAAAGAGCTAGCTGAATTAACGCACTTTGCCAAAACGCATTATGGTGTGGAGAAACTAGAGCCTTGGGATCTGGCTTACTACAGCGAAAAACAAAAACAACATCTATTCTCCATTGATGACGAACAGTTACGTCCTTACTTCCCAGAGCACCGTGCATTAAGTGGCTTATTCGAAGTGGTTCACCGTATCTATGGTTTAACGGCTAAAGAGCGTCATGATATCGACACTTGGCACGATGATGTACGTTTCTTTGAATTATATGATGAAAGCAACACATTGCGCGGTAGCTTCTATCTTGATTTATACGCTCGTGAACATAAACGCGGTGGTGCTTGGATGGATGATTGCATTGGTAGAATGCGTCATGCTGATGGCACACTACAAAATCCTGTCGCCTATCTTACCTGCAACTTTAATAAACCAGTAGGTGATAAACCCGCACTCTTCACCCATAACGAAGTAACCACGCTATTCCATGAGTTTGGTCATGGTTTACACCACATGCTAACACAAATTGATACCGCTGATGTATCAGGTATTAATGGCGTACCATGGGATGCGGTTGAGTTACCAAGCCAATTTATGGAAAACTGGTGCTGGGAGCCAGAAGCGTTAGCCTTTATTTCTGGTCATTATGAAACTGGCGAGCCATTACCGCAGGCTATGCTTGATAATATGCTCAAAGCAAAAAATTATCAGTCTGCGATGTTTGTATTACGCCAACTAGAATTTGGTCTGTTTGATTTCCGCCTACACGCTGAATATGATCCGGCTAAAGGTGCTCGTATCATGGAAATACTAAATAGCGTAAAAGAGAAAGTCTCGGTAGTACCTGCAACACCTTGGGCGCGATTCCCTCATGCCTTTAGCCATATTTTTGCCGGTGGTTATGCAGCAGGTTATTACAGCTATTTATGGGCTGATGTACTGGCTGCTGATGCCTTCTCTCGCTTCTCTGAAGAGGGCATTTTTAATCGCCAAACAGGGCAATCATTCCTTGATAATATTTTAACCCGTGGTGGTTCAGAAGAGCCAATGGAGCTGTTCAAACGCTTCCGTGGTCGTGAGCCGAAACTCGATGCAATGCTTAAAGGCTATGGCATTAAAGGGTGATATGTGAATATCTGTTTACTTTGTGAAGAAGGCGCTGATAACAGCGCCTTATCTGCTTTAGCGCAACGTTGGGGATTAATTCACGACGCCACACAAACTATGGCGTTAGTCTTAACACCCACTCACCTTGAATTGCGTAAACAAGATGAGCCTAAACTTGGTGGGATCTACGTGGATTTTGTCGCGGGTACTATGGCTCATCGTCGTAAATTTGGCGGTGGTCGTGGTGAAGCGGTAGCAAAAGCAGTAGGTATTAAAAAGGATTATCTACCCGATGTGGTTGATGCAACAGCAGGATTAGGCCGTGATGCCTTTGTATTAGCCTCTATTGGTTGTAACGTAAGAATGGTTGAACGTCATCCTGTGGTGGCTGCATTACTTGAAGATGGCTTGAAACGCGCTTATCTCGATGCGGATATTGGTGAGTGGATGCAACAGCGTATGAAACTCATTTATGCTTCATCTGCACAGGCTCTCACGCAAATCAGCCCTGCACCCGATGTGGTCTATCTTGATCCTATGTATCCCCATAAAACCAAAAGCGCATTAGTGAAAAAAGAGATGCGGGTATTCCAATCTCTTGTCGGTGCGGATGAAGATGCTGATGCACTATTAGCACCAGCCATGGCACTGGCTAAAAAACGAGTGGTTGTTAAGCGTCCTGATTATGCTGAGCCGTTAAATAATCAACCCGCACATGCAAGTGTCACCACCAAAAATCACCGTTTTGATATCTATCCTTGTATCTAACCATAGAGGGGCGTGTCTCCCCCTCTTTTGCCATAACTTTTTAATTATAATATCGCTATCTATTGAATAGTATATCCACCATCAATCACCAGATTATGGCCATTGATCATATCCGCTGCAGCGCTTGCTAAAAATACAGCCGCGGCAGCAATCTCTTCTGGCTCAGCAAATCGCCTTGCCGGTATTTGCGCTTTCATCTGTTCACCTTTTTCACCTTCCCAAGCCTTTTTACCTAAATCGGTCATCACAATAGTAGGGGATATCGCATTGATTTGTAGGCCTTTGGGTCCCCACTCAAGCGCCATCACCTTTGTCATATTGATAATGGCGGCTTTACTTGCACAATAGGCAATATGTTCTGGTAAAGCGACAATACCTGCTTGAGAGGCGAGGTTAATTATCTTACCTTGCCCGCGTTGTAGCATATGCTGCCCCACTTGCTGACACAGTAAAAAAGTCCCCGTTAAATTAACTGATAAGGTTTTATTCCAATCTTCAAGAGATAACGATTCGGCGGGAGCTAAAGCGACAATACCTGCACAATTAACAAGAATATCAATGCGATCGAACTCTTCAATGACTGAATGTACCGCTTGTTTTACGGACTCTTCACTTGAAACATCACACCAGATCCCCACCGCACTATTTAAACGATGCGCCACTTGCTCAACCTGCTCTGATCTATCCAACAAAGCGACTTTAGCCCCTTTTTCGATAAACATCTGTGCGATAGATAAGCCAATTCCAGCCGCACCACCAGTAATAACAGCCACTTTATTCGAGAGAGTAAAATCAATTTGCGTAGCCATATAACCTCCAGCTTAAAAATAAATAGTCACTCTTTTAAGCATAGCAGATGAAAATTAGGCCTAAGAGGGAAGAGAAAATGATTGAAACGGTCAGAGCGAGCGCTATGCACTCGCACTAACTTAAAAAATTACAGCACACCTTGCGCTAACATTGCATCAGCAACTTTAACAAAACCTGCAATATTGGCCCCTTGAATATAATTAGTTTGTTTACCTTCACCGCCATAGTTTACACAAGCGTGATGAATATCCAGCATAATATGATGTAAGCGAGCATCAACTTTCTCAGCTTTCCAACTCAAGCGTGCTGCATTTTGCGCCATTTCTAATCCCGAAGTTGCTACCCCTCCAGCGTTAGCGGCTTTACCCGGTGCAAACAAGACTCCCGCCTCAATAAAAGCATCGGTTGCCGCAATGGTCGTTGGCATATTTGCGCCTTCGGCAACAGCTTTAACACCGTTTTTAATTAACACTTTTGCGGCGTCTAAATCTAATTCATTTTGTGTAGCACAAGGTAGTGCAATATCAACAGCGACAGCCCAAGGCTGTTGCCCTTCAAGATAAGTTAAACCAAACTCTTTGGCATACTCTTCAATACGACCATAATTATTTTTAATTTCAGTTAAGCGAGCCAGTTTTTCGGTTGTAAATCCAGCTTCATCCACCACGGTTCCGCCAGAATCTGAAGCCGTGACCACTTTCGCACCCAGCTCAAGGCATTTTTCAATGGTAAATTGTGCCACATTGCCAGCACCAGAAACGGCTACACGCATTCCCTCAAGGGACATGCCGTGACGTTTAAGCATTGCGTTAGTAAAATAGACTAAACCGTACCCTGTGGCTTCTGGGCGGATCAAACTGCCACCAAATGATAAACCTTTACCCGTAAAGACACATTCATTGCTATTCGAGAGCTTTTTCATCATTCCGGCCATAAAGCCAACTTCCCTTGCTCCCACACCAATATCTCCCGCAGGGACATCAGTATCAGCCCCTAAATGACGATAGAGCTCAGTCATTAACGCCTGACAAAAACGCATCACCTCTGCGTGGCTTCTCCCCTTGGGATTAAAATCAGATCCCCCTTTAGCGCCTCCCATCGGCAGTGTTGTCAGTGCATTTTTAAAGGTCTGTTCAAAACCTAAAAATTTTAGAATAGAGAGGTTTACCGATGGATGAAAACGCATTCCACCTTTGTAGGGACCAATAGCAGAGTTAAATTGTACTCGCCATGCGCGATTAACTTGAACTTGTCCTTTATCATCTAACCAACAGACGCGAAACTGAATAATACGTTCAGGCTCAACTAAGCGCTCAAGTAATGATTGTTCACGATATTGTGGATTTTTCTCTAAAAAAGGCCACAGAGTGGTAAAAACTTCACGTACCGCCTGATGGTATTCAGGTTGATGAGCGTTATATTTTTCTACCTCTTCTAAAAACGAAGATAATGAGCCAGATCTATTCATTCAGCCATTCCTTTTTATGTAATGTGATGTTGGCATAACCTCATTTATTCGGAATATTTTTGGGATTTATGTGAGGTTGATATTGTTTTGCCTATTGAATATATCATTAAAATGTATTCCTACTTCAAGACATTTTTTTTACAATTAGACAAAAAAAAAAGCTTGACCTCACTAAAGGCTAATAAAATCAGGATTTTTGGACAAAAAATACCTGCATAAGCAGGCATTTTTTTTGCTTAAATAATCAGTTGATTACTCTTCATCATCTTTCAGAGGAACAATTAACATATCAACATGAACGGTATTAATTAGTTGACGTGCTGATGACATCAATTTGCTCCAGAAATCTTGGTGATGACCACAAACCACTAAGTCCATATCGTATTTTTTAATTGCATCAACAAGAACTTGGCCTAAATCCCCGCTACCACTGAGTGTTTCTTGGATCTCATAACCTGAGTTATCAGAGAGATCTTTTAGTGCATTACGTGTTTCATCAGTGATGCGTTGTTGCATATCACCAAGGTTAACATCAATTAAACCGGTATACAGATCAGAGTAGTTAACATCAACGTGAATTAAGGAAACTTTGGCATTATAGGGTTTTGCCATAGATACAGCTTTCTGCACCAAGACGTTGCTCTCAGGGGATAAATCAACTGCAACTAGAATATGCTTATAAGCCATCGTAAACTCCTTCCATAAGCTGATTAATCGGTCGGAAAGGCTATTACGCCTATATCCTTTACATTAAATATAACGTTTTATGATGAAAGTTAGATGTTGCCTTGATCACAACTTAGTGCAAATACCATCAAAGAAAGCATCTATCGGTAACAACAATATACACCATTTTAAATAAGTGAGGAGTCGTTCTTCGACAATATCCACATATTAATGTGAATAATGCACAAGGCACAATAAAAACACCCTATTAGAGTTATTTTTTAATCATTTTTTTGAAAAAGCGAACAACTTGAACAACTCGCTTTTATTTCTTGCTTAATATCACCTAGACTTAAATAAGAGAAAAATTAACCTTTCCATGTAAATGCAAAAGGTTTTCTCATCTCAGAATCAGCTATTCTAGGGAGGGGATTATGTTTAGTGTCATTGTTATCTTTTGGGCGTTGTGTATTCTTTGCCTGATTAATATGATGCGTTATTTCTCATCAATTCGGGTATTACTCACCATATTGCGCCAATCTGATCCATTACTTTACCAATCTGTCGATGGGAATGGATTTTTCACTATGCATGGTCAATTTTCAAAACAGTTAAGACTTATTCGATATATAAATCAACGCCAATATACTAACCACCATGATCCTGAAGTGATTATGCGTTGTGAACGGATTTATCGACAATTCTACCTAGTAAGTCGCTTTTGTATTCTTGCTGTAGCAAGCTTGATCGCCATGATTATTTGGTAGGTTTTATAGGGATAAAAAAACGGTGACGAGTTAGTCACCGTTTCTCAATACTATTAGGATGCTTATTATTATCAGCTATTCACCAGCAGTGAAAGTGAAATCCAATAAAGCACACCGGATAAAGCAATACTCACTGGTAATGTTAAGATCCAGGCCAACGCAATATTTTTCACGGTTTTGGTCTGCACCCCACCACCATCAACAATCATCGTACCTGCAACCGCAGATGATAACACTTGTGTTGTTGATACTGGCATACCTGTATAACTTGCTACACCGATAGAAACTGCCGCAGTCACCTGAGCAGAAACACCTTGCGCATAAGTCATACCTTTTTTACCAATCTTCTCACCGATAGTTACCGCAACGCGTTTCCAACCTACCATTGTCCCGATAGAGAGCGCTAAAGCCACAGAGATAATGATCCAAATTGGTGCATATTCCACTGTATTTAGCAGGTCACGACTCAATGTTTTTAAGAACCGTGCATCTTGGGCGCTAGTTTCTGGTAGTTTAGCAACTTCCGTAGCTGTATCAGCAATACACATCAGTAAGCGACGCATTTGAGCACGCTGGTCTGCACTCAGCTCATCATAAGAGCTAATACCAGACAACATTTGTTCTGTTTGATTGAGAACAATTGGTGTTCTTGCGCTATTACAATGAAAATCCGTGTCGTTAGGATCAGCTTGTGCTGATACTACCGGGGTATTTTCAATCGCATGTTGTAGAGCTGGTTGATGCTTCTCATAATACTGTTGTAAGTGTACAACGGCATCATGAGTTTTAGTGATATCGTATCCGCTAGCATTCATATTGACGACAAACCCTGCAGGGGCGACACCAATTAAAACTAACATGATAAGACCAATACCTTTCTGACCATCATTCGCACCATGTGAGAAACTCACCCCTACCGCAGATAAAATCAGCGCGGTACGAGTCCAAAATGGTGGTTTGCGTTTACCATCTTTTTTCTCACGTTCGGCAGGGGTTAGGTGGATACGACGACGTTTTTTCGTGCCACTCCAATAGCGACGTAACAAGAAAATCATCGCGCCAGCAATCACCAAGCCAATAATTGGGGAAAGGATAAGAGAAAGGAAGATACTGATCATTTTAGGTATGTTTAATGCATCAACGATTGACGAGTCTGTCACGATAGCATTTGTTAAACCAATACCAATGATAGCACCTATCAGCGTATGTGAACTGGATGCTGGAATACCGAAATACCATGTACCTAAGTTCCAGATAATGGCAGCTAACAGCAACGAAAAAACCATGGCAAGGCCATGAGCCGAGCTCACATTTAGCAGAAGATCTGTCGGTAATAAGTGAACAATAGCGTAAGCCACGCTCAATCCACCGAGCAAAACTCCAAGGAAGTTAAATACACCCGCCATCACGACCGCAAATTGCGCACGCATAGCACGAGTATAAATAACAGTTGCTACCGCATTTGCGGTATCATGAAAGCCATTAATGGCTTCATAAAATAGCACGAAAATCAGTGCTAAAACCAACATTAAACCTGTATGAAATTCCAGGTCAGTAAACAAATGTAGCATAGACGTTAAGCCAGTTAGTTGGACATGAACGCGGCGCATTATCAGCGACAAATGCGAACGGTGGAAGCGAAATTTAACCTTTTTTTGATTTGATAACCAAGGAAAATGACGGGGTTTTAAGATAATTCCTTATATATCATTTAATTAATAAACATAAAAAAAAAGTAAATTTCTGATAAATTTTTTGCTTGCAAATACGAATTTAGGTGAAAAATACAGATTTCTCCATATAATTTTACAAAATACTCTGATTTTACACGAAGATCACTGATTAAGTAGTCAGAGACAACCAAGAACGAGACATCATTGTGGGATCATTCGATACAGTTATTATAGGTGCAGGGGCCGCTGGACTTTTTTGTGCCTCTTTAGCAGGACAAGCGGGATTATCTGTTTTAGTTTTAGATAATGGCAAAAAAGCCGGCAGAAAAATTTTAATGTCTGGTGGTGGACGTTGCAATTTTACCAATATGTATATCGAGCCATCAGCTTACTTATCCGATAATCCTCATTTTTGTAAGTCAGCACTTGCTCGCTATACACAATGGGATTTTATCGAGTTAGTACAAAAGCACCATATTGCTTACCACGAAAAGACGTTAGGGCAATTATTTTGTGATGATTCTGCCCAGCAAATTGTTGATTTATTACTCGCAGAATGCCATGAAGGAAAAGTAAGTATTCGCTTACGTAGTGAGGTGACTCAAATAGAGAAAACCGCCGAAGGCTTTACTCTTTTGGTAGGAGGGAAAACAATAACCGCCTCCTCTGTAGTGATTGCCAGCGGAGGACTTTCAATGCCCGGTTTAGGTGCCACCCCTTTTGGCTATAAAATTGCGCAACAATTTGGCCTTAATGTATTGCCCACTCGTGCAGGCTTAGTCCCTTTTACATTACACAAGCCACAACTTGAACAACTCAACCCGCTCTCTGGTGTGGCGATCCCTGCTATTGTCACCGCTGAAAATGGCACCCAATTTAAAGAGAATATTCTTTTTACTCATCGTGGGCTTTCCGGTCCTGCTATTTTGCAAATCTCTAGTTATTGGCATGCGGGAGAGAATGTGAGCATTAACTTACTTCCTGACACTGACTTGGAAAGCTATTTACAAGAAAAACGACAAGCACAACCGAATCAATTATTAAAAAATACACTTTCTCGCCTACTACCGAAGCGTTTTATAGAGATAATGATTGAAAATAATCAACTGCCTGATACCTCACTGGCTCAACTTAGCAATGAACGTATTACACAAATAACGACGTTGCTACAAGCATGGCTTGTTTTACCCAATGGCACAGAAGGTTATCGCACTGCAGAAGTCACTCTAGGTGGTGTTGATACCCGTAACCTCTCCTCTAAAACGATGGAAGCAACAAAGATAACAGGCCTCTATTTTATTGGTGAAGTGGTTGATGTCACAGGTTGGTTAGGAGGATATAACTTCCAATGGGCATGGAGCTCTGCTTATGCCTGTGCCCAAGCATTGATCTCTCGACACATGACTAAGTAGGCGCGTTATTTTTATAAATAACCACACAAAGTATAGGCTAACTTATTGGTTATAATGATTTTTTAAAAACAAAATAAAATAACTCGTTAATCAGTGAGTTAACGAAATTGGCATTATTTTTTTCTGTTTTGATTAAAAAAAACACTTTACAAATGATAGTGAGAACTATTATCATTAAATCACTTTCAGATGCACCACCTTCAGGGTCATATGAAAGAACGACATTGCTCACATTGCTTCCAGTGTTTTACTTTAGCCAGCCGGGTGCTGGCTTTTTCTTTTTGTTAGAATGGACAAAATATCAACATTCATATAATAAATATATATATTTCAATAACTTTATGCTCATTATCTATGAATAGATATGATATTAAAAAATTTTAGAAACCAGTGAAA
>OBXQ01000714.1_pt1 | contig 11308 bp, 12 predicted proteins | sample 1476641 | NCBI WGS metagenome assembly OBXQ01 (sample SAMEA2580174, study PRJEB22360) | human gut metagenome | biome: human gut; feature: human-associated habitat; material: faeces | place: Denmark | collected 2008/2010
CAAAATAGTCATTAATGGGGTACAAAATAGTCATTAATGGGGTACAAAATAGTCAATTATTTATCTGTAACCCCTTGGTATTGCTGATTTTCTAAGGTCTACAAAGTAATATAAAGTAATATAAAGTAGGTCAGAAAGTAAATTAGAAAGTATCTACTTAAGAAAAAAATCTATATTTTTATTTAAAAAAAATAAAAAAATCTATTTTTCATTTCACCATTTATTGTCTAACCACTTGCAAATATAATGAACCAAAATCTCAACTTCAATAGTAATTAGGATATTAAAGATAATCTCCATTTTTATATCCTCCTTTTTTGATAAATTTGTAGAGCGCGCTTCTACATCTATGATCGTATCATGAAAAAATGGGACTTTTTACGGTTTTCACGATAGCTTAAAATTTAAGGCCCCTCAGAGCTCTTATTTTGGCCGTTAAGGGGGCTCTTGTACATTTTTCGTAGTTTCACCCAGTCAACTTATGTAAAACGCAATACGGGGCTAAAATATGCCTTTTAAAACATTTATTTTTTGTCTTTTAATTACTAGCGAGTTCTTTGCTTAATTAATAGCAAAACAGCTATGATCTTTTGAGGGAACAATAAATTAGTACTACTGGGAGAATTTTGAGTTTTTTGGGTGAATACATGTCTCAAAATAAGTGCAACAGAGCCCAATTTTTCTGTATTACAGCGCATTATTTAATAATACTATGTGCTATAATTGTATTATATAGAAAAAAGAGGTGGAAGTTTTGAGTGAAAAAATGACTGTCCTAAATATTAGGATGAGCACGGATGAAAAAGAAGATTTGAAGGCTAGGGCTGAAGAAAACGGAGACTCTATCAGTTCTTATGCTAGAAAAATACTCTTCCAAGAAGATAGCACAAGCGACTACGTTGATAATACAAATGTAATACAAGAAAAAGATGAGCGTATATCGGACCTAAAAAGTCAAATAGATGATTACAAGAAGCAAATTGATCAGCTGCACACGATTATTTTGGCAACTCAGAAAGATAATCAGTTGTTGATTGAACAGAAGACTAAGAGATGGTGGAAGTTCTGGAAGTGAGGATTTCATTTTGATAAATTTAAAAGAACAAAAGAAAAATGCCCAGGCGTTTATTAAACGTTGGGAAGGCCGTGGGAATGAGCGTCAGGATAGTCAATCTTTCTGGCTAGATTTACTTCAGTCTGTATATGGTATTGAAAAACCTTCGGAATACATTACCTTCGAAGATAAAGTTATGCTTGATCATACTAGTTTCATCGATGGATTTATCGATACCACAAAAGTATTGATTGAGCAAAAAGGCGCAGATAAAGATCTAAATAAAGCTATAAAACAGTCGGACGGGACCTTCTTGACTCCGTTCCAGCAGGCTAAACGTTATTCAGCTAATCTTCCATACTCTAAACGTCCCCGTTGGATTGTAACGTGTAATTTCAAAGAATTTTACGTTTATGATATGGAACAACCAAACGGTGAACCAAAAGTCATTAAACTTGCTGATTTAGATAAAGAGGCTTATCGTTTAGAGTTTCTGATAGACAAGACAAATGAGCATCTGGAACGTGAGATGAAGGTTTCTATCGAGGCCGGAGAAATAGTCGGAGAGATCTACGAGGGGCTCCTTAAACAGTACATTAATCCAGATAGTCCAGACAGCCTTCATGCCATTAACCAACTTGTTGTCCGTCTAGTATTCTGTCTTTACGCTGAGGATGCAGGTATTTTTGGACACCACATGATGTTCCATGATTATCTGGCTCGTTTTAGCAGTCGTGATTTTCGTCGAGGCTTAATTGACCTCTTTTCCGTGCTAAACACACCAATTGAAGAACGTGATCCATACTTAGATGAGGAACTACTTGCGTTTCCGTACGTCAATGGAGGGATGTTTGCTGAGAATAAGCTGGAAATTCCAAACTTCACAGACGAGCTTCGTGAGTTGATTTTAGAACATGCTTCATCTAACTTTGACTGGTCAGAAATTAGTCCTACGATTTTTGGAGCAGTATTTGAGTCAACACTAAACCCAGAAACACGTCGAAGTGGGGGGATGCACTATACCTCTATCGAAAATATCCATAAAGTTATTGATCCACTCTTCCTAGATGAGTTAAAAGATGAATTGAATGAGATTCGTCAATTCAAGCAATTTAAAACGGTTGAACAAAGAGCTAAACAGTTCCAGTCAAAACTATCTAGTCTGACATTCTTTGACCCTGCTTGTGGTTCAGGGAATTTCCTGACAGAAACTTATATATCCCTCAGACGCTTAGAAAATGAAGCTATTAAGCTTTATATGGGGGATACAGTAGCATTAGATTTAGGTCAAGAACTTGTTAAAGTGAAGCTGAATCAATTCTATGGTATCGAGATCAATGACTTTGCTGTTTCTGTTGCTAAAACGGCTCTCTGGATTGCAGAAAGCCAAATGTTAGAAGAAACTAAAGATATTGTGTTTGCGAATATTGATTTCTTGCCACTTAAGTCTTATACAAATATTGTTGAAGGGAATGCTTTAGAAATCGATTGGGAAACAGTAGTTTCTAAAGATAAGTTGAGCTATATTATTGGGAATCCACCATTTTTGGGGTATTCACTTCAATCACCTAAGCAAAAAGCTGACTTATTGAGTGTCTATGTTGATGAAAGCGGGAAACCATATAAAACAGCTGGGAAAATTGATTTTGTTTCTGCCTGGTATTTTAAGGCAAGCCAGATTATGCAGAACACTTCTATTAGGACTGCCTTGGTGTCAACAAATTCCATAACTCAAGGAGATCAGGTAGCAAGCGTATGGGAGCCACTTTTTAATCGCTTTAATATTCATATTGATTTCGCACATAAAACATTTAAATGGAATAGTGAAGCTAAAAATAAGGCAGCTGTTCATTGTGTAATCATCGGATTTTCATCAATAGAGAATTTAGGGAAAAAGATTTTATTTGATTCGAACAATGCTGAATTTGTAGATGAAATTAGTCCGTATCTGATAGAAGGTAAGACAACCTTCATTGAAAGTAGGAATACACCAATTTGTGATGTAATCTCTATGACTTCAGGGAATCGTGCAGCAGATGGTGGGCATCTTATTTTCGACTCAGATGAGACGATGTTAAATTTTGTTAAGGCAGAGCCTAAGGCAGAAAAATATATAAGACCTCTGGTTGGTGGAACTGAATACATAAATAATAAAAAAAGATACTGTTTATGGTTAGTAGATGCAACTCCTAAGGAAATACGTTCAATGCCACTTGTTATGGAACGAATTGAAAGATGTCGTCAAGCACGATTAGAAGGTGCAAAAGATCGACAAAAACTTGCCGATGTGCCTCATTTGTTTAGAGAACAAAAAAATTGGAACGCTATTTAATAATACCTAGTGTATCATCTGAAGTTCGCAGATATATTCCAATTGGTTTTCTAGATGGATATAATATCCCTCTAGCACCTATTTTAATTATCCCAAACTCATCTCTCTACGACTTCGGTATTCTAACTTCCAACGTTCACATGGCTTGGATGCGTACGGTTGCTGGTAGACTAGAAATGCGTTATCGTTATTCTGCTAAGATAGTTTACAACAACTTCCCTTGGCCAGAAGTGACAGAAGCTCAAAAAGATAAGATTTCTAAAACAGCTCAAGCTATTCTTGATGCACGTGCACTATATCCGGAGAGCTCATTGGCCGATCTCTATGATGAGTTAACCATGCCAGTCGAACTTAGACGAGCTCACCAGGCTAACGATAAAGCAGTTATGGAAGCTTATGATATGACAAAAATCGTAGATGGGAAGAGAACGTGGTTAACTGAAAGCGAAACAGTTGCACGATTATTTGAGATGTACGAAGAGTTAACAAAATAGACCTCACCGAGGTCTATTTTTTGTATAACGGACTCCAATTTGCGTTTTTTCATACAAAAAATACGCATTTTTGATGCTAACACGAAAATTCTGAGCGTTTTTCATATTTTTTCGTAAGCAACATATCACTAAAATCCCTAGAGCCTCAAGGACATACGCAGTTTCATTAAAACAACTTTCCGAAAAAGACCAATTTTTCGGAAAGTTGTGATGATAACAATTTCAGGTAACAAAAATACTACATAATGTGAGAATTAAGGATGATTTTTTCAGAATTAAAACTTTATTATTCTTCTTGTTTATAATTTTGATATTCTTCAAATAGTTTTTCGAACAAGTCTTTGTTGTAAAAAAAGATATAATCAAAGTCTTCAGTTTCACTAGAAGTTATTTGAGGGATAACTTTTGTTTTATAATCTTCAGCTAAATCTGACTCTTTACTATCTAATTTTAACATGAGTTCAAGAGGGACATCTTTCGCTTTAAAAATATTTTCTAATATATAAAAATTGTCTTGAGCAAGTACAGCTTCACGTAAATGAGCTTGTTTCGGATTTGTTAATATTTTATAGATATCGTATAGATCTCGAGCACGTGTTTTATTACCGACTAACTTGTAATCTTCGAGCTGCTGACAGGATGCTCTTATTTTCTCATAGACAAGCATTAATGGACTATATAAATAAATAGTTGTTCCTTCTAAATCATAACTTTTTTTATCAGCAACATACTCATCATAGCTCAAATCTATTTCTATCTTTTTTCTATTGTTTTCTAAATCTTCTCCGTATTTACTTAGCTCCTTCATATTATCAAGATCCTGTGAATCTATTTTATCTTGATGTTTTTCTATATCGACTATCGTAAAAGAAATCTTATATCCTCCCCAATATGGAGGCAAGTCTTTTTTCCTTTTTTGAGGTTTTTCAATGAATTTAAATCCAACAACCAAAAAACCAACTTGCTTAAAGGCATCTAAAATTAAAGCTCGTAATTTTTCCCCTTCGTTCTCTTTTTGATATCTTATAGATTCTTTGATTGAGAAATCTAAATCTTGAGATGCGCGATCAGTTATGTCATAAAATTTTAAAGCATTGCCACCTTTTAGAACTAAATCTTCCTTTAGGTCATTATCTGAGTAAATTGCTTTTAAAATGGTATTTCTAATTTCATCTGGCGTCATTTTATTTGGTGTCATAAGTAACTCCTATAAAATACTGTATTCTACTCTATATTATAGCATTATTAAATATACAATATATATAGAACCTCTTGTTTTTAAAATTTTTTATTGTATAATTAAGCTATGGTATATATACCATAGCTTAAGGTTCCTAATTAAAAGTTAATTTAAGGTATGGTATATATACCATACCTTATAGAAAAGATTGTTTATAAAAATAACTCAGGAGTTTGTTTAGATGGCCCTTACAGATTATGAAATTGAAGAGATTTTAAAAAAATATGATATAAAAAAAGACGTCTATGGTTTTATAAAATATTCTGACGAAATTGTATTAGAAGCACAAATGAATTTTGGAAATATTTTAAACAGAACTTCTATAATAGCAATTATTAAAAAATTTAAAGGGGAGTTCGAGGAAGGTAAGAACACAGGGAAACTTAAGTCAAAAGCTACATTGAATAAATTTCTCGAGATTGTTGTTGATAAGCTAGAACTTTTTAAATCGATAAAGATCATGAATGAATATAAAGGTGATTATATAAATCGTTATGTGGCATCTTATACCTACGTTTCTCCTTACGAAATTGCTTTGTCGTTACTATCTAATTCTTTTTTATCTCATTACAGTGCTATGTATATTCATGACTTGACTATTAATGCTCCTAAAGATATCTATATTAATAAAGAACAATTCCCCAAAAGTTCTTATTTAGGAGATGGAAATAATATATCTCAGGGACGGATTGACTATGCATTCTCAAAAAAAATGCGACGGACCAATATGATTTACTCTTTTAGTTACGACGACACATCTTATAAAGTACACGTTCTAAATTCAAAAAACACTCATAATACAGGCGTTATATCTAAGGATGTCATTGGTTTTTCAAAGCCTATCAAAACTACAAATATTGAGAGAACGCTAATTGATGCTATGGTAAGGCCTGGATATAGTGGAGGCGTTTCTGAAATTCTTGATGCCTTTATTCGGGCTGAAAATATAAATATTAAAAAGATTTGGGAGTATCTTGAAAAATTTAATCATTCTTACCCATACTATAAATCACTTGCTTTTTATTTGAAGAATGCAGACTATGATTACAAGTCAGAGTTTAAGAAATATAAGAATGATCCTAGAAATCATTTGACATTCTACCTTGACTATCAAATGATAGCCCCAAAAGAAGATGAGGAGTTAGGGGTACTCTATCCAAGAGGCATAGATGATATTTCCTAAAAAGTTATGAGATATTACTTATAGTGGAAGATATTTGTAGAAAATAAAAAAAGAGACTTAATTTGAAGTCTCTTTTTTTATTAGGAAAACTTTCTTTCTCTAAAAAACTTCATCCATATCAATTCCTGGATATGGAACTTGACCATTTAAAATCCTAGTTAAACAGTCTATGCTGGATTGTAGATGAAAAAGCTCGCTTTTTATTGCTGCTGCATCAGATATTTCTGCTAATCGACCACACTGCCGCTGCATATGCCAGATCACCTTTTGAATATTTTTTTCTTTTAAATTTTTCATGCTTAGATTATATCTTGAAAAGTTCTTGAGTTTTTAAAAACTCCTGAAACGCTGAGAATTTCAGCTCAATAGTCTAATAGTCATATAAAATTTACATAACACTTGCTTTTTGTAAAGAGTTGGAGTATACTGGCATCGTTAGGACGACTAGCATATCTAGCCTTTCTAGCACTTTTAGTTTAACTAGTGTTTTTGGTGCCGTCTATACAAAAAAATAATAAAAGGAGAACTCTTTTATGGAATCAAAGGATGAACTTTACGTTGCTGCTTTACCTGTAGTAGACATTGATTTTTACTCAGCACAAGATGTGTTAGATGCTCACTTAAAAAAAGCTGAAGAAGTAGGAATGGTTTACTTTAGTACAAGTAATAGACTGAATTATAAAAAAGCTCAAAAAGTAGCCAAAGTATTACTCGTAAGTAAAGCATTTACTTATATTGCTGACGTAGTCAGTTATACATATTTTAGTACAAAAACAACCCCTCTAGATGCTGTTGATTATGCTCCTAGTATTTTTGCAAACGAAGAAGATCATCATTGGTTAAAAATAACAAATATCAGACCAATTAGCCTGGATGAATTGAATACTTTTGAAATGGTAAATAAAAAAGTACAGGCACAATATAATGGTGTCGGAAACTACATTAAGAACACAGGACGACTACAAGTTTTCTATGCCAAGAAAACATTCTAACCAAGGTGTAAAACTTAATTTTATTTTTTATACTGCAATGACTTTATTCAAATAATTATTTAAAAGTTTCAGTACAAAACTGAGACTTTTTTTCTATCATTTTTTTGAAAAAGCGAACTAGTTTAGATTTTTAAATCACTATTTTGGACAGTTTTTTTTGGAATAGATTGCGACCAGTTTTGACACACTCTAAACCCTTGGTACGACTGCTTGTATCCAGTTTTTCAAACTCCCCGACAAACGTGTTTTAAAAAAAGGAAACATTGGACCCTCTTTCGGCACACTCTAAACCCTTGGTACGACTGCTTGTATCCAGTTTTTCAAACTCCCCGACAAACGTGTTTTAAAAAAAGGAAACATTGGACCTTCTTTCGCACCCTCTAAACCCTTGGTACGACTGCTTGTATCCAGTTTTTCAAACAAGGGGACTTATACGGTAAATTTTGATTGTTTTTAATAGCTTGGTGATAAAAACGGAAAAATAGATGGTAAAAAATAGAAAAAGGGTACGTGTAAAAAAGGAAAATAGTGCACCCTCTAAAAAATGTGATTGCTTCTGTGATTGCTTCTAGTTTTTCGGTATTTTTTATTGCTGCACTAAAATCAATGATTATTTTCAAGTAATTTTTAAAAAAATTAAAACGCAATAAAACCCGTCATTACAGGTTTTATTCGGCGTATTTTTACTAAATTTTTTTCTTGTGAGCATGTTTCTTGAGTACGCTCTCACATTATGATATACTAAATTAAACTCAGATATATTGGGATTATGAGGGGGCGCATATTATGTTGTGGTCTATTATTGTCGGAGGCTTTATCGGCCTTGCAGCAGGAGCAATCACTAAAAAAGGTGGCTCAATGGGAGTAATTGCTAATATTTTTGCCGGTTTAATCGGTTCATCAGTAGGTCAATCACTCCTTGGTACTTGGGGACCTTCACTAGCTGGTATGGCTATCATTCCATCTATTGTTGGTGCAGTGATTGTAGTTTCTGTGGTATCATTCTTTTTGGGTAAAAAAGGTTAATGTTTTACTCGAAAGCAGACTATAGCTTTTAATTTATAATGACGGGTAAAGCTATGGTTTGTTGCACTAATTGAAAGGATTTTATATGTCAAAATCAAAGAAAATATTATTGTTTATTTTCTGTATTTTAATCTTGACAATTTTCCTTCCTATTTTGATAGATTACCACCAGGTTAGTGATTTAGGAATTCAATTGACTAGCTGGCGACAGACATCATTTGAATATTATCTCGCTAGATATGTATTTTGGGGGCTTCTAGGCCTGTCTATCTTAGTTTTATTATGGATGTTAGTAATCCTATTTTATCCTAAACAATATCTGGAAATAAAACTTGGAACTAAAGATGATAATTTAAAACTAAAGAATTCAGCTATTGAAGGGTTTGTTCGATGTTTATTGGATGAACACAAGATGGTCAAAAATCCCAAAATTCAGGTACATACTCGGAAAAAGAAATGTTTCGTTTATGTAGAAGGTACAGCTGTTCTTTCAGATAACATTGCTAACAAATTTGAAGTAGTTCAAAACGAAATCACTCAAGGATTGAAAGAATTCTTTGGTATTGATCGAGAGGTTAAACTGGAAGTTTCAGTGAAAGAATATGACCCTCAAAAAGCAGCTAAGAAAATTGTTAGTCGTGTAAAGTAAGGAAGTAAAAAATGGAATGGTTTAAAAAATATCAATACCCAATTCTATGTGGTATAGTAGGTATTATTCTAGCCTGCTTCATCCTATCCTTCGGTTTCTTTAAAACATTGTTTGTTTTAATCTGTGGAGCCCTAGGAATTTGGTTGGGATACTATGTACAGAAGAATTATTTAAATAAATAAAGGAGTTTCATATGTCAAACGTAGAAAAAAATGTAAATGTAAATACTGAAAAAAAAGATGTTGTTTCTAAAGATGTTCGCGGAGAATTAACTTACGAAGATAAAGTTATTCAAAAAATCATCGGTCTTTCACTAGATAGAGTCCCAGGACTATTACATGTTGACGGCGGATTCTTCTCAAATCTTACAGAAAAAATTGTTAACACTAACGATGTAACACACGGTGTTAACGTTGAAGTTGGTAAAGAACAAGTAGCAGTTGACTTGAACGTTATCGTAGAGTACAGAAAAAACGTTCCAACTCTATACAAGGAAATCAAAGACGTTATCGTATCAGAAGTTGCGAAAATGACTGATCTAGAAGTAGTTGAAGTTAACGTTAATGTTGTTGACATCAAAACTAAAGAACAACATGAAGAAGACTCAGTTAGCCTTCAAGATCGTGTAACTGACGTGGCAGAATCAACAGGCGAGTTCGCGTCAGAACAATTGTCTAGAGTGAAATCTGGTATCGGTTCAGGTGTCGCAGCAGCACAAGAAAAACTTGGCGAAGGCGCTGAATTCGTTCAAGAAAAAGTTGGTGAAGGTGTTGAAACTGTTAAAGACGCTGCAGCCAAAGCAGAACCACGTGTTCAATAATTGCTAATTTAGAAAAAAATAAAAGGAGGACATACTTATGTCTACAGAAGAAAAATTCAACCAAGCAGCAGGATCTATCAAAGAAGGCGTTGGTAAATTGGTAGGTGACAAAGAACTTGAAAGCGAAGGAGCTGCTGAAAAAGTTGCTTCTAAAGTGAAAGAAGTCGCTGAAGATGCAAAAGACGCTATTGAAGGCGCTGTTGACGGTGTTAAAAACATCTTTAAAAAAGACGAAGATAAATAATAACAAATTAATAACTTTGTTAAGTCTCCTTACTACACCCCGTTTTAACGGGGTTTTTTTATCAAAAAAATTTTCAAAATAGCTATAGTTAGAGCAAAAAATGAGAATAATATAAGTATAAAGAAAAAATAAAGGAGAAGGATTATGGAAAAAATAATTTTCACGACATATTTGTCTTTACAAATCGTTGTATCTATTTTGAACATTGTAGATTTCATTAGATATAGATATCATAGATAAATAGAAACTAGAAAAGGACTTGCATATGCAAGTCCTCATTCTTAATACATGTTCAAATTACAAAAAATCATAGATATCTGTCTGATGTGATGCTTTCTCTGCTTCTATGATTACCTCTGCAGTGGTTGGCATCCGTCTATCCCTAATTACCATCTCATACCCGATAACTTTTCGTCCTTTTTTTACAGTTGTTAAATCTATATCGGCGTTGAATTTCATTTCTAATTCGTCGCATGCCACCATGAGAGCATTCCTCTTAAATAAACCTGCAGGCCATGATTTCTCTTCACCCAAGAACCAATCTTGCCATTCCTCTAAACTTCCCTTAATGGTTGTATATTCTCGATTTCCTAAGCGATATGCTTCCCAAAGTTTCATCAAGATCAAAGAATACTTTGATTTCACATTTCCTAACTCATCCAAATGGAAAGAGTAGTAGTTTCTTTTCAACTCAAAAACTAAAGGTCCAGCATCTTCAGAGAATTTAAACTCTACAAGGCCATCCTCAATAAATCTTATTCTGCTGAAAAGTTGAGTCATGATTATTGAACGTCTACCGTCAGGCAATGTTTCAGGGATATATAGGGCTGTATTCTCGTTAAGTCTCGAAAAAGCTTCTGCAATCCGTCTATAATTCTGACCGTTTTTAGTTAAGCCAAAGTGCTTCATAATGTCAAGACTATGAACCGTAAAGACATCACCAACTCTACTATCTTTCGTTACAGATGAAAAACAGTAGTCTAAAACCTTGTGTTCAAAAGCTTTTAAATTACCAAATGCTTTGGCCAAGTCATTCGCCTGGACAACCAAATAATTTTGACGAGAAGCTAGTTCTTCATAGATTTTACTGGATTTTCTATTTGATACCATCTTGTTTACCTTTTACTATGTTTCCTATTATGCTACATTCTATCAATTTTTAAATTTATAGTCAATAATGGGGTACAAAATAGTCAATAATGGGGTACAAAATAGTCATTAATGGGGTACAAAATAGTCATTAATGGGGTACAAAATAGTCATTAATGGGGTAC
>OBXQ01000721.1_pt1 | contig 11223 bp, 10 predicted proteins | sample 1476641 | NCBI WGS metagenome assembly OBXQ01 (sample SAMEA2580174, study PRJEB22360) | human gut metagenome | biome: human gut; feature: human-associated habitat; material: faeces | place: Denmark | collected 2008/2010
AAGAGCCGGATGCGGGAAAGCCGCACGTCCGGAATTCTGTGAGGGGTGTACGACCATAAGGGGTGCACCTACTCGACCCATGAAATACCAATAAAGAGAATAAAGAAGAACTAAAAGTTCTATAAAAGAAACATAAAATATCTTGCAAAAACTTATCATGAGTGATAAAATCTCGTAAATGAGTTATCAGAGATGGAATAGGGAGATAAGCAAATGCAGGAGAACATGAAAGAATACCTGACAGAAAAGGAAGCCAGGGAAAAGAGACTGGAAGTATATACAGAGAAGATTCAGGAAAAGGTGTTGAGCAGATCTTCGGAGACAATCCGGCAGTTAGTGGAGGAGAGACACCGCCAGAAAATGACACAGCAGGAAATTGCGGATATTACAGGGATAAAACCGTCGAATATGGCTCGGTTTGAGAGCGGCGGCAGGGTACCAACGCTGATTGTATTGGAGAAATATGCGAATGCACTTGGAAAACATATCGAAATAAAAATCTGTGACGACTGACAGATTTTTATTTCTGGATAATCATAGATGATACTATTATTAAGAATAACAAAGCAAAATGGAGGGAGAAAGATCGCAAGAAAATTAAGGGACTGGTATCCGGGGGCAGTTTACCACATCATGCACAGAGGAGTGAGAAGAAAACCAATATTTGAAGATGAGATGGACCATCAGGTACTGCTACAGATAATAAAGACATCATTGAGTAAATATAACTGCTGGCTGCATGCGTATTGTCTGATGACAAACCATGTCCATCTGCTGATTGAAACAGGCGATATAGAAATCGGGAAATTTATGAAATATATGTCAGAGTGTTATGCCATTTATTATAACCATAAGTATGGTTACAGAGGGCATGTTTTTGAGAGCCGGTATAAATCCTGCCTTGTAAAAGAAGATGCTTATTTTCTCCAGACAAGCCGTTACATACATCTGAACCCGGTAAAAGCACAGATGGCAGATTATCCGGAATATTATTTATGGAGTAGCTATCGGACGATGATAGGGATTACGGATGATGGGATCACAGAGAAAAAGAAGACACTTGCGTACTTTCCGAAAAACAGTATTTATCAATACAGGGAGTTTGTGGAAGATATAGGACACAAATATATAGTTCAGGAACAGCATATCAGAAAAATGATAGGGGAAGATGAATTATGGCTACCGTGGTAAGAAGTTTTGCAATTCAGGGGATTGATGGGTATCCTGTGGATATAGAAGTAAAGATGCTTGAGGGACAGCCGGTGATATCGATCATCGGTCTTGGGGATCAGGCTGTAAAAGAAGCGGCAGAGAGGATCCAGGCAGCGATTGATGAGAGCGGTTATGTTTTTCCTAAAAAGCGTGTAATCATCAGTCTTGCACCCAGTGATAAAAAGAAAAGCGGTTCTCATTTTGATCTTGCAATGGCGGTTGGAGTGCTCTGCCAGAATGGAGACATAGGGGTGAAGAACCTGAAAGAATATGGCTTTATCGGAGAACTGTCATTAGATGGAAGGTTAAGAGCCTGCAGAGGGATTCTGCCGATGATCATTGCCGGTCAGAAGAAAGGAATAAAGAAGATCATCGTACCGGAGGCTAATCTTAAAGAAGCAGGACTGGTGCATGGAGTAGAAATTCTGGGATTTCATGATCTGACAGGCGTGATCCGCTGTCTTGAAGGAAAAACATCAGGGGGAGAAATCCATGTGGGTGAAAAGGAAAAAGGTTCGGAAGAATCAGGGACAGTTCTGGATTTTAAAGATGTTAAAGGACAGGATGAGCTGATAGAGGCGGTTGTTCTTGCTGCGGCAGGAGGGCACAATATGCTGATGGTCGGGGAGCCCGGATGTGGAAAGACTATGATCGCTCAGAGGATTCCAACGATACTTCCGGAAATGACAGAGGAAGAATGTCTGGAAGTAACAAAAATATACAGCATTTCCGGCCTGCTTCCCAATGGACATGCCCTGATGAAATACAGACCGTTCCGTGCCCCGCATCATAATGCATCATTGAATGCTCTGATCGGCGGCGGTGCCTATGCAATGCCGGGCGAGGTATCACTGGCACATAATGGGGTACTATTCCTGGATGAACTTGCTGAATTTTCAAGGCGGACTCTTGACGCATTACGCCAGCCGATAGAAGATAAAAAAGTATCTATTTCGAGAGTGAACGGTACTCATACGTTTCCTTCCAGTTTTATGTTTATTACAGCTATGAATCCCTGTCCGTGTGGCTATTATCCAGGTGCAAAATGTAAGTGTACGGATTATGAGATCATTAAATACAGGGGAAAGATCTCTGGCCCTATCATGGACCGTATAGATATACAGAAAGAAGTCCATCCTGTAGATTTCTTTGCAATAGCAGACCAGAAATCAGGGGCTTCTTCGGAAGAATTGCGTACAAAGGTAGAAAAAGCCAGAAAGATACAGCAGGAGCGATATGCGCAGGAAAAAGGGATCAATTGTAATGCGCAGATGACAACGGAACTCATACAGAGATATTGTGTGCTGGATAAAGACTCATTGACGCTGCTGAGAGAGACCAGTGAAAAGTATGGATATAGTGCCCGTGTGATCCACAAACTCTTAAGACTTGCCAGAACCAGTGCGGATCTGGATGGAGAAGATAAAATCCGCCAAAAAGATATAGAAAAAGTTCTGACGTGCCGGGAGCTGGACAAAAGCAATAGTAAAATGGTGGTGGTTAAATAATGATATACTGGATATGGCTTACGCAGATACCATTTATCGGCCCTGTTACAACCAGATACCTGATAAAAGAACTGGGAGATGCGGAAAAGATTTATCAGGCTGACCATGAAACCCTAAGCGGAATGTCAGGACTGTCTGCAAGACAAAGAGAAAGTATCATCAGGAATTATTCATTGGAAAAAGCGAAAAGGATCATGGATGATTGTCAAAACAAAAATATCTCTATCTTATGCTGGAATGATGAGCGTTATCCCTTGCATGCCAGAGAACCTGCTGATGCACCACCAATGCTATACTATAAAGGAAACATCAAGAAAATGGATCAGACAGTTGGAATAGTAGGAGCAAGAAGATGCAGCCAGAAAGCAAAACAGGAAACGGTATTTCTGGCATCGGAATATGCAAAGACCCGGATTGCAGTTGTCAGCGGAATGGCCAAAGGAATCGACAGCTATGCACATACTGCATGTCTCAACGCCGGTGGCTATACAATAGCAATATTAGGAAATGGTCTGGATATCTGTTATCCAAGCGAACACCACAAACTGATGAAGTGTATAGAGGAAAAAGGTCTGCTCCTGTCAGAATACCCACCCGGAACTCCACCATCCAGATACACGTTCCCCAGAAGAAACCGCCTGATCAGTAGCTGGTCCGATAAATTAATCATAATTCAGGCCGGGAAAGGTAGCGGAGCATTGATAACGGCAGAATATAGCAGAAAATATGGGAGGAAAGTGGAAATGAAAGAAAGCGGATAATTGTAAGTAACCCGAATATTAAGGTTATCTGGAAGCCGTGGTTGGGTGATTATTTATCGATTGGATTAAAGGATATTAGAATCTGTCGATGGAAAACTACAGGAGATTAACATAGATTCTTGTAATCAATATTTGAATATGGTATGATAAAAAACGAAAACAATAGGTGAGGGTCGGCTAAAGGATACCTATTGAGGATTTTGATGAATCGATATTTTAGGGCATTCTTGTGAAGGTTATGAATTCATAGGAATGCCTTATGTATATTGATACTTATTAATGGAAATATTAATAAAATGTGAACTTTCAGTAATTTTTTCACCTTGTTTTGTTAAAAAAATATAATAGATTAAAATTCATCTGGATTAATTGGTGTATTGACCTCATTTGCGAGAGGAACTTGATGTGGAAAAACTGGATTAATCATATCCGTCCGTTAAACATAAACAGAAATGAGCTTGCGGTGACCGTTCGCGGAAGCATTTTTATTTGGTAGAAAAAATACGTATATAGAAAGTATTTATGTATTCCCGATGGGAGATTCACTGGATTATGCAAAAATGGCAATGGTGCAAAACTAATCAGATTTATGTCATGGGAATAAATCTGATTAGTGACAAATTGAGAAATCAGCAATAATTATGAGAAAAGGGATATAGATGTTAGGATGGAGAAATTTTTAAATAAATGGGAAATACTTATTACTATAATTATTTCTATTACGAGTATTTTTTTAGCTATAAAAGCTAATGAAATGACAAAAATACAAACAGAAGTGGCAAGAAATAGTTCATTACCCAATATTCAAGTAGTGGAAAAAAATTTAATTAATGAAAAGACGGGAAAAACAGATGATTCAATAATACAGATTTCAAATTTAAATGGAAGACTTAATAATTATGAAAGTAGAATTGTAACATTTTTAAAATGTTCTTATTTAGATAATAAGAATAATGTTTATGAAGAAGAGATTCCAATATTTAATTATTATATAATTGGTCGTCAAAGTGGGAATACTGAAGGCATTTTGGAAGAAAAAATAACAGGAAAAAACAGTAATAAGATAAAAAAGATGATGGAAAAAATTCTTCAGTATAATGATTCAGACAGCTCTTTATATGTAGAGATTGAATCTTACCTGTGTGTTTCATATATAGATATATTAGGAGAAAAACACAGAATATACTATTTAACAGATGTGTTTGAATCTAAATTAATAACTGAAAAGGAAGGACAAAATAAATTTGAAATTTATGATAAATTGTTTAGTTTAAATGAGGGGATAGACCCTAATAGGGAAGAGGAGATAGATATACAGGGATTAATAAATAAAATTTATGAGGTTTCAAATTTAAACATTGAAAAAGTAGTAGAAAAAAATGAAATACAGAATAAAGGAATGATAGATGCAATGACAGAAATAATTGGTGTATTTTTGGCTTCAATTTTAGCTCATGTGTTATGGATAGTGCAAGAAAGAAGAAATAAAGAAAGTAAATCACATGCGGCATCTATTTTATATTATGATTTAAAAAGTATTGAAGGATATTTAGTAGGTGAAAGAAGTTCTGTTAATTTAAGATATTCCTCCGAGTGGCAGCAAATGGTTGCAGGGTGTTCTTTTTTGAAAGATGAACAAATCAAAGAGTTATATAATATATATGATGAAGTATATAATTACAATTATTTTTATAAGCTTAAAGAAGATAAAAAGGAAGCGGTTATAAAAGAAGATATACCTCAGTATAAGGCATTGAAAAATGTTTTTGTGAATGAGTCTGAAGACAACACAAAATATGCAGAAATATTGAAGGAGTTAAGAGCACATATAATGGTTTCTAATATGTATGTGGATAAGAAAAGGGAATAGCCGGGGGCAGACCGTGCGTCCAACTAAGGGTATTATAGTCTGGTGGGGGGAATCCCCATCAAATAAACTGCTAACCACAGCATTTGAAGTGAGTCTTGAGTCTGTCGCGGTAACGTTGCAGGCTAAGCGTAGACAGCAAGATAACAGGGATAGCTATTGAGCACCGAAATCCCAAAGTCACCAGAGGGTCGACATCGTGGTCTGGATGGAAGACAACATATGTATTTATCGTTATGGTGAGATTTTACATACCTCTGCGGTGTTGGTTGGAACTATTCATGTTATACAGGGAATATATATCAACTGGAGAGAACCTGCATTTTCTTCTGTAGTGTGTAAACAGAAAGTATGCCTGACAACCAAAAGAAGGATGGCAAAAGAAATGCAGGTAGTCGGAGGCCCGAATAGTACCGATGAAGGTATGAACAAAATAAATACCAGAGGGAAGTCGAGAGAGAACTGTTCCTCACAGTTCTGGCCTGCGAAACTATATCAAAGAGGAACAGCAATTGGAAATATGTTGATAGAAAAAGATGTTCCGATTTTGGATTTTTACTCTCATATGTACTAAATGAGATTATGAAAACAACATTACTTATCATGGCGGCCGGAATCGGCAGCCGATTTGGAACAGGAACAGGAATAAAGCAGTTGGAACCAGTCGATGATACTGACCATATCATTATGGACTACTCAATCCATGATGCGATTGAGGCTGGATTCAACCATGTAGTATTTATTATCCGTAAGGATATTGAGGAGGAGTTTAAAGATGTTATTGGTGATCGTATTGCTTCTGTCTGCTCCGCTCATGATGTAACTGTAGACTATGTTTTCCAGGATATTAAGGATATTCCGGGAACTTTACCGGAAGGTCGTACAAAGCCGTGGGGAACCGGACAGGCTGTACTTGCTGCAAAGAAGGTTATCAAGACTCCCTTTATTGTGATCAATGCGGACGATTACTATGGCAGGGAAGGATTCAAGGCTGTTCATGAGTATCTGATGAATGGTGGCAAGTCCTGCATGGAAGGCTTTGTGCTGAGTAACACTCTGTCTGATAACGGCGGTGTGACTCGTGGTATCTGCAAGATGGATGAGAATGGAAACTTGACTGAGATTGTAGAAACTAAGAATATCGTGAAGACTGCAGATGGCGCAGAAGCAGGCGGAGTGGCTGTTGATGTGAATTCTCTGGTTTCTATGAACATGTGGGGGCTGACACCGGGATTCCTGGATGTGCTGGAGAACGGATTTAAGGAGTTTTTCGATAAAGAAGTACCGAGCAATCCGCTAAAGGCTGAGTATCTGCTTCCTGTTTTCATCGGTGAGCTGTTGGAGCAGGGAAAGATGTCAGTGAAGGTTCTGAAAACCAACGATACCTGGTATGGTATGACCTATCACGAAGATGTCGCATCTGTGAAAGACAGCTTCAGGAAGATGCAGGAGAATGGTGTGTACAAAGCTGATCTGTTCAGTGATCTATAAAAAATGATGAAAGAAACAATTGATTTACTCGGAAAGATTCTCACTAACATCCTGACCGCTCTCTACGAGCCGTTTGGTTTTTCGTTTCTGCTTTCATTCCTTGCTATGTTTTTCTATCTATATGCTTATAAACCTATCGAAGCAGGAAAAGGCTGGAAGAATGCTATGGTGACATGGTACAGGGAGTTCAAAGAGAGTATGTTCTTCAGAAGATTGCTGCACAATCATACTTATTCCTGTATCTCTCAAATGTGGAGATACAGGAGTAATTTACAGGCTCTCTTTCTTGTCCATCCGGCAGCGTTTATCCAGGTGGCGGTTGATCAGAAGCAGGAATACAATTGTTGAGAGGACAGAAGAGATTCCGTCAGCAACAGGTTCTGCGAAAAAAGCCGCTTTTGCATCAAAGAAAGAAGGCAGGACAGCTGCACTGATCACAAAAAGAGATTTTCTGGTAACGGAGAGCGCAAGTCCTGTCTTTGGACATTCCAGGGCAGTCAGCCCGTCTACAAAGACATACTGGAAGCTTAGCGGAATGATCATCAGTGTATAGGTACGGATGACCCAGACAGAGAATCTGATATACTGTGGATCAGTGGTAAACAGAAGAACAAAGTACCGGGGAATAAACCGGGAGAGAAGGAACATGATGGTGGTAAAGATAAGCATTACTCCCAGAATGTTCCTTTCTGCGTCCTTGACCCTGTTTACGCATCTGGCACCGTAATTGTAGCTCAGGATTGCCTGTGTACCTCCGCTGATCCCGATCATAGGTGAGGTGATCAGAAGCAGATAGCTTTGAGCAATGGTGGCACAGGTGATCAGCATATCGCCCTGGGAAGCACCACCATATTTCTGGAGCACTGTATTCATAAAGATCAGGATCAGGCTGTCTGTGGCCAGGATCAGAAAAGGAGAAAATCCCAGGGAAAGGATTTTCCTTATGACTTTTAAGTTGTACTGTCCGAAGGTAATCTTTACAGGAACCTTTTTTCCCAATAAGAAGGTCATTGCAAAGATGCAGGAGAGTATCTGCGAAATAACGGTTGCAATGGCAGCACCGGAAATTCCCATATGAAAACCAAAAATAAAAATCGGGTCTGACAGGATGTTACATCCTGCGCCGATCAGTACGGTAAACATTCCCACAAGGGGGAATCCCTGACAGTTGATAAAGTAATTAAGCCCTGTAGCCATCAGTGCGAAAAAGGTACCTGTTGTATAAATAGTCAGGTAGGTATTGGCAAAGGGAAAAGTAGCCCCACTTGCGCCAAACAACATAAGCAGCTTATCTTTTAGCAGAAGAAAGCTGACAGTCAGCAGAACAGAAAAAATACTGAGCATCAGAAAAGAATTTGCCAGTACCTGTTCTGCTTTTTTGTGATTCTTTTCGCCCATTCGGATTCCCATGGTAATGGAACCTCCGATTCCTACCAGGGTGCCAAAAGAAGTGAGGAGTGTAACGATAGGACCGCATATGCCTGCACCTGCAAGAGCCAGTGCGCCATTTTCGGAAATATGTCCGATATACATCCTATCAATAATACTGTAAAGTACATTGACAAATTGCGCGGTCATAGAAGGGATGGCAAGCTGGAGCACCAGAGTGCGTACGGGTGCCTTGCCAAGATTTGCTGTTGTGTTCATTTTAATTTTCCTCATCCATTCGACAGGGACTGCCGCACTTGCATGTGCAGCAGCCCCTGTATATTAATCATTGTCAATTTTAACAGATATGGACAGAAAAAGCTATGATTTTTGAGATATTGTCCTTGTAAAAGATATTGAGAATAGCCTCTCGGGGTCAGACCCCATGAAATCAGGCTCTCGGGGTCAGACCCCATGAAGAAGAAATGATTTTTCCCTAAAGAAACTATAAACGAAAACGAGAGCATAGGCTACTGGCGCTGCTCTAATAACTACATAAAATTTTGTGGAAGGCACATTGGGCGCTACAAGGTATGGAAAGGAGAATTATGAAAACAACATTACTTATCATGGCAGCTGGTATTGGCAGCCGCTTCGGAACAGGAATCAAGCAGTTAGAGCCGGTGGATTATGCTTTCCAGGACATTAACGATATTCCGGGGACTCTGCCGGAAGGCCGTACAAAGCCGTGGGGAACTGGTCAGGCCGTGCTTGCAGCGAAGAAGGTCATCAAGACCCCGTTCATCGTCATCAATGCAGATGATTACTATGGCAAAGAAGGTTTCAGGGCTGTTCATGAGTATCTGGTGAATGGCGGAAAGTCCTGTATGGCAGGTTTTGTGCTGAAGAACACGCTGTCTGATAACGGTGGCGTGACTCGCGGTATCTGCAAGATGGATGAGGATTACAACCTGACCGAGGTCGTGGAAACGAAGAACATTGTAAAGACCGCAGCTGGAGCAGAGGCAGAAGGAATGGCTGTTGATGTTGATTCTCTGGTTTCCATGAATATGTGGGGCGTAACTCCTGATTTCCTTACAACGCTGGAAGAGGGATTCAAAGAATTCTTCGAGAAGGAAGTGCCGGGTAATCCACTAAAGGCAGAATATCTGATTCCTATCTTCATCGGTGAACTGCTGGAGCATGGGAAGATGTCTGTGAAGGTTCTGAAAACAAATGATACATGGTATGGCATGGCAGATTATCTGGCGGAGCCGCATGAGGAATATATCTGCTTTTCTAATTATCCTATTGGAGATAAAATTGCAGATTTTGTAGTGCTGACATCAAGATCAAAAATGAAAGTCTGCATTGTAGAAGTCAAAGGTGCAGATTTTAAAATTGTTAAGGCCAATCACTATCAGGGTTTAAATGTACATATGAATGATGCAATTACACAATTAAAAAATCATATGGAATACATAAACAGAAATTACAGTTCATTCAGAACCCAGATACATGAAGATAAGGATAAAGCAATCAATGAGGAATATAGTGGAAATTATTTAGTGGGTCCTCGAAAAACCCTATTGGTTGACCCACAGAAGGATATAGATGTTAAATATATAGCTATAGGTGGAGTTGAAAGAGAAGACAAGTCAATTGAAGAAAGCCACGAAATTGTAAAATGTAAACCAGCAGATAATTTAGAGATAGCTTCGTGGAATTCTTTTGTGCGTAAGTTGGATGAATATCATGGACATCATCCTGTTCAATAAAAAACGCTGGACAGATTACCGGAAATCATCTAAGGAAAAAATCTCATTGTAACAGGCACGCATCAAATCCACAAATCTGGATTACCTGAATAAACTGACCAAGAGAAAGTAAAATATGTGCGGATACAGTCCTTGTAATAGGGGTGTATTGATGTTAAGATGGTAGTATAGAAGATGTGGATAAGCTGAGAAAAGAAGGTGTTACCAATGAATGAGGAAGAAAGATTTGATTTTGAGCAAAAGCACGAAGAAGACCTTCAAAGATTACGTGGCTTTCGTCTTTTAGATGATGATTTTATGAGCAAAGTATTTGAAGATAAGAATTGTGTGGAATTTTTATTGCAGATTATACTAAAACGAGATGATCTTAAAGTTACAAGTGTGAGCAGTCAATATGTAATAAAAAACTTACAAGGGCGTTCTGTTCGTTTGGATATTCTCGCAGTGGATCGACAAAATCAGGTGTATAATATTGAAATTCAAAGAGATGATAAAGGTGCAGGTGTGAAGAGAGCTAGATATAATAGTAGCTTGATTGATGCAAATGTGACAGAACCGGGTGAACAATATCAAAATTTAAATGAAACGTATGTGGTTTTTATCACAGAAAATGATGTGTTAGGAGAGAATATTCCAATATATCATGTGGATCGTATCGTTAGGGAAACAGGAAAAATGTTCAATGACCAATCGCATATTATATATGTAAACTCTCAAATAAAAGATGAAACAGCATTAGGAAAACTTATGCATGATTTTACATGTACCAATGCTAAAGATATGTACTACGAAGTGCTGGCTGACCGTGTACATTATTTTAAAGAAGATGAGAAAGGAGTGGCAATTATGTGTAAAGCTATGGAAGATATGAGAAATGAAGCAGCAAGAGAAGCAGAAAAAATGAAAGCAATTCGTATGGCTCGTTTAATGATAGAAGATGGTAAACTTAATTATGAAGATATTGCAATGTACACAGAGCTTACTCTGGAAGAAGTAGAAAAAATAGCTTTGGAAAAGAAAAGTGCATAATAAAAGACATAAAACGAATGTTTTGTTTTGTGGAACAACTATGCATCCCAGATTGCGGAGAAGTAGCAAAGAAAGCTGAAGCCGAAGCAGTATTTAAGGAGCTGCTGGCAAGCTGTACATCCAGACTGGCAAGAACAACTCTCGGGGTCAGACCCCAATGTGGTCAACCTAGCGTCAACTTAGGGGCATATTAGCGAATATCCTCTAAT
>OBXQ01000722.1_pt1 | contig 11215 bp, 10 predicted proteins | sample 1476641 | NCBI WGS metagenome assembly OBXQ01 (sample SAMEA2580174, study PRJEB22360) | human gut metagenome | biome: human gut; feature: human-associated habitat; material: faeces | place: Denmark | collected 2008/2010
AGTTTTTATAGTGACAGATCCTTTTATGGTTAAGTCAGGGACTATAGAAAAATTAACTAATAACCTTACATCATCTGAAGTTTTTGTATTTAGTGAAATAGTTCCAGATCCACCAATTGAGTTAGTTGTAAGTGGAATAGAAATGCTTAAAGATTTTAATCCTGATGTTGTTATTGCTTTAGGTGGAGGGTCTGCTATAGATGCAACTAAGGCAATAATAGATTTTTCTAAAAAATTAGTTAAATTAAATGATATTAAGTTTATAGCTATACCAACAACAAGTGGTACAGGCTCAGAGGTAACTTCATTTTCAGTAATAACAGATAAGCAAAAGGGAGTTAAATATCCTTTAGTATCAGATGAATTATTACCAGACATAGCAATTTTAGATCCAGAACTTGTTAAAACAGTTCCAAATTTTATAACTGCCGATACAGGAATGGATGTACTTACTCATGCATTAGAAGCATATGTTTCTAAGAATGCCACAGACTTTTCAGATGCCTTAGCTGAAAAAGCAGCTACTTTAGTATTTAAATATTTACTAAAAGCTTATGAAAATGGAAACGATATAGAAGCTAGAGAAAAAATGCATAATGCTTCATGTTTAGCTGGATTAGCATTTAATGAGGCTTCCTTAGGAGTTAACCATGGTATTGCCCATGTTTTAGGAGGGAAATTCCATGTTCCTCATGGAAGAACTAATTCAATATTATTGCCATATGTAATAGAATATAATGCAAATATAACAAGCTATAATTCTAAGGAATTTAGTGAAGCAGCAGAAAAATACGCTAAAATAGCTAAAATAGTTGGATTACAAGGATCAAATACTAGAGGATTAGTAAAAAATCTTGTAAATGAAATTAAAAAGATGCAAAAGGCAATGAATATGCCTACAACTTTAAGAGAGTGTAAAGTTGATGGTGATGAACTAAAAAAATTAGAAAATGAAATAGCTCAATTAGCATTAAAAGATGCATGTACAGAAAGTAATCCAAGAGTGCCGGATGAAAAGGATATAATATCTATATTAAATAAAATTAAATAGTTTTTTAAAAGCTTCAAAATGGGATGGGTATGTTATGATTTGTCCTTTTTTGAAGCTTATTTTAAATGTTTTATAAATATATATTTAATAAAGAATTAATTAAAAGACAAGAAATTTGTTAATGTGACAAAATAATATAAAAAATATGTGAATACATTGACAATTGTATGATTAAAATTTATAATAAAGATATCACAAAGGTGTGATTAAGTTTTAGAGCAAAGTAGCTTCTTAAAGGTATTTCATTTACTTAAAGGTATGAATGAAACTTTAAGGAGCTTTTTTACTAAATAGTTATGAAAAGGATTTAGTTAGTTAACGATTTAACGTGGGAAAGTAAGGTGAGAAGCATATGGGAGAAGAGTCAAAACAGAGAATTATACAAGAATATGTACCAGGGAAACAAGTTACACTTGCTCATATAATAGCAAATCCTAATGAGGACATATATAAAAAATTAGGTCTTATAGTGGACAAGAAGGATGCCATAGGGATACTAACTATAACACCAAGTGAAGCCTCTATTATTGCAGCAGACGTTGCTACAAAGGCTTCAGGAGTTTCATTAGGTTTTATAGATAGATTTAGTGGATCTTTAGTAGTAACTGGTGATATAAGTTCTGTAGAGTCAGCCTTAAATGAAGTTTTAGATGTTTTAGGTAATATTCTAAATTTCTCATCAACTAAGATTACGAGGACTTAATATATGGGAAGAGTAATATTTATGGGGAAGACAGGATGTGGAAAAACAACATTGTGTCAAGCCTTAAACAACCTAGAAATAAAATATAAGAAAACTCAAGCCATAGAACTTTATGATAATGCCATAGATACTCCAGGAGAATATATGGAAAACAGGGGATATTATACTGCTTTAATAGTTACAGCAGCAGATGCTGATATTATAGCTTTAGTCTATGACTGTACTTCAGAAGAAAATTATATTGCTCCAGGTTTTGCAAGTATATTTTGTAAAGAAGTTATAGGTATTATTACAAAGATAAATTTAGCTAAGGATAAGTCAGAAATAGAAGTAGCAGAAGAGAGGTTAAATTTAGCTGGAGTAAGTAAAATATTTAAAGTTGATACAGTAGATGATGTGGGAGTTAAAGAGTTATTTAATTACCTAAACAAATTTTAATTTGAGGTGAACTGTTAATGAAAAGAACTATAGTAATAGTCGATGATGAGCCTATTACAAGAATGGATACAAGGGAAATTTTAGAGGCTAATGGATACGATGTTGTAGGAGAAGCTTCTGATGGTTTTGAAGCAATTGAAGTTTGTAAGAAATATAATCCTAGCTTAGTTTTAATGGATATAGATATGCCTTTATTAGATGGAATAAAAGCTAGTAAGGTATTAACTAAGGAAAAGTTAGTTGGGGGCATAATATTATTAACAGCATTCGAAGACAAAAAGTATATTGAAATGGCTAAAGAAGTAGGAGCCTTTGGATATATGATTAAGCCTGTAAATGAGAAGGTATTTATTCCTACTGTAGAAATGTGCTTATCAAAGGCAGAAGAATTTTATGAACTGAAAAAAGATTATGATAAAATAAACAATAAATTAAATGATAGAAAGTTAATAGAGAAGGCAAAAGGAATACTTGTTAAGCAATTGAACTCAAATGAGAACGAGGCTTATAACAGAATAAGAAAATTAAGTATGGATAGGAGAACTACCATGGCTGAAATAGCAAAAATAATCATTGTTGGCTATGAGGGATAATAATGATTGGAACACTATGTAAAGAATACACGCTTTTAAGTGAAGATGAGATAAATAAAATAAGAGAAGTTTCAAAATCTCTACAAATTATGGCTGACTTCTATGAAAGTGATGCATTTATAGATGTTTTAGATAAAGAGGGAAACTTTGCTATTGTAGTAGACCATGCTATTCCAGAAGATAAGCCTTCCTTATATAAAGAAAAAGTAGTTGGGAAAAAAGCTTTAGAAGAAAATGAGCCAGGTGTTATAGAAACATTAAAAAATGGCACAGTTAATAAGGATATAAAAGCACTGACTCAAGAAAATAAGTTTGTAAAACAAAGAATACATCCAATTCTTAATGAAAAAAAGGTTGTAGGAGTTGTTATAGTAGAAAAAGACATTAGTAATGAACTTGAAAGTGATTTCAAAATCGATATAAGTTCTGCAAATGAAAGTTCAGAATCAAAGGGTTTTTTAAATCTTTTAAGAGAAGGTACTTTAATAACAAACAATCTTCATGATGGAATACTTGTTTTTGATAAAAGAGGAAAGCTTGTTATAAAAAACACTAAAGCTGACAATATATATAGTAGTTTAGGATATAAAAGTATAGATTATGGAGATGATTTTGATAAATTATCATTAGACAATTCCAAGTTTGAAGATATTTCAAATATCATTAAAGAAAAGAGTGATTTAAAACAAATAATAGAAGTTCAAGTGAAAAATGCTTATTTTGAATTAAGTAGAACTTTTATAGATAAAGAAAACTTAAGAATAATTGAGATAATAAAAGATATAAGTGATGTTAAGAATAAAGAAGCTGAGTTAGTTTTAAAATCAGTGGCATTAAGAGAAGCTCATCATAGGGTTAAAAATAGTTTGCAAACAGCAGCTGCATTACTTAGAAGTCAAAGTAGACGATGCAAAAGTGATGAGGCTAAGGAGTATTTACAAGAGAGTGTAAACAGAATACTTGCTATTGCTACTACTCACGATTTATTATCTAAATCTCAAGGGAGCAATGTTAAGATTAGAGATGCACTTGAGGTACTAACAGAAAACATAAAGAAAAGTTGGTATGGATCTAACATAAACATCTATATAACAGGAAATAATTTTTATATAGATGGAGAAAAGCTAACTGGATTACTCTTAATAATGAATGAACTTATACAAAATTGTTTTGATCATGCATTTATTAATAAAGATGAAGGTGCAATACAGATTCTAATACAAAGTGATGGAGAAGATAAAGCCATAGCTGTTGTGGATGATGGATGTGGATTTGACTTAGGTTTGATTAACAATAATAATTTAGGATTATTCATAGTTAATAGTTACATAAAGGATCAGCTAAAAGGAAGTATGAATATAACTTCTAATAAAGAAGGAACCAAGGTACTATTAAATTTTAAAATTGAAGAAAATGAAGAATTTAAATAACTATGAACTGCGAAGTAGTGGTTTGAATTGAGCAATGAGGCTTAAGGTTATAGAAAATAAAACTTAGATTTTTAAATCAGGTTTATTTCTGTAGCTTTAAGCCTTTTTAGTTCTTTAAAATAATTATTTAAGTTAAGGAATTTAATTATATAAGTTGATATGAAAAATAACAGCTTATGAATTTTAAAAAATATTAAGGGGGTGAAAGGATGAGAGAGGAACTTTTAAGTGTTGGAATAGATATAGGCACAAGTACAACTCAGCTTATATTTTCTAAGTTAATAGTTGAAAATGAAGCATCAGCTTTTACCGTTCCAAGAATAAGCATTGTAGATAAGGAAATTATCTATAGAAGTGATGTTTACTTTACACCACTTATTTCAAATACTGAAATAGATGGAAGAAAAATAAAAGAAATTATTGAAGAAGAATATAAAAAGGCTGGAATAAATAAGGATGATATTCAAACAGGTGCTGTAATAATAACAGGGGAGACAGCTAGAAAAGAAAATGCAAACGATGTATTACACACATTGAGTGGATTTGCTGGAGACTTTGTTGTGGCAACAGCGGGACCAGATTTAGAAAGTATAATAGCTGGAAAGGGTGCTGGAGCACATATTTATTCTAAGGAACATTCAACCAGTGTTGTAAATATGGACATTGGAGGAGGTACAAGTAACCTTGCACTTTTTTTAAGAGGTGAAGTTAAGGAGACTGGCTGTCTAGATGTAGGTGGAAGACTTATAAAGATTAATCCAAATACAAGAGAGATAATATATATTTCACCTAAAATAGAAAGAATAATAAAAGAAAAGAATTTAGGTCTAGAAATAGGAACTAAGGCAACCGTAGAAAACATTAAACCAGTAGTTAATATGATGGTTGCTTGGTTAGAGGAAAGTGTTGGTTTAAGGCCTAAGGATGAATATTTTGATTACATAGTAACTAATAAAAGTATAGCTTTAGAAAATGAGATAAAATGCATATCCTTCTCAGGAGGTGTTGCAGATTATATATACTATGAGGGAGAAATCCAAGACTATTTTAAATATGGAGATATTGGAATAATACTAGGACAAGCTATTAAAAATTCAGATTTATGTAAGAAGCTTAAAGTAGTAAGATCTATTGAAACCATAAGAGCAACTGTTGTGGGAGCTGGCTCTCATACAACAGAAATAAGTGGAAGTACAATTACTTACACAAAGGATAGTTTCCCAATAAAAAATTTACCAATATTAAAGCTTAGTTTAGAAGATGAAAGTCAAGGTGCTTATGAATTAGAAACTGCTCTTAAGAAAAAAATAGAGTGGTTCAGGCTAGAAAATGATTTTCAAAAGATAGCAATAGCTATTAATGGTAAAAAGAATCCATCCTTTAAAGAGATACAGGAATATGCAAAAGGTCTTGTAAATGGAATGAAGGATTTGATTGAGAAAGAGGGACAACTAATAGTAGTTGTTGAAAATGATATGGCTAAGGTTTTAGGACAAGCAATATATTCCTTACTTAATTTCCAAAAAGAAATTATATGTATTGATGGTATTAAGGTTGAAAATGGAGATTACATAGACCTTGGAACACCAATTGCAGATGGAAAAGTATTACCTGTTGTTATAAAAACATTAGTTTTCAACTAGTTGGAAGGAGGATAAGAAATGATTTTAAAAACAAAATTATTTGGAAAAGTCTATGCTTTCAAATCTTTAAATGAGGTTATGGCTAAGGCAAACGAAGAGAAATCAGGAGATAGATTAGCTGGATTAGCAGCAGAGTCTTCAGAAGAAAGAGTAGCAGCAAAGGTTGTATTATCAAATATAACTTTAGAGGATTTAAGAAATAACCCAGCAGTTCCTTATGAAGTAGATGAGGTAACTAGAATAATTCAAGATGATGTAAATGAAAAAATATACAATGAAATAAAACACTGGACAGTATCTGAATTTAGAGAGTGGATATTAGATGAAAATACAACAGGTGCTGATATTAGAAGAATTTCAAGAGGTTTAACTTCTGAAATGGTAGCAGCTGTAGCAAAATTAATGTCTAATATGGACTTAATATATGGAGCAAGAAAGATAAAGGTAACAGCTCACTGTAACACAACAATAGGTGAAAAAGGAACTTTATCTGCAAGACTTCAACCAAACCATCCAACAGATGATCCAGATGGAATAATGGCTTCATTATTAGAAGGATTAACTTTTGGAGTTGGAGATGCAGTTTTAGGATTAAACCCAGTTGATGACTCTGTTGAGAGTGTTACTAAAGTATTAAAGAGATTTGATGAAATAAAAAGAAAATTTAAAATACCAACTCAAACTTGTGTACTAGCTCACGTAACAACTCAAATGGAAGCTATAAGACAAGGGGCACCTACAGACCTAATATTCCAATCAATAGCAGGTTCTGAAAAGGGAAATGAAGCTTTTGGATTTAATGCAGCAACTATAGAAGAAGCTAGACAATTAGCTTTAAAACAAGGAACAGCTACAGGTCCAAATGTAATGTACTTTGAAACTGGACAAGGTTCAGAGCTTTCATCAGATGCTCACCATGGAGTTGACCAAGTAACTATGGAGGCTAGATGTTATGGATTCGCTAAAAGATTCCAACCATTCTTAGTTAACACCGTTGTTGGATTCATAGGACCAGAGTATTTATATGATTCAAAACAAGTTATAAGAGCAGGTCTTGAAGACCACTTCATGGGTAAATTAACAGGAATACCAATGGGATGTGATGCATGTTATACAAATCACATGAAAGCAGACCAAAATGATATAGAAAACTTAGCTGTATTATTAACAACAGCAGGATGTACTTATTTCATGGGAATTCCACATGGAGATGACGTAATGCTTAACTATCAAACTACAGGATACCATGAAACAGCAGCTTTAAGAGAAATGTTTGGATTAACAGCTATTAAAGAGTTCCAAGATTGGTTAGTTGAAATGGGATTCATAGACGAAAATGGAAAGCTTACTAAAAAAGCAGGAGATGCATCTGTACTTTTAGGATAGGAGGGAGAAGAGAGTTATGAACGAAAAAGATTTAAAACTAATGGTTGAGCAATTAGTTAGCCAAATGGTTGGACAAGTTGATATGCAATCAGTAGAAAAAGTGGTTAAGGAAGTTGCTCAAAATCAATCTCAAGTGGAAAGTGATGAGTTTATACCAGATATTACAGAGATAGATATAAAGAAACAACTTTTAGTTGATAATCCAGCTGATAGAGAGGCCTACTTAGAAATGAAAGCTAAAACACCAGCTAGATTAGGTTTAGGAAGAGCAGGAGCTAGATATAAAACTATAACAGCTTTAAGAATGAGAGCTGACCATGCTGCTGCACAAGACTCAGTATTCTCAGATGTTTCAGAGGAGTTTATAAAGAAAAATAATTTAATACCTGTGAAAACTATGTGTACTGATAAGGATGAATATGTAACTCGTCCAGACCTTGGAAGAAAATTCTCACCAGAAACAATAGAGGTTATAAAAGAAAAATGCGATAAAAACCCTAAGGTTCAAATTATGGTTGGGGATGGTTTAAGTTCAGCTGCAATAGAAGCTAACTTAGAAGATATTCTTCCTTCAATAGAACAAGGATTAAAAATGTATGGTTTAAACCTTGGGCCTATATTATTCGTTAAATATTGTAGAGTTCCAGCTATGGATGCTGTAGGAGAAGCAACTGGAGCAGATGTTGTTTGCTTACTAGTTGGAGAAAGACCAGGTCTTGTAACTGCTGAGTCAATGTCAGCATATATAGCATATAAACCAAAGGTTGGAATGCCAGAAGCGAAGAGAACAGTTATATCAAACATTCATAAAGGTGGAACAACTGCCGTTGAAGCAGGTGCTCACATTGCAGAGTTAATAAAAACAATGTTAGATAAAAAAGCTTCAGGAATAGATCTTAAATAATAAGTTTGGAGGGAATTAAGCATGAAAAATGATTTAATACGTCCTAATGTTTTAAGCGTTAAGATAATATCAAATGTTAGTCCAGAAATGGCTAAAAAATTAGAATTAAAATCACATCACAAGAGTTTAGGTTTAATCACAGCAGATTGTGATGATGTAACTTATACAGCTTTAGATGAGGCTACAAAAGCAGCAGAGGTAGATGTAGTTTATGCTAGATCAATGTATGCTGGAGCTGGAAATGCTTCAACAAAATTAGCTGGAGAAGTAATTGGTATCTTAGCTGGACCAAGTCCTGCTGAAGTTAGAAGTGGATTAAATGCTACTTTAGATTTCATTGATAGTGGAGTTGGATTTGTAAGTGCAAATGAAGATGATTCAATTTGTTACTATGCTCAATGTGTATCAAGAACTGGATCATATCTTTCAAAAACAGCAGGAATAAGAGAAGGTGAAGCCTTAGCTTACCTAGTAGCTCCTCCATTAGAAGCAATGTATGCTTTAGATGCAGCATTAAAGGCTGCAGATGTTGAAATGTGTGAATTCTTTGCACCTCCAACAGAAACAAACTTTGCAGGAGCCTTACTTACAGGATCACAATCAGCATGTAAAGCAGCATGTGATGCCTTTGCAGAGGCAGTACAATCAGTAGCTAGTAATCCATTAGGATTCTAATAGGCTAAAGATATGGGAAAAGCTTTAGGATTAATAGAATTTATAGGATATGTACCAGCCATATGCGCTGCAGATACAGCCTTAAAAGCTGCAAGTGTTGATTTGATTGGAATAGAAAAGGTTACTGGAGGAATTGTAACTGTAAAGATTACAGGAGATGTAGATGCTGTACAAGCTGCAGTGGAATCTGCTGAAAATTATGCAAGTAGAATTGGAAGTTTAAGAAGTGCTCATGTAATTCCAAGACTTGATGATGAAGTAGAGAATCTTTTAATGAATAGTAAAAATTCAGAAGAAGAGATAGAAGAAGAAATTCAAGAGTTGGAAGAAGATATTAAAGAGGTTTGTGAAGAGATAAGAGAGGAAATTACAGAAACTATTATAGAGGAAACAGAATCTAAAGAAGAAAGCCTACAAGAAGATGTTGTTGAATATGTTAAAAATGATAATCAGGGAATAGAAGGTCAATCTAATTTAGGTGAAATAAAAGTTTTTGAAATAACTGAAAATGAAGAAATCTCAAAAGAAGATTTAGAAGAGGTTGATAGAAAGCCTGAACTTATAGATGATAAGGAAGAAGTTTTAGAATATGAGATTGAAGGGCATATAAATAAAGAATCTGATTCTATAGATATAAAAGAAATATCTAAAATGAGTGTTAAGGAATTAAGAAAGAAAATAAAATCCTTAAATATCAACATAACTTCTAATAAGCTTAAGTCTCTAAAGAAGAAAGATTTAGTAGATATATTACTAAAATATAATGAAGAAGGTGACAGTTAATGGAGTTTTTAGATAAAGACTTAGTTTCCATACAGGAAACTAGGGGGCTTATAAGAAAGGCTAAAGAAGCTCAAAGCAAGTTAGCCCTTATGAGTCAACAAGACATAGACAGAATCGTTAAAGCTATATCTGATGCTGCTTATGAAAATTCTGAAAAACTTGCTAAGATGGCAAATGAGGAAACAGGATTTGGTAAATGGGAAGATAAAGTATTAAAAAATGTTTTTGCTGCAAGAACAGTTTATGAATCAATAAAGGATACAAAAACTGTTGGAATAGTAGAGGAAAATATTGAGAAAAGAGCATTTAAAATTATGGTGCCAGTAGGAGTAGTTGCAGGACTTATACCATCAACAAATCCAACTTCAACAGCAATCTACAAAGCTATGATTTCAATAAAAGCTAGAAATGCAATTGTTTTATCACCACATCCAAGTGCAAAAAAATGTATTATTGAAACAGCTAAGATAATAGCTAAGGCTGCTGAGAGAGCAGGCTGTCCAGAAGGAGCTATAGGATGTATTACAGTACCTTCAATAGAAGGAACTAATGAACTTATGAAAAATAAAGATACTTCATTGATCCTAGCAACAGGCGGAGAAGCAATGGTTAGAGCTGCTTATTCATCAGGAACACCAGCTATAGGTGTTGGACCAGGAAATGGACCAGCCTTCATAGATAAGAGTGCAGATGTTAAGTTAGCAGTTAAGAGAATATTAGATTCTAAAACTTTTGATAATGGAACAATATGTGCTTCAGAACAATCAATAGTAGTTGAAAAAGCTATGGAAGATGAAGTTGTTAGAGAATTAAAAGAACAAGGAGCTTACTTCTTAACTGAAGAACAGGCAAATCAATTATCTAAATTTGTAATGAGAGCAAATGGAACTATGAATCCACAAATAGTTGGAAAAACTCCTCAAGATATAGCTAAATTAGCTGGTTTAGAAGGAATTCCATCTTGGGCAAGAGTTTTAGTTCCAAGAGAATGCCATGTTGGACATAAGTATCCATTTTCAAGAGAAAAGTTAACAACTATTTTAACTTTCTTTGTAGAAGAGAATGTAGATGCTGTATTAAATAGATGTAAAGAAATATTACTAAATGAAGGAGCTGGACATACATTCTGTATGCATGCAAATAATGAGGAACTTGTTAAGAGATTCGCATTAGAAATGCCGGTTTCAAGAATGGTAGTAAATTCACCAGGAGCTCTTGGTGGAATAGGAGCTACAATCAACTTAGTACCTGCCTTAACATTAGGATGTGGTGCAGTTGGAGGAAGTTCTACATCACATAACATAGGACCATTAGATTTAATGAATACAAGAAATGTAGCTTATGGAGTTAGAGAACTTGAAGATATTAGAGAGTTAGCTGTAGGAGCTACAAAGGAAGTTGCTGCAAGTTTAGATTTAGGTGACAAGGAAGAATTAATAAACTTATTAGTTAAGAAGATTATTGAGGAACTTAAGTAATTTTTAAGATAATTGGATTCTAATATAAATTAAAGACTTATTTAATATTATAGATAATTTTCATTACATAGAAATGAAAAGATATAAAAAGGCTTAATATGTTTTAGTCTTAGGAAAATTAGGTCTTAGGA
>OBXQ01000731.1_pt1 | contig 11082 bp, 10 predicted proteins | sample 1476641 | NCBI WGS metagenome assembly OBXQ01 (sample SAMEA2580174, study PRJEB22360) | human gut metagenome | biome: human gut; feature: human-associated habitat; material: faeces | place: Denmark | collected 2008/2010
GTAAAAGAAAATCCATACCTTTCTTTTGCATCAATAACGATTAACTTTTTATACTTATCCGGGATGGCGGGTATGGAATCTCGGATTACATTTCACGGCAAGTACATTTTGCAATTTTTACCTATTTTCTGGTATAATCAAGGAAACGCATCCCTGCCCATGCGAAAATCCCTTACGGATCGGAGGAAGCCTCTATGCCCAACACCATGTTTTTCAGCCTGCTGCTCAATATCGGACTGCTGGTGCTGATCGCCACGCTGCTCACCCATGTCCCCTTCGTGCGCCGCCTGCTGCTCAACTCCAACAATCCCGTATCCGGCCAGATCGCCCTGGCGCTGATCTTCGGCGCGATCAGCATCGTGTCCACCTACACCGGGGTGCGGGCCCAGGGCGCAATCGTCAACACCCGTGTCATCGGCGTGCTGGCCGCCGGGCTTTTGGGAGGCCCCTACGCCGGCATGGGCGCGGCTGTCATCGGAGGCATGCACCGTTACCTCTTTGACATCGGCGGCTTCACCGCCGTCAGCTGCGCGGTGTCCACCTTCGTGGAGGGGCTTATCGGCTCCGCATTTTCCAAACGCTTCAAGCAGGGCCGACTGGACGGAACGGGCATCTTTCTCATCACCGCAGCGGCGGAGGTGGCCCAGATGGCGATCATCCTCCTCATCTCCCGCCCCTTCCAGGCAGCCCTGGATCTGGTGCGGCTGATCGCATTTCCCATGATCACCATGAACGCCCTGGGTATGGTGGTGTTCATCCGCACCTTCAACCGGGTGTTCATCGAGGAGGACAGCGTGTTCGCCGGGAAGATGCGCCTGGCGCTGCGCATCGCGGACCAGAGCCTGCCCCATCTGCGAAAAGGGCTGTACAGCACCGCGGATATGGAGTCAACCGCCCAGATCATCTACCAGTCCATCTCCTGCGCCGCGGTGATGATCACCGATACCCGGAAAATACTGGCCTTTTGCGGCGACCCCAAATACACGGACCTGAAAACAGACCGGATTCTGGCGCCCATCCTGAAATCCATCCAGGATAAAAAGGCCACCACCTTTGTGAGCGCCGAGAGGCAGGACCCGCTTTACAGTCTGCTAAAAGGTCACACCATCATTGCAGCTCCCTTAATCGAACACAACGAGCCCATCGGCAGTCTGACCATCATGGTAAAAAAACAGTGGCACACCTCCGAGGCCAACGTGAGCTTCGCGGACGAGCTGGCCCGGCTGTTCTCCACCCAGCTGGAGCTCTCGGACCTGGAATATCAGAAAAAGCTGCGCCGCAAAGCCGAGCTGCGCGCCCTCCAGTCCCAGGTAAACCCACATTTTCTCTATAACGCGCTGAACACCATCTCCTACGTGTGCCGGGAGAACCCCAACCGGGCCAGAGAGCTCATTCTGACCCTGTCCAGCTATTACCGGCAGACGCTGGAAAACGACCGCTACATGCTGAGCCTGCACACGGAGCTCTACCATGTGAACAGCTATCTGGAGCTGGAAAAAGCCCGGTTCGAGGAAAAGCTGTCCGTGGAAATCCATGTGGACGAGAATCTGGACTGCATGGTCCCCTCCTTTATCCTTCAGCCGCTGGTGGAAAACGCCGTGCGGTACGGGGCGGACAAATCCGGCAGCCGCTTCGTCTCCATCCGTGCCGTGCGCCGGGGCGGCCTGGCGGAAATCTCCGTCTCAGACCACGGCCCCGGCATTCCGCCCACCGTGCTTGAAAATCTGCAGTCCGGAGCGGGAAACGAAGGGGTGGGACTGGAGAATGTCCACCGCCGCCTAAAAAGTATCTACGGAGAGGAAAACGGGCTGCAGGCTGTCAATACGCCGGAAGGTGCCTGCGTCTACTTCACCGTTCCCGCAGAAGGTCTTCCAAAGTACGACGCCGTCTGAGCGGACACGTTGCAGATTCAAACGAAATGATCAATACAGGGGGAAATTTCTATGAAAATAGCGGTTATCGACGATGAGCGCCCGGCGCGCCGGGAACTGATCCATCAGATTCTGGAGGTGCTGCCGGGCAGCCAGATCGGGGAGGCGGACAGCGGAGCCTCCGCCCTGGAGCTTATCAGCTCCGGCGACTTCGACCTGCTGTTCATCGACATCAATTTAAACGATATGGAGGGAACCACGCTGGCGGCGGCCGCCCGGCGGATGATGCCCCGGGCCCAGATTGTGTTCGCAACGGCCTACTCACAGTACGCGGTGAAAGCCTTTGAGCTGGGCGTCAACAACTATATCTTAAAGCCCTTTGATCCGGAACGGGTGCGCCGCGTCCTGGAAAAATGCCGGAAGGATCTGGAACGCTCCTCCCCGGCCCAGCCCGCCGGACGCCTGGCCATCAGCTCCGACCGTAAGATCGTCCTGCTGGATATCTCCCGGATCGTGTATGTGGAGACCTGCGGGCGCAGCTGCCTGATCCACACCACCGAGGGGGACCACACCGAGAACCAGCTCCTGGGCGAGTACGAAAAGCGCTTGAGCCCCCAGGGGTTCTTCCGCATCCACAAGAGCTACCTGGTGAATTTGAACTATATCAGCGAGATGTTCCCCTGGGCCAACAACAGCCTTGCCGTGAAAATGCAGGGCTTTGAAAAGAACATACTGCCCGTCAGCCGGGAGAAGGTCAAAAACCTGCGTCAGTTGCTTGGACTCTGACCCTTCCCCCTCTGCCGCGGTTCTTCCGGAAAAGCGTATTAACGTCTGTCTGCTAAGAAAACGTTAATGCGCTTTTTTCAACCGTTTGTGCACAATACACTGCATTTCACCCAAAAACTATTTTCTTTCATCTGATTTCCCCTATAATAAAAGCATATAAACGGCCGTTATAAAATTGATCGTGGAGGTATTCAGTATGATAAGTTTCTTTGCTTGTTTGGCACTGTTGATTGTGGGATTTACCGTTTACAGTAAAATCGCGGAAAAAGTGTTCGGACCCGACGACCGCAAAACCCCGGCCATCACCATGGAGGACGGAAGCGACTACGTTCCCATGGGAACCGCCCGGATCTTTCTGATCCAGCTGCTCAACATTGCCGGCCTTGGGCCGATCTTCGGCGCTCTGGCAGGTGCCTGCTGGGGACCCAGCGTGTTTCTGTGGATCACCTTCGGAACCCTTCTCGGCGGGGGCGTTCACGACTATATGGTAGGCATGATGTCCATGCGCCACAAGGGAGCCAGCGTATCGGAGCTGACCGGCACCTATCTGGGAACCACCATGAAGCAGGTAATGCGGGTATTCTCCGTCGTGCTCCTGGTGCTGGTGGGCGTAAGCTTCTCCACCGGCCCGGCCAACCTGCTGGCCATGCTGACCCCCAATGTGCTGAACACCAGGTTCTGGCTGGCTGTGGTTCTGATTTATTACTTTATCGCCACCTTCGTGCCCATTGACAAGGTGATCGGCAAGATTTATCCCATATTCGGAATCTGCCTCATCGTGATGGCCCTGGGCGTTGGCGGCGCAATCCTGCTGGGCGGCTACACCATCCCTGAGATCACCCTGGCAAACCTGCACCCGGCCAATACCCCCATCTGGCCCACAATGTTCGTGTCCGTGGCCTGCGGCGCGATCTCCGGCTTCCACGCCACCCAGTCCCCGCTGATGGCCCGCTGCCTGACGAACGAGCGCGACGGCCGCAAGGTGTTCTACGGCGCCATGGTGGCCGAGGGTGTCATCGCCCTGATCTGGGCCGCTGCGGGCGTGGCGTTCTACAACGGCACCGGCGGGCTGTTGACAGCGCTTGGCGGCGGACAGTCCAGCGTGGTTTACGAAATCTGCTTCAAGCTCCTGGGACCGGTGGGCGCGGTCATCGCCATGATCGGCGTCATCGCCTGCCCCATCTCCTCCGCAGACACCGCTTACCGCAGCGCCCGCCTGACCCTGGCCGACTGGTTCAAAATCGATCAGAAGCCCATCAAAAACCGCCTGCTGCTGACCATCCCCCTGCTGGGCGTCGGCTCCATCCTGACCCAGTTCGACGTGCAGGTAGTGTGGAGATACTTCTCCTGGAGCAACCAGACTCTGGCCATGATCGCCCTGTGGTCCGCGAGCGTTTATCTGTTCCGCAGAAAACGCTTCTACTGGATCACCGCCCTTCCGGCCACCTTCATGTCCGCGGTGTCCTGCACCTACATACTGATCGCCAAGGAAGGCTTCCAGCTCTCCACCTCCATCGCATACCCGGCGGGAATCCTCTTCGCCGCCGTCTGCCTGGGAACCTTTGTGTTCACCTGCGTGCTGGGCAAGGGGAAAAACGCGACGGCTCCCACCCTGGAAGAAGGCGCTTCCGCATAACCACAGAGCAATGGGCCGCAGGCTGCGCCAGCGGCCCATTGCATTCAACAATTTGAGTTGGCGCTCCTCACGAGCACAGCATCTCCGGCAGCCGATCCTTCCCAAAATCCAGAAACGATACACTGTAAAAGCTGTGGGCCTCCTCGTCGGCGGCCTGAGCCTTGTACCAGATATCCAGCGCCTTCTCAACGGTAATCTCGATATCGTGGTAATAATACAGATTCGCGCTGGTATGGCTTACCACGTCTTCAATCAGCAGTCTGGCGTCATGATTCTCGAACATGACTTCATCTAAGTTATCCCTTGTAATCTTCACTCAGTACACACCTCCAACTCTCCTGCGTCCCTATTCCGGCAACAGCAGCAACGGCAATCGTCAAATATACATCCCCAAAAAGAACATGTGTTCTATCTACGCTTATATTATCACGAACATATGTTCGTGTCAATAGTTAAACAAAAAAGAACTGCCCGGAACGCCAAAACGCTCCAGACAGCTCCTCTCCATTCACTTCCCGCCGTGCAACTCCTCCAAAAAAACCTCCACCGCCCGGTTGAACGCCTCCGGCTCTTTCGACGCCACAAAGTGATCTCCCCCTAAAATCACCAGTCTGCTACCCGCAATCCCCGCCGCAATGCTCCTGGTGTGGGCTTCCCGGATCATGTCCCGGTTTCCTGCGATCACCAGGGCGGGGACCCGGATGCCGCCAAGCTCCCGTTCTTCCACATGAGGCTGGATCACCATCAGCCCCAGCAGTTCCCCATTCTTTCCCGCCCGGGACGAGAATGGGCTTAAAAGCCGGCACAGACCATAGCCCAGCACAATGGGAGCCTGAACTGAGAATTTCACCCCTGAAGGCCGCAGATTGGCCCCGTTCAGAATCAGGGAGCGAAGCAGCTTAGGCCAGCGCAGGGCAAACGCCATGGCAATATTGCCGCCATCGGAGAACCCCAGCAGATGCACCGGCTCCGGCGCGATCTTCTCCAGGGCCTGCCGCAGGTCCTCCGCAAACTGGACGATGGTAAACGGAGCGAAACCCCGCTCCGATTTTCCGTGCCCCCTGGTGTCCAGGGCGATCACCCTGTATTTTGCGGAAAAATACTCCACCTGGCGGGCAAAATAACCGCAGTCCTCCCCATTTCCGTGGAGCAGAACCAGGGGTTCCCCGCTTCCCGCCTCCTCATAATGAAGCCTGCAGTCCGAAATACGAACCTCCATGTCCCCTCCTTGTCAGTTTACGCTCTCCCGGTATTTGACGATATTTTTGAACACTACATCGCCCTCCGCTTTCTTTCCGTCCAGAATGTCCATCAGCTCCTCCGCCGCTTTCACCCCCTCCTGGTAGGCGGGCGTGATGATCGCGGCCAGGGGCGGCGTGGTCATACGGGTCCAGCCGTCGCAGTCAAAGCCGATCAGCCCCACTCTCCCCTTCAGTAGCTCCATATAATCCGGGTAGCGGCGCAATGCCTGGTACACCACCTGGTACAGCGGCGGGTCCGCCACATAAATCAGGGTGCGGCGCTCCAGGTTCAGATTCTGGCTCAGCACCTCGTACACGTCCCCGGACCGGCGGCCCTCCGCCATATAGAAGGTTCCCCCGTCCCGGACCGCGTCCTGCAGCGCGTCCTTGTAGCCCTGCATGCTCTCAAATCCCGTGCTGGAGGTGGAAAAATCGTCCGAGAACATCATAAAGTCCTCGTAGCCCTTTCCGATGCACTCCGTGATCACCTGGTAAACGCACTCGTAATGGTTGCTCTTCACACAGCGGCCCCGATAGTCGTAGGGCTTGGCGTCCAGATACACAATGGGACGGCGCTTTTTCTCCAGGCTGCCCGCCATCATGCCGAACCGGTAGGTGGACTGGATGATAAATCCCTCCGCCCCCATCTTCAGCATCCGCTCCACAATCTCCTTCTCGCTGTTGAAATTCATGCCGCTGCCCGCCACCATCACCTGGATGTTCTGGGAACCGGCCGCATCCTCCAGACCTTTTAACGCCTGGCAGGAATAGGGGTCTGCCAAATCCCCCAGAATCACTCCGATCATTCCGCTGCTCTTGGCCTTCATGGCCCTGGCCGCCGCATTGGGCTCGTACCCCGTCTCATCGATAATGTGCTGGATTCTGCGCTTTGTCTCATCCGACATCTTGTTCGTCTTGCCGTTTAAATAAAAGGATACGGTGGTTTTGGAGACTCCCGCCCGCTCCGCAATTTCATTGATCGTCAACTTTTTCATCGTAACCTCCGCCCGTCTTTGCCTCCGCTGCAACAAACCGCCGGTCCACGGGCCCCGCTTTTTCTCGCCGCAGCCGTCCTGCATTTAAACCGGGCCGGACAGCCGCATCCCAACTCCTATTTATCATAACACAGAACGATTTCCAACGGAATCCTAATTCCGGAAAAAATGTGTTTTACAGCCGCAGACGTTCGCACAACTCCCCGTCCCGGACATGCAGCGCCACCGCGCGCCCGTATACGGGAACGCCCCGGCAGGTGAGAAGCTTGGTCCCCCGACAGATTTCCCGGTTCCATATCAGAATGATCCAGGACTCCCGCTCCCCCAGCAGGAATTCCACCGCCGTGACCGTCTCCTCCCCCACCTCCCGGCTGTCCCCGGCCCTCTGCACCGGCACGGACTTTACCTGGATCCCATCCCCGGCAAAGGCGGTCCAGCCCGTAAACCGGTCCTCAAAGCGGCGGACGCCCGTCAGCCTTCCGCTTTTTTCCAGACAGTTGTACCGCGGGGACACCCAACAGGGCTCCAGGCTAAAATCCTGCTGTCCCCACAGGTTCAGGCGGACATCCCCCGACAGAAGCCGCCAGCGCGGGACCTCTCCCGTCCCTGCCTCCGCCTGCGCCTCCCGCTCTGTCCGAACCGATCCGTCCAGGTGATAGCATTCCTCCACCTTATGGCTCCCCTCGCAGCAGATGTCGTTAACAATCAGCCAGAATCCGCTGTCGTGAACCGCCACCTTGCGTTTGACGAGACAGGGCCGCCCCTGTTCCGTCAGGCCGTGGTAGGCCAGCTCCGCAAAATGCAGCGGGCCCTTCTCCCGGCAGCTGTTCCGAAATGCCTCCCCGTAAGAGCGGTAACTCCAGGAACCCTCTGCCCTGGCCTGGGACGCTCCGTCGATGGTGCACACGTTGTGGGCCCCGGCCTCCTTGAATTTCACTCTGAGCGGCTCGTCCTCCCGGTAGCTGTAACGCCCGCTGTCCACCAGAAAGGGCCTGCCCTCAAAGTACAGGCAAATCTGGGTCAAATCCCCGTGGCCGTGGGAGCTTCCCAAAGGGCCGCAGTGCAGATAGGTGTAATGGGCGTCCTCCCCCCAGCCGCTGCGCAAATAGATATTTCCCGTGTCCCCGCAGACCAGGGAAGTCTCTGCGGGCCTTCCTTCCGCCAGGTTCTCGTATACCCGCAGCCCCCAACTCCCCAGAAGCCAGCAGCTGTCCAGATCAAGCGCCTTGTATCCGCCCCCTTTAAATTCCGGACTGCAGCAGAGCACGGCCGCCTTTGTCAGCACGTCCCGCACGTCCGTGACGTCGCTGTCCGCCTGAGCCAGCTGCCGGTGATCCGGCCCGGCCGCAAACAGCACATACCGGCTCATCCGCTCCACGGTCCTTCTCAGCCATCCCGGCGTTTCCTCCCCGGCAAACCGGCAAACCGCCCACAATTTCATACAGCTGTTCAACACCTCCATGTGATACATGATGGATTGTTCCCAGTGGGAACCGTCATCCCCCACCTGAAGCTCCAGCTGCGTTTCCAGTTCCTTCCAGGCCCATTCTTTAAGCCCTCCGCCCGGCAGATACTCCTCAAACCAGCAATAAGCGGCGCACATGGCCGTGGTCTGCAAAAGTCCCCAGTTGCTCAGGGTATATTTTCCAATGTAAGCCTCTCTCAGGTACCGGAATTGGTCCCCCATACCCGCAAGAATCCGTTCTGCCTCCTCCTCCGATACCAGGCCGCCGTCCAGAAAAAACAGCAAAAACACGGTCCAGTTCATACAGCGGATCCCCGTGTCGATGGTCCGCACCGTCTCGCCTCCCGGTATCAGGGGGTTGTGCTCCATCCAGTGGAACAGATACCATTTGAGTTTCCCGGCGTACGCCTCGTCTCCGGTCAGCCGCCAGGCCTGCAGCAGCTTTTGCAGGCTGTCGTGCCGGTTCAGCATGTACACCCACTCCGGGTCCCCATTGGGCGCCTCGTCCCACCGCATTTCCGGAAAGGCGTACGGCTCCCCGCAGGGTTCCATATCCCAGGGGTCCATAAACACAAAGGTCTGGTCCATCAGACGCCCCGCCGCTTCGATTACCTGCCCGGCCTCCCCGCCGCAGCGCTCCCGCAGATACGCCGCAACCTCCGTTGGACCGTACTCCGCCCTCCATACCTTAACCCGTTCCAAAAGCCGGGCAAATCTTCCCTGTTCCGCCATCGTTTCTTCCTCCCTCTACCCATTCATACAGCTCAAGGAGGCGGCGTCCGCGGCAATCCCCGCGGACGCACACCCCCTCAAACATCCGGAATATGTGTCTGTTTCACTTATGCGATCAGATGGAGCACGGACAACACCACGCCCAGGATGATCGTCAGGATCACCAGCTTGTAGGTGGTCCACTTTTTCACCTTGATCAGGTAGAAGATCAGGCCGGTGAAGAGCACGGGCAGGAGCCTGGGCGCGATGGCGTCGATCATCTCCTGGATCGCCACTACCTTCTGCTGGTCGCCGGGCATGCTGGCCACGTACTGGATGGGCGTCGTGATCTTCACAAAGTTCACAGCCAGGCCGGAAATCACGGTCACGCCGATCATGCTGGCCACATTGGATATCTGCTCCATTCTGGCGCTGAGGGTTTCAATGATGTTGGTGCCAAGCTTGTATCCCCAGATACCGGTCAGCAGCTTCACCGCCAGCAGGATGGCGTTCATTGCCACGAAAAACAGGATCGGGCCCATGATCAGACCTTCCTGGGCCAGGGAGGCGCCGATGGTGGCAAACAGCGGGGCCAGGCAGAACTGGGCCAGGGAATCGCCGATTCCGGCTAAGGGGCCCATGAGCGCCATCTTGATGTTGCGGATTTCCTTGGCCGGAGTTTTGTTCTCCAGCATAACCAGATGAAGGCTGGTGATAAAGGGCAGGAAATGCATGTTGGTGTTGAAGAACTCGATATTGTCCTTTAAAGCCGCCTGGAGCTTATCGTCGTCGTCCTTATACATCTTGCGCAGAGCCGGGTACATCACGTTGGCGTAGCCAAGTCCCTGATAGTTTCCATAGTTAAAGCCGTTCTGCAGGAAATAGGCCCGCAGGGATGTTTTTACATAATCGTTTTTTACCAGCTGATTAGATGCCATCTTCAAATTCAACCTCCACTTCTTCTACAGTTTCACTGCCGCCCTTGCCCATATGGAAGAACACCAGCAGCGCGATTGCGGTTCCCACGACGGCCACGCCCATGGTGGGAAGATTTAAGTAAGCGATTGCAATGTAGCCGATCAGCACGAAGGGGATCAGCTCCTTCTTTGCCATCACGTTCAGGATCATGGCAAATCCGATTGCCGGAAGCATTTTTCCAGCCACTCCCAGTCCTTCGGACAGCCAGGCCGGGATCAGGGAAATCACCTTCTGCAGGCCCTCGGAGCTGAACGCACCGCCGAAGCCGATGACAAAGCCGACCACTGCGAAGATACACACGGTGGCGTTGGCCGCAATGCGGAAGCCCTTAAAATTCTTCCGGTCCAGCGCCTTGTAGGCGTAACTGGTCAGCGTGGTTGCGAAGGTGTAGGTGGCGGTGATCACGAACTGGAAGGCCACCGCAAAGGGGAAGGAAAGCGCCAGGGCGGAGCCCACGTCGATGCCCGAGCCCTTCATGGTGATGGCGATGATGGTGCCAACGATGCCGGGCCCCATGGGGTTGGGCGGCACGGAGCCTCCCTGGGAAACGCCGAAGCCCATAAACGCCAGCTCGCCCACAGCGCCCATAGCCAAACCGGTGGGCAGGTCGCCCAGAATCAGGCCCACTCCCGCGGCCATCACCAGGCAGCGGTTGGTGTAAATGCCGAACAGCATGCCCGCCAGACAGAAGGCTGTCCACAAACCGATTAATACACATTGAAAAATACTGATTGTCACGATAAACCCCTCCTTTAGATTATAAGAACTTATTTAAATCCACCTTCGCGGAACCGTCGTCCCCGGAAGCGGTTGCTCTTGTGTTAAATACCACGCCGTATTTATCCCGCAGTTCCCGCAGAGCCGCCTTGTCATCAGGCCCCAGGGCGATGTATTTACTCACTTCCTCCTTGCCCGGCCCGTGGTGGATGTTGCCCACATTGATCTCCTTCACCGGAACGCCTCCGGCCACCAGTTTAAGCGCATCCTCCGGCGTCTTGCACACGATGAAAATGCTCTGTTTGGGCGATGCCTTCATGATCACGTCACAGGTGTGCTGCACGGAAAAGAACCGCATTGCGATGGTTTTGGGCACCACCGCCTTCATCAGCGTCTGCTGCATGGAATCCTCGCTGGCCGAATCATTGGCTACGATCACGGTGTTCACCCCAAGGGCTTTGATCCAGAGCTGTCCCTGCCCGTGGATTAAGCGCTCGTCAATTCTGAATGCTACGATATTTGGCTCTGCCATTATAAAATCCTCCTCATATTATAGTTTGTCTTGTCAGGTAATCGCCCGCAGGCTTTGCCCGTGGCCCATTACATTCGGTAATCGCCCGCTGGCTCTGCCTATGGCCCATTACATTCGGTAATCGCCCGCAGGCTTTGCCTGTGGCGGCCG
>OBXQ01000735.1_pt1 | contig 11040 bp, 10 predicted proteins | sample 1476641 | NCBI WGS metagenome assembly OBXQ01 (sample SAMEA2580174, study PRJEB22360) | human gut metagenome | biome: human gut; feature: human-associated habitat; material: faeces | place: Denmark | collected 2008/2010
AAAAATTATTTTATTGGTTTTATTGTTTGTTTGATAAAAAATAATTTGGTTTTATTTTGTTTTTTTAGGTTTTATCAAAAAACAAAATAAATCTATTTAAAATAATGCTCTCTAAAAACAAGATAAAATAGTAAAAAGTATTTTATCTTAAACCTCTTTTCTATTTTTCAATGTTCTTATTAGCTTTAGATTATTTTATCTATTTCTATCATGTGATTTCTAGCAGATCTTATTCTATTTAATTAATTGTTATTATGGTTTTAAAAAATAGATGCAATCATATTAAATATATGTAAAGTTTAATATGATGTCATTGATAAATAAATCCACATTTTATTTTAAGGCTAATGCTTTTTATCAAGCATTTTATTGCAGTTGATAAAGGCCATCTTGATTTAAATATCTAGCTAAAAAAGACAAATTATAATTACAAGAGGTAAATAAAATGCAACACACAATTAATTCACAATATGATGAAATGGTTGATTTTCTAAAGGAGTTAGTGAATATCGATAGCGGCTCTTATGATAAACAAGGGGTTGATACAGTTGCTGATCTTTTAATTCAACGCTACCAAAAATTAGGTTTTGTTGTTGAAGTATTTGAAAATGAACAACTCGGGAATAACTACCGTTTAGTTCATAAAGATGCCACAAACCCACAAATTTTTATTGCTGCACATTTAGATACCGTATTTCCTAAAGGGACAGTAGCAGAGCGCCCATTTAGTATCGATGGCTCCCGTGCCTATGGCCCCGGTGTTATTGATATGAAAGCTAGCCATGTTTTAACTTACTATGCGATTAATGCACTCAAACAAAGTGGCGATCTCTCTTATCAAAATGTTGAAATATTGCTTAACTGTGATGAAGAAATAGGGTCAAAAACATCGCGTCATTTAATTGAAAAATATGCCAAAAATAAAGCTTATGCATTAATTATGGAGCCTGCTCGTGCGAATGGTGCCATTGTTAGCGCTCGTCGAGGTGTTGGAACTTATGAGCTGTTGATTGAAGGTAAAGCATCTCACTCAGGTATTGCACCAGAAGCAGGAATTAGTGCTATTCAAGAGCTTTCATACAAAATTCAGGCCCTACATGCGCTTTCTCGCCATGATGAAGGTCTTTCCGTTAATGTCGGACTGATTTCTGGTGGTACATCTGTCAATACGGTTGCACCCCATGCACGAGCTGAAATCGATGTGCGTATTTCAACGGATGAGCAGGGTATTGAAATTGATAAGCAAGTCAGAGAAGTTTGTAGTCAACCTGTGTTAGCGGGGGTTAAATTAACGCTAAAAGGTGGCATTAATCGCCCTCCAATGGTGAAAACACCTGAAAGTGCCAATTTAATAGAAATCATTAAACAGCAAGCGGATTTAATTGGCTTAGCTATTGACGATATTTCAACCGGGGGAGGATCTGATGCCTCATTTACTGCCGGTGTCGGCACACCAAGTGTTGATGGTTTAGGCCCTATTGGTGGCTATCAACATAGTGATAAAGAATATCTCGATTTACCGTCATTGACCGAAAGGACAGTGCTATTTGCAAATGTTATTAAGCGTCTGTCTCAATAAGGTGAATGTATGGAAAAGAGTAAAAAAATAAAATGGGCTATGCCTGATGCCTTTATTATTATTTTTGGCATCGTTATTTTAGCGGCCATCGCCACCTATTTGATCCCCGCGGGAAGTTATCAGCGGGAAACCGTTAATGGATTAAACCGCGTTGTCCCTAATAGCTTTAATTATGTTGCACAAAATCCAGCTTCATTGATGGATGTGTTTTATGCAATCCCTGTAGGGTTAAAACAATCTGCCAGTATTATTTTCTTGATCTTTATGATTGGTGGCGCGATTGCCATTTATGATCGCACCCGTGCTATTGATTCAGGTATTAATGCGCTTATTGTTAAAACCAAAGGTAATTATCAAGCTCTTATTATTACGGTTGCTTTTATTTTTGGTATGTTGTCATCCCTTGGGCTTGCGGCCAATGCCGTTATTGCGTTTATCCCTATAGGAATAGCCCTTTCGCGATCAATGAAACTTGATGCTATTACGGGGGTTGCAGTTGTTTATTTAGGCTATTATGCAGGTAATGCGGTTGGTGTATTAGATCCAACTATTTTAGGTACTGCACAAACATTAGCTGAAGTTCCTCTTTTTTCTGGTGTTATTTTTCGAGTTGTATTATTCGCTATCTTAATTGTTGTCACTATTGCTTATATTGTCTGGTATGCCAGACGTATTGCGAATGATCCAACGACCAGTTATATGTATGGAATAGCTAAAGATGATCCTGATTATGAACAGCCACACACTCAATCATTAGATAGCACCTTCTCATTGAGGCAAAAATTGAGTTTGGTGGTATTTATAGCGTTTATTGGATTGTTTTTATATGGCGCTTTTGAATATAAATGGGGGATTGAACATCTATCAGCCATTTTTATTATGATGAGCATTGTTGTGGCGGCTATGTTTAAAATTGCCCCTAATGACTATATCAAAATCTTTATGAAAGGTGCTCAATCTTTAGTGTATGGGGCATTGGTGGTGGGGATCGCCAGAGCGGTTATTGTTATTTTAGATGAAGGACGAGTGCTTGATTCTATTGTACAAGCCACATTAGTGCCATTACAGCAAACCTCTCACTTTTGGGGTGCTCAATTACTTTATTTCTTTAATTTACTATTTAACTTGCTAGTCACATCAGGAACGGGACAAGCATCGATTGTTATGCCTATTATGGTGCCTATTCTCGATATTCTTGATCTTACACGTCAAACCGGTGTCCTTATTTTAAAACTCGGTGATGGCTTTACCAATATTATTACCCCAACATCAGGTGTACTTATGGCGGTACTGGCGGTAGGTAAAGTGCCGTGGACGCGTTGGGTTAAATTTGTATTCCCTATTTTAATGATTTGGGTCGTGATAGGTATGGCTGCAATTGGTATTGCTACCGCAATAAGTTATGGACCAGTGTAGCTTTGTACTAACGGATTATTAACGATAAATAGGTTATTAAGTATAAATAAAGTGCCGTTTGTTTAGTTACAAACGGCCTTTTTAAACCAACCTCATGGTGTCATCAGTTGGTGTTCAAACCCTGTGACTAATTGCTCTAAGCCAAAATTAAAACGCATAGCAAAATCATCAGCAAAAAGAATTTCTCTTACTTGCCAAGTTTGAGGGTATTTATCACGTACAATTTGTTCAAAAGCGAGTCGTTTTTGCATTAAAATTTCACTATCAATAAGCGTGATAGCTTGCTGTTCAATGCAACACCCTAAAATAAAATAGAGTAAGGTCATCGACATATTGCTCGCTAACTCAGCAGATGCACCAGACTGCATAATTAAAGTAATAAGCGTATTGTTTATACGTAACACATTTTCAGAAATCACATAGGTTCCGGCAAAAACTCTAGCACCATCACGATGTTGTAAAAAAGCTTCTCTTAGTTCTGTTGCTAGACGTTTTAGATCCGCTTTCCAATCTTGGCTATAGTGAAAATCAACAGCGACTTCACTGACTATACGATCTGCCATTCCCTCAATAAGCGTTTGTTTATTATCAAAATGCCAGTAGAGAGAGGCGGCTTTTATATGTAATGCATCTGCCAGTTTTCGCATTGTTAAGCCTTCAATCCCTTCTTTTTCCAGCAAAGAAAGCGCCGTATCTAACACATTTAATCGATCAATTTTAGGGCTTTTCATAAATAATTCTCATTTTCCTCTTTTCTATCTAACAATGTTAGTTTAACATATTTATCAAACCTAACAATGTTAGATTAAAGCAAAAGTTAAATATCACTAAGCTTCGCTTAGGAGTAGAAAGATGGAAAATATTCAATCAAAAAAAGAAAAAATCATGCAGTTAGTTATGGTTTATACACCTTGGATCACTGTGATATGTGTTGTTGCGTTTATTGGTATAGCGACTGCAGATTGGGATCGCTGGTGGAGTGATGCTCGTTATCAAACAACAGATAACGCTTACATAAAAGCGGACTCAACGATATTGAAATCACGAATGACTGGGTTTATTTCTCAGATTAATAAAGAGGATTACCAAGTAGTAAAACGTGGTGAGGTCATTGCTGAAATTAATAAGAAAGAACAAATATTAAATCGGCAAGCGGCATTAGCAGAGTATCAAAAAGCCCAATTAGCTTTAGATAATCTCACTGAAGAAATTAAAGAATATCAATTAAATATTGAGAAATTAGCTAATCGTTATCAAGCATCAGTTATTGATGTTACCCAAGCTAAGCGCAGTCCAATGTTGCGTAAAGATTTAATTAATAGTGGGGCTATCACACAACAAAATTATTTAGATGCTCAATCTGATTTGCAACGTTTAATGAAATTACAAAGTGCTGCGAAAAATGAGTGGGATCAGGCTAAACAAGCATTGGTATTACTAAAATCTCAAGAAAAAATACGTCTGGCACAAAAAGATATCGCTCAAACACAGTATCAGCAGGCTGAAACGGAGCTTTCATACGCGACTATTAAGGCTCCTTTCGATGCGCAATTAAATAAAATAAAAGTCAATATCGGTAGCCTTGTGACTGCGGGTAGCGAAATTGTGACTTTAACACCGATTAACAATGTATACATTATTGCCAATTTAAAAGAGACACAAATAAAAAAAGTACAGCCAGAACAATCTGTTGCTATCAAAGTTGATGCTTTTCCTACCGATGTTTTTTCAGGAAAAGTGAGATATATCGGCGCACAAAGTAGTGGTGAATCAGCGCTTATTCCTGCGGATAATGCCAGTGGTAATTTTACTAAAGTAGTACAACGTATTCCGGTTTATATCACGCTCAATAGTGATAACCGACACTTAGCTAAATTAAGAGCGGGTATGTCTGTGCAAGTGAAAATTGACACAGAAAGCCTTCCTGTAGAGGAGGAGGGGGATCGCAGTGATTAAATTATTATCAGCAGCACAAAATCATCGTCCTATTTTTGTTGTTATGGCTGTTTTTACCGGGGCTATTTTATCAACACTCTTTGTACGTATGTTTTCTATCTCGTTAGCGGATTTAAGAGGCGTGTTTGGTTTAGATGTTGCCCAAGGATCTTGGTTGAATGTGGCTCTTAATATAGCTCAATTGATCAGTATGACTCTTGTACCTTGGTTTATGGTGGTTTATGGCGCAGAAAAAATATTAATCAGTGCGAGTTTTATCCTTTTTTGTTGTGGATTAGCGGTTCCCATAATAGGACAACAGATTGGTTTTGGCGGACTTTTTATTGCTCATTTTATGATTGGATTTTGTATCGGAGTCTATTTGCCGATGACGATTTCATTAGCCTTAAAAAGTTTAAATCCCAGTGTTTGGCTAATCGTTATGGCGGCTTATAGCTTACGTGTTTCTGTAGGAATGGATGCGGGAGTGGGGATCTCAGGAGAATTTGTTGACATATTGAATTGGCGTTGGATTTATTGGTTATCCGCTATTTTCACCTTAGTCATCCTATTTTTTACCTGGTGGGGAATGCCACTCTCACCTATTAATAAAGCATTGCTCGCTCAAAGTGATTGGGGAGGAATGGCGCTTAAATGCTTAGGATTAACGCTATTATATATTGGTGTCGTTCAAGGTGAATTGTTAGGTTGGTGGGATTCTGGGCTGGTCGTGTCTTGCTTAATCGGTAGCGCTATACTGATGGGGACATTTATTATTAGAGCTTATATTTATAAACAAAGCTTTGGCCACTTAAATTGGATCAAAGATAGTAATTTACGGCTCTGCTTTATTATTGCCTGTTTATATGGCTTTTTGATGTTACCTAATTCGTTATTTATACCTTCATTTTTGAGTGTTGTTGGTGGGTTGAAACCACTACAAATAGGTCAAGTTACCAATCTTGCCTTCTTTATCTATCTATTATGTAGTCCAATAGCTATTTTTCTTGCACGGCGTTTAGAGCCACGATTAATGATGTTAATAGGTATTATGATTATTGGAGGAGCATGTTTAATCGGTCATCAAATTGATTATCAGTGGCGAGCTAATGATTTCTTTATTGTCATATCTATGCAAGCAATGGGGGAATGTTTGCTACTTATCGGATTAATTGCCTCATTTGTTACTAATATCAAGCCACAAGAAGCGTTACATTTAGGGGCATATATTTCGATAGCGAGAGTATTAATGCCAGCTCTTGCAGGAGCTATTATCAATACATATTTGAGGATCTCATATGATACTCATTATGATTTGTTAAGAGGATACATACAAACTGGTGAGCAAAAATTAGCAGGGAATATTGCTGAACATTATCAAACAACGATGGCATTAGTAATAAGAGAAGCACATGTTGCCTCTTTTATTGATGGTTTTGATTTGATTATGCTCTTGGTTATTTTAGGTGCTCTTTGTATGTCATTTTTAAAATCGTCACCAGAAAATCCGGTAGTCCCAAGGCTAGTAAAATAAAAAACTGCCTGTTTTAGTACAGGCAGAAAATAAAATAAGAATAATATAATAGGAGAGAAATATTCTTGTTACATCAATATGATGAGCGTAAAAATTAATTGTATGATTTAAATAGTGATTGATTACCTGCTTTATCAAAAGCAATGACTTGATAAGGTTCTTTATAGTCCCCTGCATACATACCTAAGCTACCCGCTGGCATACCTGCAACAGCAATGCCTGTTTGCTTTTTATCCATTAAGTCTATATTTTTTAAGCTATCGATAGGAATATGTCCGACTAAGTCTTTGCCTTGGTATGTTGCATAGTGACAGCTTAATAAATTATCAGGGACTGCTGCTTGCTGATATTTTTGCATTAATTCTGTTTCAGAGACAATATTGACATTAACATCAAAGCCCGCTTCTTTTACACCATCAGCCCACAAATTACAGCAACCACAATTTTCGGTTTTATAAACTTCAACTACAGCATGATTTGCCGCTTGTACAGTACCACTAACCGTTGACAATACTAAGAGAGAGGGAAAAAGTAATTTTTTCATCATGTATTCCTTATAGATACGAATACAGAGAACAATAATCTTTCCCCCTACAGGAAGGTCAATTCAAATAAAGTATAAGCGTGTAGATTTTTGTAAAAATAAATATATAGGGTTAATAATATAAATGTCTACATAAATAAAAAAGCCTTGATATAACATATCAAGGCTTTATATATTAATTATTTTAATTATTAACTTTCATTTTAATGTCACCTGCTAATTTAAATCCATAACGACTTAAAGGTGATATTTTTATTTCTGTTAACTTTTCTTTTACATCAACTTTAATTTCTTCTTGAGGACGAATATAAAATTGACCAATACTATAACCGTTATTGCTTGGTAAAGAGCTAAAAGCGGGAGCCATACGAATAACTTGTTTACCATTATTCTTTAATATTAATTGATTATTGACCTGTTTTACTTCTAGATTTTTCCAAGGTTCACGCTCTATGGTTAACCCTTTTGGAATAATTAACATCGCAATATCTTGTCTGATAGGCATTTTTGTTGAATTGACCTTTGCAACACCAATACCTTGGAAAGAGGCTTTTAAAATTTGTTCATCATCAAATTCAATACCGTCTTTTAAAATAAAATTAATATTCTGACTTTGATCTGGCTCTATTCTTGTAATAGGTGGAGTTATAATAATATTTTTTGCTATTTCGTGTTGTTTATCTAAATCGCTGACTTTTGTTGATAATAAAATAGGTTCACTACCCGTATTTTTAACATTAAAAATCTTTCTTGGTTCTTCTGAATCTAAAATAACAGTCATGGTTTCCAATTGAAAACTAGCATGAGAAAAATGACTTATTAATAGAATGAGAAAAATCATTCCTTTTAGTATTTTCATAATTAGACTATCCTCTTTGTATTACTTACAAATTGCATCAACTTTTTCATATAAAAAGTCTGGATTAAATTCTTCTGGAACTGAATAATCAACAGAACAGATGTCACCATTATCTGATTTTACTTTTAGTGGCTTACCGATTTGCTCATTACTTATTATAACATTACCGTCCCCCATAATAACACCTATTAGATTTCCCTTATCATCAATCACACTATTTGCTGTATTAACAGGTTTACCATCTGGTTTTTTTATTTCTAATAAAACTTGCTTCATTGTATTGACGGGGATCTCACGAGAAAAAACAGTACCTTTTGCCAATGCAATATCAAAGGATGTTGTGCCTAACATAACATTGAGTGGTAAATTTTTAGTATTTAATAGAACAGTTGTTTTTTTATTTACAGGTAAGTTAGGAATAACGGCGGTACCAAAGTGATTAGTTATTGTCGTACCACCACCCATAGAGTTAACTAAAATACCAGATTGTCCTGGAACACGTAAAATACCGAAAGTATCTCCTAACTCCACAGGAGAAGTAGCAAATAATCCATCACTATAAGCAATAGCACCAGATGCTGTCAGCATCGCCGATTTTTGATTACTATTACTAAAGGAGCCTGTCGCACTAATTTGGCTGTAAGCGGTTGTTGCATTGATATTGCCGCTAATATTCTTATCTTTACTGTCTTTATCAGCAGTTGCCCCGATAGAATATCTAAATAAATCATTATGATAATTACTATAATTTGTTGTTAAAGATGATGTTTTATAATGTTGGTATTGAGTACTAAATGATGATGAATTATTAATAGGTACGTTGATGTTTACAAATGTACGATCTTCAAAATTACTACTTTTTTGATAGCTAATATTAAAAGACATAAATGGAAATCTTTTTCCATAAGAAATGGTATTTGAATAATTGTCTTTTTTATCACCATAATATTGGCTATAGCTAAGGCTATAACTCAGTGATCCATAACGTTGATTTCCTAAGCTTAGAGATAATGAGCTTGATGTTTTTGTCTGATTATTAGCAAGATTATCATCTAATGGGTCTTCTATATTATCTATTTGTAGAGATTCATAGAGTGTCGAATAGTTACGTGAACGATATATTGTTGATAAGCCTAGTGAGAATACTGATACAGGTAAACTTAAATTAGCATTTGCTTGGAAGCCATCACCTTTATTAGAAGAAGACGCATATTTAATACCAAAGCCAGTAGATAAAGGACGATGTTCACCAAAAACGCTATTTACGCTACCTACAATGGACTTATATTTTGATGATATTTCCATACCCCCTAGAAAATTATGATTTAAATAATTAATGCCACCTTCAAAACCGGTAATAAAAGGAGTATGTATGCGTTCATCACTTGAGTTTTTTCTATATTTCCCCATAAAAAAGTTAAAGCTGGTACTACTCTGTGGATTTTTTAAGTCTTTATTTGATGTAATAACATCAAATTCTTGAATAGTACCATCATCTTGAATAACTTTGACATGTAATGGTTGACTTGATGATACACCACTAATGTTATTTAATTGGAAAGGGCCTGCAGGTATTATCGTTCTATATAACAATCGATTATTTTGAGTGACTTCAACGGTAGCCGGTTTTTCAGACATCCCAGTAATAGGAACTGTCAACTTACTGTTTTGATAGCTACTATCTGAATATAATTGAAAACCATTCACATCAGCACTATCTAATAACTCACTATTAGATGTAATTTGGCCTAATTGTAAAATGGCTTTGATGCGTTCTATTGTACGTGAAAGCGTTGTTTCATTAAATCTATAGTAAGTTTTCCCATCACCTGAAGAAAAGCTACTGTTATTACGTAAAATCCAATTATAAAAATTTATACCTGTTTTAAAATCACCTTGATAAAAATTCCTATTATTAGAGCCATTTAACTTCATACCATAGATTCTATAGTTGTTGAATACCCCTAAGCCACCATAGGTTAATTCATTACCATAGGCACTTTGATCGAAGTAATCATCATTAATAGTGATATCAATAGAGTTGTTATTTGGGTGATAGGTAATATCTGATTCAGGATATATCTCTAAAAAATCAGCACAATCTGAATTTATCTCTTTTTTTTTAATTTCAGCTTATCTACTAATTGATTATTTAAGCAAAGATTACCTGATTCATTAATAAGAATATTATCAGAATAGTTAAGGCTACTATTTACTATAATTGTTACATCATGATAACCAGGAAGAAAATGACTTCCTTCTTTAAAATAATCAGCGATTTCACTGCCATAACCAAGAGATTTAAGTGAGTCAATATCAAACTCGATATTTTTATTATCAGCTAATGCTAAATTATTGTTAATTAGATAAGCTAATAATAAAAATATCATTTTACGATATCGAAAATGCATAATGAACCCCATAGTAAAACGTCGCGTTTTTAAATTTTAAGATCCAAATGAAAAATCGAATAATAGAGAGCCTGAAAGTTCTCCACCATCGACAAGAGGGCCATTTGTTTCTTTTAAACTATAAATTGTTGGTGAAATTTTTAACTTTAATTGATAGTTATTCCCTTTCGAAGGTGTTACACCATCTTGACTAAATCCGTTTAGAGTGCCTATTTTTAATTGTGGGCTTGTTTTTATTATTCCAATATTATTTTCGTTATCTGTTTCATAAATATTAACATCAATGCCATCTACTGTTGCTTTTTCAATAGATACCTGGAAAAAACCAATCTTACCTGTTGTATTTATAGTGCCAAGGCCAAAATGAGTTTGATCATTATCTGTGGTTGTTCCCATTTTTTCATCTGCTTTTATTGAAAATAGTACAGGTGAAACAGGTGAAGGACAGCTTATATTTATTAATGTATAACGATCATCTAACTTATTATTTTCATTAGATTTAAACATATAAGCTTTAAGATTATGATACTCTATGGTTATATCTTTTTGTGACACAAAACAATCATCATTAAATGATGGTGCTAGATCGTTATAAATATCTGCAAAAGCAGATGTTGATACTAATGAAATACTTAAAAATGGTAAGGTAAAATAAAAAGATTTTATAATATTCATAATAACCTAAAGCCAGCTAGTGTAGTTTCTTTTTCTGATGTATTTAACTAATTCGACCTTTATAATAATTTTTAATTAATTATACGC
>OBXQ01000738.1_pt1 | contig 10997 bp, 10 predicted proteins | sample 1476641 | NCBI WGS metagenome assembly OBXQ01 (sample SAMEA2580174, study PRJEB22360) | human gut metagenome | biome: human gut; feature: human-associated habitat; material: faeces | place: Denmark | collected 2008/2010
TACTTAAAAGATCACTTCTAATTATAAAATTCTCAATAATATTCATTTTATACACTCCATTTACATTAACTTGGTATTCATATTATTTAGTTTGAATAATATCTTTATTTTCTTCTCTAAATCTAATTGTCTTAATGGAACTGCTATGTTTTGAACAAGCTCTATTTTTTTCATCATAGCCTCTCTATCAGCTTCATTTTTCATAAATACCATAAGAAAATATTCTTTATTATTTCTATGTTTCTCCCTGAACCTCCCATGACTAAAGTCGCAGGGTTCTAAAAGTTTAAAACTTTATTTAAGAAGTTTGGTATTTAAGTTTCCACCTATTTAGGCAACCCTTATTCTTATAGGCGTGTCCAGTTCGCCTCTATTGTATAAGACCTCAAGGTCTACAACTTTACTTTTACTTAAAATATTTAATGCCCCATTTATATCTGCATTTATTAATTTCCCTTCTTTTGTCTGATACAACCCTCTTTTAACTCTTTTTCCACTAAATTTATATTCTTTTGGGTTATCATCGTTATATACAGGGATTATATCTCTATCAAAGAAACTCGCTTTAGATGTATAACTTTCTTCTTGTTTAACAAAAGTTATTCCATGTAATTTACAAAGATATTCTATTTTTTCACGAAGTATTCCAAATGGTATATTGGTAAATGTTTGATTATTAATTTTACCTATATTTGTTTTTCTTTGGAATGTTTCGTTATATCCACATACAATAGTTCCAATATTATTATCTAAGCAATAATTTATAATTATACGAGCAGTTTTATTCATATAATCATTTACTTTATTATTTCTTTTTCTAGTATTTTTCAATTGTCTATTAGTATATTTATTTTTATATCCTTGCTTATCTTTTATGCTTTGTAAACGTGCATTTTCTTTATTGCTCCATTGATTTATTGATTTTAATCTTCTTCCATCTACTATGAAAGATTTACCAGATGATGTAATGCAAGTAGCCAAATTATCTACTCCAAAATCTATTGCTAGTGCATTGTTTTTATCTAAATTACTTTGAATTTCTCTAGCTTCATATATATACTGAATTTCAAAGAACCTAGCATTTGATTTAGGTATAATTCTTATTTCCTTTATTTTTTTATCAACTAGCTTTGGAGGAATATTAATCTCTATTTTTTTATGCTCTTTTTTAAACATATTAGAATATGGAATTAATAATTTATTTCCTTTTATCCTTACAAAACCAATAACCAATGTTGTAAAACCATCTTTATGAAGATATTTAGGAAGTTTTACATCTTTAAAATTATACTTTCCTTTTTTAGCTAATTTAATAAGTCCAAAGAATGATTTAAAAGAACTATCTACTTCTTTTAAAATCTGTTGAGCCATATTTGAGTTTAGCATTTTATAATTAATACTATTTTTTAAAAGGCTATAATTTTTTTCATAATTAAGATATTCCCTTTCTTGAAAATAGTATTGTCTAACATTGTATATAGCTTCATTTGCTAAATTTTTAGCTATATGTGACAATTCTCTCAAGTTTTTATAATCTTCTTTAGTCAATTGTTTTACTTGTTGCTTCATAGTTAAATACATTATTTTCACCTCACTTTCTAAGGTTATTATAACATATTTTACTGAAAATCTCAATATATAGTAAAAGTTTTAGTTTTAAATTTTTAGAACCCACGACTTGGGGAAGTTGTTGTTCACTATAACTCGCTACTGTTATAGCAGTTCTCTTATGAACTTCTTATGTTTTCACATAAGCACAGACTATATCTTATCCATATCCATTTCAGGACTTAGGCGAAACCACTTCGGATACCAATAGCTTGCATCCTACTCCCCTCAAGAGGGATAGTCGTTGAAGTTTCTCCATTTTAAAGGAGCTTACCTGCTGATTGCCCATTATTAAAGCACTTAGGATTTAACCTTATGCCATCTGATATATTTTTTCTACTTTCGTAACATTCACACTTACCTTTTCAGGTTATGTTGTTGTTATATCAGCTTTAGGGGTTTCCAGCAATTCAGTTTCTTTATTGCATAGGTTATACCTATGACTACATACAAGTTTCCTTATATGCTTACTATACTAGACAATTCATCTCATGACTAAAGTCACAAGTATTCTTGTCTGTTTAATAAACTTTAGTTTATCTAATTCTTCCTTTAGGTAATTTATATATATTTCATTTATACAATCTGCAATTCTACCTTCTATATATTCTTGTTGCCTTACAGTATTTACTGGAAAGTTCATTATAATTATTTTGAAATCTTCTACAAAGTTTCTTAAAAAAGCTATAAAACTATATACATAAACCTTCCTTTCACTTTCCGAAAGATTTATAGTATCCCTAGTATTTATCTGATAAATATCTAAGTATCCTTGCTTAGTTATAAAAACATCATCTTCATCTATATCTATGAACGGAAGAACTCTTCTAGTTGAAGGTAGTGTATTTTTTCGCTCTTTTTTTAATTCTTTTTGTTCCTGATATTTTGCTTTCTTCTCTTTCTTTATTCTAATCTTTTCTTCTTTAGAAAGCTTAACCTTATCTTCCTTTTTAATAACTTCTATATCTTTAATTTTTTTATTTTTCATATGCTCACCTCATTAAAATAAACCACCACATAAGTTATGTGGTGGTTATATATTATTCTGCTATATAAGTAGTTTTATCTCTCATTAAAGCTAAATAAACACTTTGATAAACTCTCTTTTTAGGATTAATCTTACTTTTATTAACTAAATATATAGATGATATAGCTACAAAAATATAAAATGGTATTAAAAATGGTGGATATACTAAACTTTGCAATGAAAAAGCAAAAACCAAAGCTAATAATGTCATTGCTAAATCAAAAAGATAAAATTTACTACTCAGCTTTATTTCTGAAGATATTTCTTTTGGAATATTATACATTATCTTACATCTCCCTTCTTATTATTTTTCTTTTCTGTAACTCTTCTCGGTATATTATATCTCTGAGTTGCACTTTTACCTAACTTATAAGCATCTCCATATTGATTAACTTTTCTTGTTATAGGATTATTTCTTAGTATAGATTTACTTTGATTTTCTATATTTTCAGGTTGATTTGTTCTAATATTGTTATTATTGTCAAATTTACTATTTACATTAGGAATATTTTCCTTAACATCTTTCATTTCACCTTGTAAAGTTGAATTTCCTGAACTACTATTTGGAGTTTTTAAATCTTTAAAATCCTTGTCAGTAGTTCCATTAGCTTTATTCATCTCACTTTGCAAGCTCTCATTTTGATTATTTCCATTTAAAGATTGAGCCATTGAGTTATCTTTATTCATTTCATTTTGTAGACTATCGCCTTTATTATTACCTCCATTGAATTTATTCATTTCATCTTGTAGGCTATCACCTTTATTGTTATTAATTCTATCACTTCCATTGACTTTATTCATTTCATCTTGTAATGTTTCATAAGTCTTATTTCCTTCTCCATTCTGTCCATTTTTATCATTCATTTCTTCAGATAAAGTTTTTCCATTGTCTGTTGAATTTTCTTTATTTTCTTGATTAGTCTTAATGTTACCTTGTTCTTCAGATAAGTTATTATTGTTATTTTCATTTTGAGAACTATTTCTTATTGAAGAATTATCTTTACTTTCAACTTTAGCATTCTTCATTTCTTCTTGTAGTGTATTACCGTTAGAATTATTATTTTTCTGATTTCTAACTTCTTCTTGTTCCTGAGATAATGTCTTATTATTACTATCTCCACCAAACAATCCAGTAGTAGCACCAGCTATGGTTGCTCCACCTTGCATAACCTTATCCATACCTTTCATACCCAAACCAGCAATTTTAACTGCTGACTTACCAGCACCTAATATACCTTTAGTTGCAGCATAAGCACCTAGCATAGTATTAAATCCACTCTTTAGTCCAGCATCTATTCCTAATATTCTTTCAACTAAATTAGGAGCATCTACTACAGCAAATGAAACACTTATTTGAAAAATAAGTTTTGCTAATGTTCCTGATGTAAATCCAATTCCTATATCAGTTGAACTTACTACTGTAGATAACCAAGCATTAAATAATATATAAAGTTTTAATAATATTGCAGTAAGCATTATTATTAAAAAGCTTGATAAGATATCTTTTAAAATAGCTTTAAGTCTTTTGTTATCATCTTCAATATCTGCAAATGCAAATATTATTGCAAAAAGCTTTTTAAAAGCTAGTTCATATATTAGTTTTGCAACTTTAAAACCAACACATAAAAGAGTTACCCCTGTAGTTAAAAGAGATATTATAACTGGAATAAAGTCTATATTATATCTATAGTAATTTTCATCCATTGCTATCCAATTCTTTTCTAGTTTTACCTCATCAGGTTTCCCACTTGGTAGCATTTCTATTTTATTTTGAAATAGATACTTATTTTTTGTTTTACTATCAACTTTAAACTCTTCATTAATACTAATATTTAATATATTTGAATCAGATATATTATTCTTATTAGAAAAGTCAAAATCATTTTGATCTAAAGCATATAAATCATATAATGAATCTTTTACTAAAAGATTTGCTGAAGTTGTATACCCTGATTTTGCATCTTTAACTATCATGTCAGTTATTTTACTCATTTGTAACATCATCATAGGTAATGCTATAACAACTATTAAAGAGAAAAGAATATTTGTTACTATATTTTGCCTATCTCTTTTCTTATTTAGCATTAATTTATATCCTAAAATTAATAATGCTATTGCAAATATAGACCACATTATAGGTTTATATCTATCTATTAGGCTATTTATTTCATTACTTTGAAAAAAACTATTTAAGGTATATATCTTATTTATTGCTTCTTCAACTACGCTATCTATGTTGGCTAATATTACAATTGCCCCCCATCCAACCCATCTAAAGCAATAATTAACTATTCCAGTTATAGTTAATATACCCAAATTAGTTAACTCTAATAAACTCATTATTAAATAATCACCTCATTTTCTTTTTCTTCTAATTTATCTTTTAGAAATTTAAGTCTTTCTTGTAAAACTGGTATATTTGATTGACTATATGCTTCTTCTATTTTTTCAACAGGAGTATTTTCATCTATTCTATCTAAATTAAATTTATCAAGTTCTTTTCTATACCTTAAAAATATCATTGAAAATGATGACATTTCTTCCCTTGTTAGAATATCACCTATTTTTATATCTCTTTTTAATGTTTTATTTATATTTTCTTTATCTTTAATTGTTTTTTCTTCATAAAGTGAATTTAATCTATTTCTATACTCTTCTTCACTTTCATCAAAATTTATAAGAAGATCGTTAAGATTTAAGTTCCTATGCTTAGATTTTATTTTTATCTTTTTAAATGCTTTTTCATTATCAAAGCTTTCTGATAGATATTCCCACCTAAATTTCATTGCCGTTTCATCATGATTATATATTGGATATGGAGTTATTCTATTACCTTTTAAATCCTGTCTTTTTATAACCCTTTTAACAACCATTTCTCCTTCTTTAAACTCTAACAAATCAGATGGTAATAATAATCTGCTATTGTCTAAGCTTTCAGTTCTATTTTTAGTAATATCTAGTTCTTCTCCTGACCTTGAATATATTGTTATGGTTTCTTCTCCTAAACTCTTTGAAACAACTTCTGCCGTATCAGTATCATTAGTTAAAATATACATTAAGTTACCACAGTTACCTATTATGGTTTTATCATCTTCTCCATAAAGTTTTTTAAGTTGTGCTAATGCTTGTATTACTAAATTAAATCTTATTCTTCTTCCTAAACATACTGTAATTATATTAGCGAATCCTTCTATAGCTGGCATGTTACCAAACTCATCTAAATTAAAAATAACTTCTCTCTCACATTTACCACTTTCAGATAATGAGGCTTCTTTTGCTAAAACATAATAAAGTTGTCTTATAAAAATACTTGATAATACATGGTTTGAACCATCATAATCAGGAGTAACTAAAAATAGTGCAACAGGCTTATTTTCATAAGTATCGTCTGTTACACTATATATAAGTTCATATTCTCCAACTTCATCAATATCTATATCTATACTATCAACTTCTATTTTAGATTTTATTTCTTCTCCTTTATATCCAAAGGCTTTTATATCCTTTAAAAACATTTCATCTTTAAACTCAAAACCTTGTTTTATTTCAATTTCACCAATTCCAGCAAAGTAGTTTTTTGTTTCTGTATTTTCTATTGGACTTATTATAATATCTTTATTCCCTTCTAATTTTTCTTTTACAAACACCCTAACCTTTTTAATTACTCTTTTATTAAAACCTACATCCTTGAGGTCTATACTATTTTTAGATGTCATTTTAGCAACACTATTCATAGTAAATCTTGAAAGTTCATCCATAGCAACGGCGAATATGCTTCCCCTAGCACTTCCATCTGCGAATTTACTTGTAGCATATTGCATTTTGGCAACTGAATTAGCTGGTAAGTTCTGAAAGAAGTTATCTAAAGCATTTACTGTTTCAGTCTTTTCTTTCCCATCTTTACCAACTTTTGATACTTGTATATCTTTTCCTCCAAGCTCAGAAAGCATATTAGCAACCGTATATAGAGTTATTTTTGAGTTTTCTTTTTCCTTCTCCTTTTCTAATAACTCTATCATTCTTTCATTTTTCTTTATTGTTTCTAAATTCTGCTCTTTATTTTCACTTGATAGTTCATTACTTTTCTTTTCATAGTTTAAAATCTCATTATCTATTATTTTGCACTTCTTATCGCATTCATCTATAACAGCTAGTATAAGACCATTAACTAAACTCATAGCCGAGTTTTGCCAAAATGGATCTTTTGCTGATGGATTGTAATATAAAGAATAAGTTAATGTTTTACATAAGCTTTGAGCTTCATCAATATCTCCATTATGATATGCGTCAATTATTAGTTGTAATGGATTATAAGATAAAGATTTTAAAGGATTTAGTAAATTTAAACATTCAACTCTATAGCCACGCTTTTCAAGAGTTTCTTTAGACATAGCTATGAGTTCTCCCTTTGGATCATTTACTATTAGTGAGGCTTGAAATTCTGCTCTAGAATATATATCATTTATAGGAACTACTACCATTTCCCCTTTACCACTTCTTGTAGTCCCTATGATTAAATTGTTTACTGGACTTGTATCTATATAAATTTTATCTTTATATCTTGATATAGGAACTCCTCCGCCCCCATTATAAAATTCATCTTTTTCAGGAATAGCTTTGTATTGTGATTGTATTTCTTCTAGTGTTGTAAATCGACTTTTCCCTTTTTGCCCTAAATTTAATGTTTCAAATGACTTTTTTAAATTAAATATAAGCTTAGCCGTTGGTATAGTTAATACTATGTATCCTATAAGATAAATTAAAGGGTATTTAAACATATATTTTAAATTAAAAATACTTGTTAATATATTAAATGTTTCAGCTTCTTTTCCACTTGTGAAAGCATTTATAGTATTAAAAGCTGAATCTATTGCACTTAAAATAACATTTAAAATTATGGTAGCCAAAGCAAACATAAATAATACTAAGCTTACTAAAGTTTTATTGCTAGATATAAATTCCTTTAAATTGAAGTTTTTAGATTTATTATTTTTTGCTTTTTTTAAATCTTCCATAACCTTAGATTTTATTTTTTCAAAAATATTAATAATCATATATTAAAGACTAGATATTATATCCCCCAGCCTTTTCCTCCTTTCTTGCTACATAGACATTTCTTTTTTCTTCTCCTTATCATTCTCTAGTTCAATACTTTTATCTACTTTTTCTATATTTAATTCATTGTCTTGTGCAAATTCTAAAAGTTCTTTGTAATTCCACTTTTCTATTTCATTCTCTAACTCTCTTCTATTTGTTTCTTCCTCATTCTTATCTAAGGATACTGGAGTTAAATAATCAATTGCATAATCTTCAAACTCTTTAATACTTTTTATTTCTTGTCCTTCATCTAAAGAATCTTTATGTCTAATTTCAACACCTTCATTTAAATAATCTGCAAATATATAATTTAAATTATCATTTAAATTAACCTTATTTATTGCTATATCATAGTTAAAGTTTTTATCTATGCCTAAATCTACTAAAATATCTATTCTTCTATTTATTTTTTCTTCTAAGTTCTCAGCGATAACTTTGCTTAATAAATTTTCTCCTATCAATGAGTATATATTTTCATTAATAGTTTCCTTTTCAATAGAATCTATAGCATCATAATACTCATAAATATCTTTTTCAAAAATATCTAAAGTTTTTTCCTTTATAAGATGTGAAAATAGTTCTCTATTTTCATTAGCTAGATCATTCATTGATTTATTTTTCATTAAATTTAATTGTTCTTTTGAAAGTTCAATATTAGAATTATCTATATTTTTCAAAACATTTTCAGGATGTTCAATACCTAAAAGGTTGTAATCTTCTTTAGATAAGTTAACTATTTTCCCTATTTCACATTTATACTCTAACCCAAGCATTTCATCACAAGTTATAGTTTCTTTTAATCCTAAAAACTCTGAAAAATCTTTCCTTGTACTTTCTTCAGTACAATCCCAAATAAAAGGATTATTCTTATCTTGGTTTTCTTCTGCTCTTTGAATTCTCCACTCTTCATACTTTTGATATAATTCATTATCAGTATAGTTCTTATCTTCTTCCGAAATTTTGTATAAATATTTACTACTATTTTTATTATCATAATATTCCATTAAAATCATCCCTTTCAACTAAATAAAATAATTCTCTATGCTAGTTTAACTCTTAAAATACATCTATTGATATGACTTATTATTATCATTTCATTATTTTCTACAAAGCTTTTTAAATCTAATTCTAAACCACCTGATACATATGAATTAGTACTATTATCATCTGAAGAAATATAAACTAAATTTCCACAATTATTTAATATAGTTTGAAAGTTTTCACCATATATTTTTTCAATTTTTGGTAATGATTTAATTACAATATTAAATTTAATTCCACTTGATAAACATACTTGTAATATATTATTAAAATTCTCTATCTCATAAATACTATCAAAATTATCTAAATTAAAAATAACTTCTCTATTGTATTTTCTCTTTGAATAATTCTTAATTAAATAAGCATAAAGTTCTTTTATAAATATACTTGATACTTCTTCAATATTAGGAGTTACTAAAAATACTGCTACTGGTCTATCCTCAATCCCTAATTCATTCAAAGTAATACTTTTATTAGGTATTACTTTTTCATTGAATTTCTCTAAATTATCTATTACATCTAAACATATAGATTTTTTTACATCATCATCTAAATATCCTATTTTTTTATATTCTAATCTTGCCAATGTCATTAATGGCATATTTTCAAAATATTCATCTAATATTTTTATTCCATTTTTATCTTCTAAAAAAACAAGATTAAAAATAGTATCTCTTATACTCTGTAAATCAATTAAGCTTTTAGTTTCAATCATAGAAAATATAATAGCTCTCAACAAAGCCATAGACATATCTTCCCAAAATTTATTTCTCAATAATAAATCACTATAAATTACTTTTACTAATGTATTACATAACATTTTAGTTCCTTCTATATCACCATTTCTATATTTATCCTTTATCTTATCTAAGCTTAAAATATTATAGAAGAATGATTTTGATTGCTCTGAAATATTGATAGTTTCAACAATATAACCTTTTTGTTCTAAACTATCTTTATACTTTTTAAGTGATCTTCCTAATGGATCATGAAAAATGAATGATGGTTTACTTTCATCTGAGTATAAATCTATTAAATTTAATTTTTCAATTCCTGAACCATCTGAACTAATTATTAAATTATTTGAAAGTTTAATTATACTAAATAAATCTTCTTTATTTTCTATTCTTCTCATAAAAAACCTCCATTATATAAAATAAATCCCTCAAAATTGGTATTGTCCCTGTCTACTTGACAGGGACAATACCAAATGAGGACTTTATTTTAAAAAGTTATTTTATTTTGTAAAGTTTGAGCAATTGCAGTGCAACCTAAGCATACTACTAATCCAACTGCAGCTCCAATATACCACGGTCTTGCTTTTCTTCCTCCTTCTGCTCCACCTGTCATTTGCATAAAACCACCAACTAAAAAAGCTATAGCAGCTAATGGTAATGCAATCATTTGTCCCCACTTAACTATTTCATATAAAAGTTGCACTGTACTATTTACTGCATCCATTATAAATCCTCCATTTATTCTATAATTTTTATAATAAAAAAACGTTAGAAATAATTCTAACGTTTCTTATTAATCAATTTCTTTGTCACTAGAAAATTCTTTTCTTAGCTCCAATCCTTCGTTTATTATATCTAAATTTTCAAATATAAGATCTCGATAAGCATCATTTAACCACTCATCATATGATATCCCTTTATCATCTAAAATCTTATTAATAGTGTCCTTTATATCAGTACTAGACTTTTGTCTATTATTACCTCTAGCCATAAAAATCACCCCCTTTCATAATTTAACTAAACTATAGAGAACTCTCCACTTGTGTCATTATGTATATTGACAAAGAAGCTCCCACTTCTGTAAGCGGAGAAGTAGTTCACATCACTATGTAATAAATTAAATCATGTTAATGCCTTTTATTTTGAAAAATATTGATAGTTTTTTGAGATTATCTCTCTATGTATTTGATACATAATAAAATAGTAATCAGGTTTTGTATAAAATTTTAAACTATATTTACCTACTTTAAATTCTTTAGGTTTAAAATCTTTTACATTACCAAATAGCTCTGTTGTTTTTCTACACATCAAATTACTAACATCATAAGCACGCCTCATATCATTTAAACGAGCTATTTCTGAATAAAAATTAACTTTTGAACTCTTCCTCCATTTTTCATAAAATAATAATAATGTTCCAACCCTAAAATAATTATATGATTTAGTTTTTTCCTGTAATAATACAGTAAGAATTTTATCTATCTCAT
>OBXQ01000748.1_pt1 | contig 10775 bp, 9 predicted proteins | sample 1476641 | NCBI WGS metagenome assembly OBXQ01 (sample SAMEA2580174, study PRJEB22360) | human gut metagenome | biome: human gut; feature: human-associated habitat; material: faeces | place: Denmark | collected 2008/2010
TTCTTTCACCTCCACCGAATTATGAGTATCGAATATATCTTATCAAATAGATTATTATATTTAATATACCTATTTGTCAATGCAAATAACAATATTGTATGTGTTTACATTAAATACCACATAAGTATAGTGCTTTTGTGATTTTTCACATGTGGCCTGTAATACAATTGAATTACAGGAAAATAAAAGGTTAAGTCTCAATGTCATTAAGTTAAAGAATCAATCTGCGGCTGTTTTATGCATCCACTGCACAAGGAGTGTCGCGATAAACAAGGCACTTGCCCACAGCAAAACAAAACCCAGATGCTCCACAGCCTGTGCTGTCAGCCCTGCCTCCAGTGATTCACTCAGCTGTAAAACAGCCTTGGTCATCAGCATGGATGCAATGGTATCCAGAATTCCTCCTTCATGAGCCACCTCATAAAAGCCACCCGAGATAATGGATGCCAAAACAGCAAGTGCACTTCCCAGCATATTGGCTGTAACCTTCTGTGCAAACAGCATATTCAAAAACAGGGCGAAGGCTGTCGCAAACAAAGCTAAAACAAACAGCAGACCGGCATAAACCGGCAGGAAAAAGCCGATTTGAGCACCAAACAGCCGGCACACGCAAGCGTCATAAAGGCCGGCAGAATCACAGACAGCATGGTAAATGCAATCATACCACCCAGATAAGAGAAAAAGGATACCAGAGACAGCAGTATCCGCTTCATACGCCACAGCTTCTTATCCTCACCATACTGCATCATATAGACCAGTGACTACATGTATACGCAATACTTCCTTCTAAACTCCTCCTCATCCATCCTTGAACATCCCTATTGTATAAGAAGGCGCAAAAAAAGGAATCAACCGTTGGGATGATTCCTGGTATGATTATTTTACTTCCCGTGTCCAGCCATAGGTATCCGCAACATCGCCCCACTGGATACCGGTCAGTGTATCGTACAGCTTCTGTGTCAGCTCTCCGGTCTTGAAATCATTGATCACCGTGATTTCCCCTTTGAAATTCAGCTCTCCGACAGGAGAAATAACCGCTGCAGTTCCGGTACCAAACGCTTCCTCCAGACGGCCCTCCTTACCCGCCTGCATCAGCTCATCAATAGCGAGATGGCGTTCCTCCACCTCATAGCCCCAGGAGGTTAACAGCTGCAGAATGGAATCTCTGGTAACACCCGGCAATACTGTTCCATCACAGGGTGCCGTAACGATTTTATTATCAATTTTGAACATGACGTTCATCGTTCCGACTTCCTCGACATACTTTCGCTCCACACCATCCAGCCAGAGCACCTGGGTATACCCCAGCTTTTCCGCCTTGACCTGCGCAGCAATGCTGGCCGCATAGTTGCCGCCGCACTTTGTAAATCCGGTGCCTCCCTTGGTAGCCCGCACATATTCATCCTCTACATAGATTTTCACAGGATTTACACCCTCCGGATAATACGCTCCAACCGGAGAAAGCAGAATCATGAATTTGTAGGCATTGCTTGGATGTACCCCAACCGCAGCTTCCGTCGCAAACATAAACGGGCGGATATAAAGTGAGGTACCCTCGGCAGTCGGAATCCAGTCCTTTTCATAATTTACAACCGCAGCTACCGCCTCTACAAACATCTCCTCATCCATTTCCGGCATACACAGACGACGGTTGGAATTGGCGAAGCGGCGCGCATTCATTTCCGGGCGAAACAGCAGCACCCGGCCATCCTTTGTCTTATAGGCCTTCAGCCCCTCAAAGGTTTCCTGTGCATAATGCAGAACCAGACTTGCAGGATCCATGCAGATCGGCGCATACGGCTCGATCTTGGCATTGCACCAGCCCTGCTCTGCTGTCCAATCCATGGTAAACATATGGTCGGTAAAGATTTTACCAAAGCCCAGATCACTGCTCCAGTCAGGTTTTTCTTTTTTCTGTGATGCTTCTATAATTTCGATATTCATATACGAATCCTCCCTAATCACAACTTCTATGTTTCATAGGTTACACCCTTTTTGCAATTTCGTCAACCACATTCTTTCATATTTTTACATTCTCTCTCATTTTTATTTCAAAAGACTGTGCATTTCTCTATTACCGTACCATATTATGATGCTCCCCTTCCAATCAACCCATGCATAGTAATAGCAATAAGTAAAAATGTAACAGATGTAAATCAGCAAAGAGTATTTCATCTCCCTACATTCAAATGTTGACAATCCGTAATCCGCAGTGAGACACAGAATAGTTTCATAACCAAAGGCGAATGATAGATACCAGTTTGATGACCTTTATGGGAGTCAAGGAGCGTCCGAAGCAACACAGCCATTGTGTCGGGATTGCATGCTTCATAAGTGTACCTTTGCCCTGCCGGGGTCTTTGGATGATTCCTGATCGGATGAACACCTTCTGTTCCGGCAAAAAGCTATTTGCGAAAGCGATGAGAAGCCTGCCGGCATGCTGGCTGAATATCAGGCTTAAACATCTCCAGCGCAGATAGAACATCAGTTGTGCATTTATCGGTATCTCTGTGGCATATACGAAGTGATCGTTATGATCTGATGTATATTCTGTTTTTCTTTATTTACGTACACACTCAGTAGCCACGATTATGCAATGTAATAGTAATGGAATTCCATATTTCCGCGTATGGGATGCAATATTATTTTCTACAGGTATTTCGGACAAAAATACTAACTTTTATAAATTTATGCTATACTTTTACTAAACACGGAAGAGGGCACATTATGACAGTAGAAATCAAGCATAACCAAAGCTTCTGGGAGCAGGGTCCCCAGAATGCTGAAGAAATCCATGCCGTACAGCAACTGCAGACCGGACTGTATAATATTCGCAGCGATACCCATATTGGTATCACATGGGAGGAAAACGAACGGGATGCAGTATTTGTATTATACATGCTGGAGGGAGAAATGCAGTTTCAATCCAGCAGTGAAGTCTTTTCCTTAAAAAAGGATGACAGCGCACTGTTTAGCTATGAAGCAACTGCTATTCACGGAATTTCCAAAACACCCTGCCGTCTGATGCTGTTCAGTACGAGCGGCTCCTATCAAAAGGTGAATGCGACCAACGCCTGCTTTGAAAAGCTGCGGGAGGTCGAACTGAAGGATATCTATACGATTGGACACAGCCGACGGGTCAGCAGTCTTTCCATGTCCATTGCATTGCAGCTGGATCCGGGCTATGATATTCTGACACTGGGCGCAGCCGCAACCTTCCATGATCTTGGTAAATATTATACACCAATTGAAATTCTGCAAAAGCCGGGACGATTAACTCCTGAGGAATTTTCCATTATCAAGCTGCATCCCCAGGCTTCCTGGCAGCTGCTGATGGAATCACATGGAGAAATAATTGCAGAGATAGCCCTGCAGCACCATGAACGAATGGATGGAAGCGGATATCCCCGCGGTCTGCACGCAGATGCAATCCGGATGGATGCACGCATCATTGCAGTTGCGGATGTGTTTGATGCCATTACGAGTAAACGCTCCTACAACAATCCCGTCAGCTATGAACAGGCTCTGTCTATCATGGAACAGGAGCGGCAGCTGTACGATTCGGATGTTCTGCATGCACTTCATATTCTGGTAAGGGAAAAGCGACTGTCCATTTCGATATAAGATCACAGTAAAAACCGGCACTTCAAAATTTGCCGGTTTTTTTATGCATTGGAAAGGATACGTACAGGGAATAGCCTTGCGCAGAACAAGCACTCAGCAAGACTTTACGTACCGTAAGAAATGTGAAAAAGGCATCTGCTTTTTTACGAATCATAATATGCAGATGCCCGTTTATAGAAAAGCTATGCTTTCTTCTTCATTTCCTCCAGCTGTTTTTCAACGATCGCATACTGGGAGCGGTAACCCTCCAGCTTTTCACGCTCTGCGTTGACCTTTGCTTCGGGAGCCTTGTTTACGAAATTCGGATTGCTCAGCATGCCCTCTCCGCGTTTGATTTCCTGCTGCAGACGTTTGATTTCCTTGCTCAGCTTTTCGATTTCCTCTTCCACATTGATGATTGCGGCCAGTGGAACATTCAGCGTACCGTTCAGAATCGGACGAACTGCCATTTCCACAGCGCTGTCCTCATCGATCCATGTCGCATGACACATCTTCTGCAGGATGGCATTGATATAGGAAACACTTGGCATATTCTTACCGTTTTCGTCCCGTATGATGACCTCGATGTCCATGCTCGGCTTCAGGTTGTAATCCACCTTCAGACTGCGCACTGCCTCGATCATTGTAATCAGCTGACGAATCGCTGTCATTTCCTCTTCGCTCATCGCCGCATCCACTGCACATGGCCAGGCCTCCAGATTGATGCTTTCCTGAGTATGCGGAATTGCCAGATAGATTTCCTCTGTCACGAACGGCATGAACGGATGCAGCATACGTACGATACCGCTCAGCACCGTTACCAACGTGGACTGTGCTGCCCTGCGCAGTGTTTCATCATCGCTGGAAAGACCTGCCTTGCTCAGCTCGATATACCAGCTGCAGAAATCATCCCAGATAAAGCTGTACAGCTCATTTCCAACCAGCGCATACTCATATTTTTCCATATTCGCCGTCACGTTTTCCAGCACCTCATTGAAGCGCTTCAAAATCCATTTGTCGATCATGGAGGCATTGCTCAAATCAATGTCGGAAACCTCCATATCCTCTGGAATCTGCATGAGGACAAAGCGGCTCGCATTCCATATTTTATTGATAAAGTTCGCACTTGCCTCGACCTTTTCATCGATGTAGCGCAAATCCTGTCCCGGTGTGGAATTCGTTGTCAAAAAGAAGCGCAGTGCATCGACACCGTGATCCGCAATCACATCCATCGGATCAATACCGTTGCCCAGCGACTTACTCATCTTACGTCCCTGCGCATCCCGTACCAGACCGTGAATCAATACATCCTTAAACGGACGGTTTTTCATGCAGTAGCGTGTCTGGAAAGCCATACGGGCAACCCAGAAGAAAATGATATCATAGCCGGTCACAAGCACGTCATTCGGGAAGTAACGGTTCAAATCATCCGTCTCCTTCGGCCAGCCCAGCGTGGAGAACGGCCACAGTGCACTGGAGAACCAGGTATCCAGAACATCCTCATCCTGAATCCAGTTTTCCAAATCCTGCGGATCCTCCATCCCTACATAGATTTCACCGGTTTCCTTATGATACCAGGCAGGAATGCGGTGTCCCCACCACAGCTGACGGGAGATACACCAATCCTCGATATTTTCCAGCCACTGATGGAAGGTCTTTTCAAAGCGCTGCGGATAGAAGTGAATTTTCTGTTCTTCGATTTCCTGATTTTTTAATACCTCTTCAGCCAGCGGCTCCATACGGACAAACCACTGCTTAGAAAGATAAGGCTCCACAATGACACCGGTTCTTTCCGAATGTCCAACCTGATGCATGTGCTGTTCGATATGATCCACAACACCATCCTTTTCAAAATCGGCAACCAGTGCCTTACGGCAGGCAAAACGGTCCATTCCTGCATACTTATGTGCCATTTCATTCATCGTACCATCCGGATGCATACAGATCGGCATTGCCAGATGATATTTTTTCGCCAGAGCAAAGTCATTCGGATCATGTGCCGGTGTACATTTCATAACCGCCGTACCAAAGGACATGTCGATATAATCATCCGCCATGATTGGCAGTTCTTCCCCATTGGCAGGGTTAATAACGTGCATTCCGACGATATTCTTATAACGTACATCCTCCGGATGTACAAAAATCGCCTGATCCGCAAACATGGTTTCCGGACGGGTGGTCGCAATCACCAGCTCTTTTCCGGTTTCCACTACCTTATATTTGAAATAGTACATCGCACCTTCAATTTCCTTGTGAATAACCTCAATATTGGAAAGTGCTGTTTTAGCCTGCGGATCCCAGTTGATGATACGCTCTCCCTGATATATCAGACCATCATTGTATAAGTCCACAAATACTCTGCGTACCGCATCACTCAGTCCCTCATCCAGCGTAAAGCGTTCTCTGGAATAGTCAAGGGACAGTCCCATCTTTGCCCACTGCTTGCGAATCGTGGAGGCATACTCCTCCTTCCATTCCCATGCACGCTCAAGAAACTTCTCACGCCCGATATCATATCGTGAAATACCTTCGGATTTCAGACGCTCGTCAACCTTGGCCTGGGTCGCAATCCCGGCATGATCCATGCCCGGCAGCCACAGCATGTCATAGCCCTGCATACGCTTGTAGCGGGAAACGATATCCTGCAGGGTGGTATCCCATGCATGTCCCAAGTGCAGCTTTCCGGTTACATTGGGTGGAGGTATTACGATGCAGAAGGGGTCCTTGCTCTTATCTCCTGCTGTGAAATAGCCGTGATCGATCCAGCTTTTGTAGTGGTCCATCTCAACGTGAAGATGATCATATTTCGCATCTAATGTTTTTCTCATAACGCACTTCTCCTTTACTTGTCCAAACGGAAGCTTTCTGTAAGAATATCTTCTTTCAGAATGCTCATTAACACCATATCGTGATATCGTCCATCACTCAGCAATGCCAGCTTGCGAAGGATTCCCTCCTGTACAAAGCCGCAATGCTTTAAAACCGCTGCACTCGCCGGATGCTCCACAGCCACATAGGCTTCCATGCGGCGCAGCCCGACATGCGCAAAGCCAGCTTTCACCAGCGCGCTGACAGCTTCTCTCATCAAGCCCTGATTCCAGTAATCCGGATGCATCAGATAACCGATTTCGCCGATATCCCCATCAATGGTATGGATATCCAGATTGCCGATCACCTTGTCATCATGCTTATGTACCATCACCCAGGCCTGCGGTACACCGCGCTTTTCCCAGGTCAGAAAATAACTGCGGATACTGTTCAGTGTCTCTTCTATATCCGTATGAGGATGCAGAGATAAATACCGCATGACCAAAGGGTCGCTGTAATAGGCAAACATATCACATACATCCCCTTCTTCTACAGGACGAAGCAGCAGATGTGCAGTTTCCACACAGGGCATATCCAAGCGCATACCATCACCTCCGAATATAAAAAAAGCGTCCCGCAAAGGACGTTTTCACGTGGTACCACCTTATTTTACACAGCTGTGCTGTGCCTTGACCACGTTAACGCCGTGCTTCACGAATACTCCTACTTCTCTTTCAGAATATCTGCTCCAAGACTACCTTCTCACAGCTTCAGCACTTTCTTCCACCAGCCGAAAGCTCTCTCTACCTGAAAATCTGTGGTACTCCTTCTTTTCTAACGCATTTTACTTTTCTATTATAAACAAAAGTCCAGCGATTTTCAACCTCTTTTTTAGTTTTGCGGGCAGCTGAGGCTTTTAACACCGCACACAGGCATCTCTTGCTGATTATCGGATCAAGGAGCTGTTTCCTTCCTGTAAAGGCTCTTGACCGGCATGTCGTGACAGGTAGTGTGAAAGAACATCCAATTTATGATAAAACAAGAAATTTAAGACAGCATTCATGCCGTGTGTTTCCGCGCGCAAAATGGGGATGAGTTAACGATAATGAAACATTCACAACCTGTACAGAAAATCTGTCAAGTCCTATACACAGGGGCTGCTTATGCTATCCATATATCCCAACTGCACACACGATTCCGGCGACAAAGTCATTCCCTCACATATTCCTGAGCGTGAAAGAAGGCAGACATCTGGTGAAAACCGCAGATATACAAAAAAAAACAAAAGCACCATTTATATTGATGCTTTTGTCCCCGCATAAACTGCTTGCATATTTCATATACTCATGCGTCCGCCAAATTCAGACAGAGGGAAGAATCACCAGCGTACGTTCGTTTACTTCCTTATTGTTATTGGCCAGACGCAAAGCATCTTCCTTCACATCATAGCGCTGTGCTATGGTTCCATAGGAGTCATTCCCTCTGGCGACGACCATACGGTAGGATGTATACGTTGTTTCATCGTCTTCGAACAAATCTTCAAATTCCGACATCGCTGTGGTGTCCGATTCCTGTGGTGTCTCTTCCTCCTGTGCCACTTCTTCATTTTCCTGCGAGCCTGTAGCAGACAGCTGTTCAAGTGTATGCAGGGTATTGTCCTGCATCTCTGGCTGAGCAGGTGCCGGCTGCCGGGATGCTGAAAACTCCGGCTGCACATTGTCTTGTTCAACAACCGTCTGTTGAACAGGTGCCGGCTGCTCCTGCAATCCGTGAATTCCCATAAGAATCGTCAAATTCAAACCGCCATTGGCAGGAACACTCTGATATTCCTGTATATCAAGATAAAAACGATCCTGTGACAGCTTGTGATTCGGTGCAAGTACATCCATATCCAATACTTCCTCATATTCCTGCAGCTCACCCTCATCATTCACATAGCTTCCCTGTACACGCAGGGGACCTACTGCACGAATGCCCTCTGCTTCCTTATGGTATTCCAGTGATTCCCGTACCTGCAGGGAACGCGGCTCCTTGACCTGATCTGCGAACTGCAGCTCTTTTTCTATTTTCATTGTTTTCATAGCGTAGCCTCCTATCATTATGTATGCCGCAGAAACACAAAGTATGCCTGCTTGTACAGATTCCCTGCAGGTCTGCTCTTTGCCAGGCTGCACTACTTCCGCCAGCCTGACTGCCGTTTTTAAATTCTTGGTCTTTTTCTGTCCACAAGTGACAAAATATGATAGAATGGATTGGAAAGAAATGAGGATGTTAACATGATTACCATTGAAAGAACAAGTGTAATGAATTTTGAAAATGCCATTCGCGGTGCCCGTAATCCGATGAACAGCTGGAATCGCATGGATAGCTTTTATGATGAACAGGGAAACTTCATTATGGGACCAAACGATCTGAATCTGGCACAGCGTCTGGCACGTGCAGGCAGTGATCACCGTAAATTCATCCGTCAGATATTTGTTTCTGTCGATTTTACTGCCCCGCTGTACTGGTGGAAGGAATACGATACATACAAGGTGGCAACCGTGGCCAACTCCACCTCCACCATGCACAAGATTGCCAGCAAGCCCTTTACGCTGGATGATTTTTCCCATGAGCGTATGAATACACAGGCACAGGAGGCGCTGGCACATACCGTTTCCGTCCTGGAGGATCTGCGGAAAGACTATCTGGAAACAAAGGATAAGGAAACCTGGTACAGTATGATTCAGCTGCTGCCGAGCAGCTACCATCAGATGCGTACCTGTACGCTGAATTATGAAACGCTGATGAACATTTATTATGCAAGAAGAAACCACAAGCTGGATGAATGGCATACCGTGTGCGACTGGATCGCATCACTGCCCTATGCGAAAGAGCTGATTCTTGCGGTAGAAGAAAAATAATATAGAAATGACAGAATCCTAAAACAGTTCGCCGACCTGCAAACCGTTTAGATTCTGTCTTTTTTCTGTTTCTGATCATAACGATAGGATAGGAATGCCGGAATCCCGACAAAGCCAAACCCAAAAGCAGTTGCCTGAACACCGGTATGGTGCATTGCAAATCCGCACAGCATGAAAAAAGCTGTCGGAAAGCTCATATAGCCGCAGATGCGATGTGCATACCGCCACGTATTTTCATCTGCCGTCGTCCATGGCAGCCGAAGACCAAGATGACGATTAAAGGGAAGCTTTGGTGCAGCGTTTCCATATACCAGTACCAGAAACAGCACCATGGAAAACTGCAGTTTATCTTTTACAGCTTCCTGTAGCTGTCCGCATGCATATAAAGCAGCGATTACCGCCATCATCATAATAAAAAACATGCATACCACAGCCATTTCCTGTACGGTACGGTTCTTCGGATTTGCCTGATCGAGTCCGGTTATCACATCATTCGCAAAATACAGCCGAAGAGCACTGAGGACAGAGAACAGCAGAATTCCCCATTCCGTATAGGGAAGCCATGGTGAGACACACACGCAGAGCAGAATACCTCCACAGCAAAGCATCATCCAGCGATCATTTTTCATGCTTCTGCGCCTTTCCATGAAAGGACATTCCATCAAACACATCCAGAAAGCAGCAGTACATCTGTTCCACAGCAGATGTGTTGATCGCATAAATTACATACTGTCCCTGTTTTTCACAGGTGATTAGCTCACTGGTCTTCAATATATCCAGATGCTTGGATATGGCCGGCTTTGACATTGTGAATTCTTCAGCAATCTCTCCGGCACTTAGATTTTTTTCACTCAGCAGTTGCAGAATCCGCCGTCTTGTCGGATCTGCCATCGCTTTAAACATATCCATATACTTACCTCATAAACAGCAGCATAATGCCCAGCTGAATGATTGTCAGCAGAATTGCAATAGCAAGTCCTGCAATACGGTTATCCGTGCAATCTGTATATAGAAGAATAACAGCCTCCAGTACAGGAATACACCAAATTGCGAATTCCTTATTCATGGTTCGATTTACCTCACCGCTCAAGCTGAACTGCATCGGAAGCTCATTTGGCAGGCGTGAATACAACAGCAGGGAAACAAGCAGTAAGCACACCGGAATACCATAAGCACCGTATTTTTTCAAGAACACCATAAGAATTCCTCCTGTTTCTTTATTTAACTAATTAGTTAAATATATAATAATATGATTCCAGTAAACTGTCAATAGCTGGCAGAACAAATCTAAACCAAGCAAATCTAAATCAATACAGAATCTTCACAATTCACGGCAAGTGCATACCTGTAAAATTCACCTGTTAACAATCAGACTACGATGCAAATGTAAAAGAACGTATCGTATCGCTTTATGGTTCTTTCTCGCTTGTGGGTAAACTTAACATAGGGAGACTTCCATAC
>OBXQ01000751.1_pt1 | contig 10739 bp, 8 predicted proteins | sample 1476641 | NCBI WGS metagenome assembly OBXQ01 (sample SAMEA2580174, study PRJEB22360) | human gut metagenome | biome: human gut; feature: human-associated habitat; material: faeces | place: Denmark | collected 2008/2010
CCCGGACAGTGGTTCGCCAAGCAGTTTGCTGACCGACTGGGAGCTGAGAAGGTCATGGTACAAAAGTCCGGATACTTCTCACGTTCAGCTCGCGCAAACCAGGACGACCTGCGTCTGATCCAGTCGATGACAGACCTTGCCGTCGAGTGCGCACTGCGCGGCGAATCCGGCGTGATCGGTCACGATGAGGAAAACGACGATCGTCTGTGCGCCATCGCCTTCCCGCGCATCAAGGGTGGCAAGCCCTTCGATATCTCCCAGCAGTGGTTCGTTGATCTGATGGATCGTATCGGACAGCCACTGGCGCCGACGCAGAAGTAAGTATGCGACAGCCTGAAGAGCTCGAACCGGTTGCTGGAGGGTGGAATACGTGGAGACAGTATCCCTCCCTCCAGCAACCGCACTATCCAGATGAACACGCGCTGCGCGCGGTGACCGCTGAACTGCGCAGTCGCCCGCCCCTCGTCTTTGCTGGCGAGGTGGATGACCTGCGTGACGAACTGGCCGCTGCCGGACGCGGCGAAGCTTTTGTGCTCACTGGTGGTGACTGCGCGGAAACCTTCGCAGAATCCACTGCTGATCACCTTCGCCTCAAGATCCAGACGATCCTGCAGATGGCCGTTGTCCTGACGTATGGAGCCTCGCTGCCGGTCATTAAAATTGGCCGTATCGCAGGGCAGTACGCCAAGCCTCGTTCATCGGATATCGAAAAACGCGGTGACGTGACCCTGCCGTCGTATCGCGGCGATGCGGTGAACTCGTTTGAATTCACCGAGGAGGCGCGCACACCCGACCCCGGTCGACTGCTGGGCACCTACCAGCATGCTGCCGCCACGTTCAACCTGATTCGCGCCTTCACGAAAGGTGGCTACGCTGATCTGCGCTTGGTCCACCACTGGAACCGCGGCTTCACGTCCAACCCGGCGTATGCGCGCTACGAATCTCTGGCCTCGGAGATCCATCGCGCCGTGAAGTTCATGGAGGCAGCCGGAGCTGACTTCGAGTCGCTGCGACAGGTCGACCTGTTCTCCTCCCACGAAGCGTTGCTGCTCGAATATGAAGCAGCGATGACGCGCGTAGATTCACGAACCGGCGACCTGTACGACACGTCCGGCCACTTCCTGTGGGTGGGGGAGCGCACGCGAGACCCGCAAGGCGCGCACGTGGAGCTGCTCTCACATGTGCGCAATCCTCTGGGGGTGAAGCTGGGGCCGACTACAACCCCTGAAGAGGCCATTGCACTGATCGACCGCCTCAATCCTGACGGCGAACCTGGACGATTGACGTTCATCGCCCGCATGGGGTCGAAACATATTCGCGATGCGCTTCCACCTCTTGTGGAAGCGGTGAAAGCTGATGGCCGTCCGGTGATCTGGACAACCGACCCGATGCACGGTAACACGATCACGTCCTCAACAGGCCTGAAGACCCGCCAGTTCGAAACGATCATGGACGAGGTACGCGGGTTCTTCGAGGTTCACGACGCCGCCGGAACAGTTCCCGGCGGCATCCATGTGGAGCTCACCGGTGATGACGTCACTGAAATTATCGGCGGCTCCGAGCATCTGGATGAACAGTCCCTCAAGGACCGCTACGAAACCCTGGTTGATCCGCGCCTCAACCACCAGCAATCGCTGGAAATGGCGTTCCAGGTGGCTGAACTGCTGCGCTAGACAACGGTGATCGTGACAGTCGATCCCTTCGGGATCATCTGTCCGCTCCCGGGGTCGGTGGAGCGCACGGTGCCGAAAATGCCGCCGAGGATCTTGTTGACCTCCACTTTGAACCCGGCATCGCGCAGCGTCTTTTCAGCCTGATCGAGCTGCTTGCCCACCAGGTCGGGAACCTCGACCAGTTCGGGACCTTCCGAGACAACAAATGACAGCGTGTCACCGCGCAGCAATGTCGATCCGGCCTCAGCTGACTGAGAAATGATCTGGCCTTCGGGCACGGCGTCCGAATGTTGCGATGTGGATTCAGCAGCCAGGCCCGCTTCTTCAACGGCAGCGCGCGCCTCCTCGCCAGTCATTCCCGCTAGGTCTGGAACCGTGATCGGCTCACGACCTTTCGACACGACGAAATCAACCGCCGTGTCGTGGCGCACCTGTGCGGCAGCCTCCTCTGATTGTGAGATCACCTGTCCCTTGGCAACGGAATCTGAGTATTCCTCGCTCACTGTCCCTGCGGCCAATCCGGCGTTGGTCAGTGCCCCACGAGCCTGGTCCGCACTCAGGCCTACCAGTTGCGGCACAGCGCGCATATCCACACCTTTGGAAACGACGAGGGAGACCTCGCCGTCCTTATGGATCTGCGACCCGCTGGCCGGATCGGATCGAATGATCAACCCGTTCTTGACGTCATCTGAAAATTCTTCACTGAGCGTGGACGATAATCCCAGAGCTTCGAGTTCTGACTGAACGGCTTTGACGGCGCGGCCGTCAGTTTGCGGCATCGTCAGATAGGATCCTGGCCCGTACTGGCTCCACCACCACCAGCCGCCGCCCGATCCGACGATCAGCAGCACGGCCAGCAGAGCGATGACGGTTTTCAAACGCGAACGCGACTTCTTGTGTGGCCGGTCGGTACGCGGCAGCGATCCCGATGCTTTGACGACGGTTTGTGACGAGGGCGTGAGGACGCCGCCAGGTAGCGCTGTCGTGACCGCGTGGAACTCGATGGGTGCCGTGGGCTGGCCGGACTGCACCGGCTGGACATCGGCGCGACGCTCGGCAAGATCGGACGGCAGGGAGGCGCGCACCCGTGCCACCAGTTCCAGCGCGTCGCGCGCATCCCGGGGACGTTCTGCCGGGTCGCGGGCAGCGAGCGTAGCGACCAGTTCATCGATCTCGGTAGGAAGCCACGAACACTCTTCAGATGGGGAGGGAACATCCTCGTTGACATGGGAGTACGCCATTTTCATGGCGCGCCATCCCAGGGCACGTGGCCCACGACCATCTCGTAAAGCATCATGCCAACGGAGTAGATGTCGGTGCGCGCATCGGTGTGACCGGTGGTTGCAATTTCAGGAGCCATGTAGGCGACGGTGCCGAGCATGGAACCAGTGGTGGACATCGATACTTCGGATGCCGCACGTGCCAGGCCGAAGTCTGTGACGCGCACGTGCGAGTCCTCAGAGATGAGGACGTTTTCCGGTTTCATGTCGCGGTGGACAACGCCGACACGATGCGCGGCGTGCAGAGCATCAAGGATTTCCTGCGTGTAGCGCAGTGCCTGCGAGAGAGTAAAGGCGCCCTGCGAGGTGAGCAGCGTGCGTAGATTCGGACCGCTCACGAGTTCCATGACGAGGAATCCCTGCCCGTGCACGATGCCCTGGTCAAAAACGGAGACAACGCCGGGATGAATGATGCGTGCAGCGGCGCGGGCTTCGCGTCTGAAGCGGGCGACGAAGTCGGCGGACTCTGCCAGGTGCGGATGCATGACTTTCAGGGCGATGGGCCGGTCCAGTCGCTCATCGTGCGCGATGTAAACAGTTGCCATCCCGCCGCGCGCAAGTTTGCGGTCGATGCGGTAGCGCTGGTCGACGAGCATCCCGATGAGCGGGTCAGTCACTGTTTCGTGGGTATCAGAAGATGGCGCGTCAGGTTCTGACGACGCTTTCTCATCTGTGTTTCTGGTACTCACGTCTTGGATTGTACGGGATGCGGGCTACATACGACTGCGGCGCGCCCGATGAGACGCCGCCCAAAGGCCGCACGATCATCTAGGCTAGCGACCATGAACGAGCCTACTGACCTCATCAGCGTGGACGCTGCTGCACAACTGCTGGGTATTGAACCGCGCCGAATCAAGCAACTGGTGCGTGACCGCATCCTGTTCACGGTGCCCGGAGAAGACGGCAAACCTGCCATTCCGCGCGAGATCATCGTCAAGTCCGAAGGCAAGTGGGAGCCGCTGGACACGCTGCCCGGCACGCTGACCGTGCTGGCTGATGGCGGCTTCAGCCCCGGGGAAGCTGTGGCCTGGCTGTATACGCCCGAAGCTGAGCTGGGGCAGACTCCGATGCAGGCCCTCCTCGAAGGGCGTCAGCACAGGGTGAACGCCATCGCCTCTATGCTCGCCTGGTAGTCAGCATCGGCTCCATTTCGCTCAGGAGTGTGCGCGAGTGCTCATCAAGTGCGGCCAGTGCATCGCGCCCCTGCTGCGTCACTGTGTCAATAAGCTGTTCGTGGGGCTGCCGCCCGACTTGCTCGATGATGCCTTGAAGGTCGATTACGCCGTCGGGGCTGCCAATCAGTGTGGCGATCGCATGGCGCTGCTCGGCTGATGCGTGCTCCCATGTCAAAGCCAGCAGTGCCGTTCGTTTACCTTCGATCAGGTCTCCGCCTGCCGGTTTTCCGGTGGTCTGGGGGTCACCGAACACTCCGAGCTCATCGTCGCGCAGTTGGAACGCAATGCCCCACGGTTCGATGACGCGCTGCACTGTCTCGACCATGTCTGCCCGGCCGCCGACAAGCAATCCGAGGACCGTGGGGTGCACAACCGAGTAGCGCGCTGACTTGCGGCGGATAACTTCCATGATGACGTCCAGGTCGAAATGGTCCAGTGCCGGCTGCTCGTTGACAATATCGAGGTACTGGCCGAGGGCGACTTCAGCATGCATGAGAGTGAGCTGGCGTAACACGGCTGGATTCGCAACCCGTGTCGGCGTAAAGTCACCACTGGTCGGCAGGAAATCGCCCACCAGAAGTGCGCCGGCTGTTCCAAATTCGCCGGCATCCCCGGTCCACCCCTGGTCTCGATGCATCTGCGCGAAAACAACGTGAGCGGTGGGGCGCCCTCGTCGAGTCTGCGCATGGTCGATCAGATCGTCGTGAGCCAGTGCGGACGCTTGGTAGAGCTCGGCGGCACCTGCCAGGCGCGCAATCGAATCATCACAGTCACCCCACGCGCGACCAGTGGCGAGCGCATACCCCAACATGACCCACAGGCCACGCAAACGCTTCCCACCTGCGATGGCGTCACGTGCGGCAGTAACGAGGGCGTCAGCCGGCTCCTGGGTGGGGCCGAGGGTGTTGATCAGGTCGGTGAGCGCGGCTTGGGTGTGGTCTCCAATGCGCTCCACCATGTCGCCTACTGTGAGATTCTCCATGCGCCAAGCGTATCGAATGAAGTGCTTCTAAGATACAAACATCCGCTGGAACAAAGGATTGACCGATATGGCAATTGTGTTGAGCTATCACGGTAACCGTGAATCGGAAGCAGCTTTGCAGGAAGCGTTGAGGCTCGCTGATGTCAGGCGTACATCTGTGGTCGTGGTGTTGGCACGTCGAGAAAGTGAAGATGACGCCCGCACCGCTGAAGATGCCGAGGAGCTGTTGTGGTCGCATCTGCGCCATGCCGACATTCCCTTTGAAATCCGCCACACGCAGCGGATGTTCGGTCTGCGAGGCGGCAGAGGAAATTTCGGCCGACTTGATTGTGCTGGGGCTTCGGCCGGGCGGGTCCGGGCGCACCACGGTCGGCCCGAATGCCTCGCGCATCTTGCTGGATGCCCCGTGCCCAGTGGTAACGACCACTACACACCGGTGATTATTGTTTCCAACGGGCGTTTTGTCGGGGACGGATTATAATGGTTCAGGTTCTTTCACACCAGTGTATGAAGCAGATCTGAGGAAGGGAATCAGCGTGAGCGCAACCCGCCCCAAGAAGGCAACGGCCGAAACGGCCGCGTCAAGCGACTCGAAGAAGGCCGCGCCTCAGTCGAAGTCGACCGCAAAGAAAAAAAAGAGCACAACTGCCAAAAAGACGACAACTGCTAAGAAGTCAGCGACCGCTAAAAAGCCCGCGACTGCGAAGAAGACGACGACCCGTAAGAGTGTTGCCAGGAAGTCCACAACGTCGAAGCGCACCGCCATTAAGAAGACCAATGAGAAGCCCAGGAAATCGGTTCAGGCGCACGACGAAGAAGAAGAGATGCCTGAAGATGACGACATTGATGACTCGAACATTGATCTGAGCAACGAGGAAGAAATCGACGTCGATGAGGCGGATGATGATTCGGACGATTCATCCGAATCGGACAATGAGCCTGAAGACGAGGACGAGGACGACGCGAAAGGGGCTGCCGCGGATCTGCGGGAGCGCACCTCTCAGGGCATCCATACGCGCGGCGGGTTTGTCGTATCCGACTCTGATGAGACCGATGAGCCTGTCCAGAAAGTTACCGTGGCAGGCGCTACTGCCGATCCGGTCAAGGACTACCTCAAGCAGATCGGTAAAGTCTCCCTGCTGAACGCGGAGCAGGAGGTGGACCTGGCACGGCGCATTGAAGCCGGCCTGTACGCCGAATACAAGCTCAAGAACGAGTCGGACACGATGACGTCGAAGGCGCGTCGTGAGCTCCACTTCATTGCACAGGACGGCCAGAACGCCAAGAACCACCTGCTGGAAGCTAATTTGCGTCTGGTGGTCTCACTGGCCAAACGATACACGGGCCGTGGGATGCAGTTCCTAGATCTGATCCAGGAAGGAAACCTCGGTCTGATCCGTGCGGTCGAGAAGTTCGATTACACGAAGGGCTATAAGTTCTCCACGTATGCCACGTGGTGGATCCGTCAGGCTATCACCCGAGCGATGGCTGACCAGGCGCGCACGATCCGCATCCCGGTTCACATGGTGGAAGTCATCAACAAGCTGGCCCGCGTCCAGCGTCAGATGCTGCAGGATCTGGGCCGCGAACCTACCCCGGAAGAATTGGCCAAAGAGCTGGATATGACGCCGGAGAAGGTTGTCGAGGTTCAGAAGTACGGTCGTGAGCCGATTTCACTGCACACACCTCTGGGTGAAGATGGCGACTCAGAATTCGGAGACCTCATTGAAGACTCCGAAGCGGTCGTTCCAGCCGATGCCGTTTCCTTCACGCTGCTGCAGGAACAGCTCCACCGCGTCCTCGATACGTTGTCGGAGCGTGAAGCTGGCGTCGTGTCGATGCGCTTCGGACTGGGTGACGGCCAGCCGAAGACTCTGGACGAAATCGGTAAGGTGTACGGCGTGACGCGTGAACGTATCCGTCAGATCGAATCCAAGACGATGTCCAAGCTGCGTCACCCGTCACGGTCGCAGGTTCTGCGCGATTATTTGGACTGATCCATCAGGTGGCGCTCGTCGTCGATGCGCAGTGCGGAATCCCGCAGGGCGTCCATGTGAAGGCGAGCGTGGTGTGCGCAGAACAGGAGTGGCCCTGAGGCCATAGTGACGCGCACCCATGCACGGGCGCCGCATGCGTCGCATCGGTCTACTGCGCGCAATGTCGGTTCCGTCGTGTCTGGTCGTGTCAGTGTCGCTGCGTTCATGGTTCCATCACAGCACACCGGTCGCTCGCCGTGCATCTTCTTTCGCCAGTGGCACAATCTCGGCGGTGCAATCCAGGAGCTTGCGGTGCTGCACCCTAAAATAGGGTGGTGAGTTCAGACGCTTCAACCTATTCCGCACGGCACCTGTCAGTCCTGGAGGGGCTGGAAGCTGTGCGCAAACGCCCCGGCATGTATATCGGATCCACCGATCACAGGGGGTTGATGCACTGCCTGTGGGAAATCATCGATAACGCAGTCGATGAAGCGCTTGAAGGGTACTGTGACCGCATCGAAGTGCGCTTGCACCCGGATCATTCCGCATCCGTCCACGACAATGGTCGAGGCGTCCCTGTCGACACGGTTCCGTCAGTTGGCTTGTCCGGCGTGGAAGTGGTGTACACGAAGCTGCACGCAGGCGGTAAGTTCGGCGGCGGCTCCTACGCCTCGTCCGGCGGTTTGCACGGCGTGGGCGCATCTGTCGTCAACGCCTTATCCGCACGTATGGATGTGCAGGTCGACCGCTCCTCGAAGACCTATCAGATGTGCTTCAGACGCGGCGAGCCAGGCGAGTTTGATGATTCGCACCAGCGCACCCCGAACTCACCGTTCAGCCCCTATACGCAATCCTCGCGCCTGCAAACTGTCGGTAAAGTCAAGCGCGGTGTGACAGGCACGCGCGTGCGTTTCTGGGCAGATTTTCAGATCTTTCCTTCCTCTGAAGGCTTTTCGTGGGACAACCTGATTGCCCGCGCACGCCAGACCGCGTTCCTCGTTCCCGGCCTGACGATCGCCTGCTGGGATGAGCGCACCACTAACGAGGACGGCGAACCGCTGCACGAAGAATTCCGTTTTGACGGCGGCGTCGTTGACTTCGTTGACTGGCTTTCCACCGATGGGCCTGTCACTGCAACGTGGCATGTCACCGGCGAGGGAACCTATAACGAAACCGTCCAGCAACTCGATCCTGACACCGGACACCTCGCACCTGTCGAAGTGGAGCGCACCTGCCAGGTGGATTGCGCATTGAGGTGGGGAATTGGCTACGACACTCAGGTGCAGTCTTTCGTCAACATTATTGCCACACCGAAAGGCGGCACTCATCTGGCCGGTTTCGACCAGGCACTGTTGAAAGTGATGCGCGCCCACGTTGAGAAGAACGCGCGCCGCCTGAAAGTGACGGCCAAGGACGGTCGCCTGGAGAAGGACGATGTCATGGCGGGGCTGTCCGCTGTGGTGACTGTGCGATTCCCCGAGCCGCAATTTGAAGGCCAGACCAAGGAAGTTTTGGGTACTCCGCAGATCCGCACCGTCGTCAACCGCGTGGTGACCGACGCTCTGGAATCCACGTTGAAATCCAGTAAGCGCGACGTGAAGCAACAGGTGCAGGCTCTGGCTGAGAAAGTCGTGGGTGAGATGAAGGCGCGCGTGTCGGCGCGTGTTCACAAGGAAATTTCGCGGCGCAAGAACGCTCTTGAAACATCGTCCCTGCCTGCCAAGCTGGCAGACTGCCGCTCCGAAGATGTCGAGCACTGCGAACTGTTCATCGTCGAGGGCGACTCGGCACTGGGCACCGCGAAAGCGGCGCGAGATTCACGCTTCCAGGCACTGTTCCCCATTCGTGGCAAGATCCTCAACACGCAGAAAGCATCGACTGCTGAGATGCTCTCCAATGCTGAATGCGCGAACATTATCCAGGTCATCGGTGCTGGCTCCGGCCGCACATTCGACATTGACCAGGCACGGTACGGCAAAGTCATCCTCATGACGGATGCGGACGTCGATGGCGCGCACATCCGCACGCTGCTCCTGACGCTCTTTTTCCGCTACATGCGTCCGATGGTGGAAAGCGGGCGAGTGTACGCGGCCGTGCCGCCGCTGCATCGCATCGAGCTGCCCGCACACGGCAAGAAGCCACGAGATTACGTGTACACCTATTCCGAAGAGGAACTGCACAGCACACTGCGTGAGCTCAGGAAAGTACGGCGCACATGGAAGGAACCTATTCAGCGTTACAAGGGCCTGGGCGAGATGGATGCTGACCAGTTGGCTGAAACCACGATGGATCCGCGTCACCGTTCCCTTCGACGTGTCACGCTGGCCGACGAAGAGGCATTGCGTGAAGCTGAGGACGTGTTCGAATTGCTCATGGGGTCGGTGGTTGCCCCGCGGCGTGACTTCATCGTCGAGGGTGCACATCAGGTTGATCGTGAGCGAATTGACGCGTGAGCCAGCTCATCCGATTCTGAATAGGACTGAAGTCTCGGTAAAGTAGAGATATGACTGGTTTGGCTGATCGAGTCTGTCCACCTGCACAGGCTTCTTACCCGGGTCCTCACTTGGGACTTCGATGGCGTTCGATTCTTCCTCAGGACGGTCCCGCCGTGTACCGACTGATCCTCGAAATCGAAGACCATGACCATGCCATCCACCGCACGTCGCTTCGCGACGTTGCGGATATGATCGCCGGCTGCACGGAAACCGACTGGCTGGACGTCATCGTCGGATTGGATGCGCAGCGCACGATTGTTGCCATTGCATCTGTTCGCGTCATGGGTAACCTCGACGGCGTGGCCACAGCCATCGTCAACGCGTTCGTTCATCCGCATTGGCGAGGGCGAGGCATCGGCCGCTCACTGTTGTACTGGCAGGACGCACGTGCCCGCCAGATGCTGGTCGAACACTTCGGGGCCGATTCGGATGCGCCCGCCTACATCGCCAACGGTGTCGATTCGCATATGACGGATCGCCGTAGGCTCTACACCGCCCCAGGCTATTACGCCTGCCGCACATTCCAGCTTATGTACCGCGAGCTTGAAGGCTCCGAGCAGCTGCCCAGCCCGCGCGACGGCTACACGATTGTTCCGTGGGGCTCGGTGCCGACCGAACAGGTCAAGGCGCTCCACATGGATGTCTTTACCGCTCACTTCTGGCCGCATTTTCGCGAGCAGTGGTGGAACGAGGCAATGGATGAACTGGTTCCGTCATGGTCATGCCTGGCGCTTTCCCCTTCCGGTGAACTTGCAGGCTATCTGACTGTTGGCAGGCCTGATCTGAGATGGGTCCTGGAGGGACGCAAGGAAGCGTATGCGACACTGTTAGGGGTCAACCCGGACCACCGCGGGCACGGTTTGGCGGGCTTGCTGCTGCGCACCGCGATCGTGGCGGCGTCCCGCGCGGGGATGACGCGTTTCGGTCTGGATGTGGACACACACAACGCGTCACATGCTCACGAGATCTACGAGCATTACGGGTTCGTGGACGAGCGAGCGGAAGTTGTGTATGCGATTGAGCACTAGATCAGAAGGAGGCAGCAGTGGTTGAGCGCGACTCGGACATCGTGACATGGAGAGCTCTCACGCCTGATCATGCTGTCGCACTGGCCGATATGATTGCATGCATTGCGCGCGTGGACGATCGAGGACACGG
>OBXQ01000754.1_pt1 | contig 10698 bp, 10 predicted proteins | sample 1476641 | NCBI WGS metagenome assembly OBXQ01 (sample SAMEA2580174, study PRJEB22360) | human gut metagenome | biome: human gut; feature: human-associated habitat; material: faeces | place: Denmark | collected 2008/2010
TTTCCGTTTGGGGCGGACGGGAGCCACGGGACCAACTGGGGCTACCGGAAATACAGGTGCTACAGGTACCACTGGTGTTACAGGGGCCGATGGTGCCATCGGACCGACAGGTCCTATTGGTGATCCAGGCCCACAGGGGGAACCAGGGCCGCAGGGAGAACCCGGACCACAGGGTGAACAAGGACCGCAGGGTGAAACAGGAGCTACACCGATTGTAAGAGTTGGAAGTACGACAACCTCCGAACCGGGTACTCCTGCCGATGTGTCCTACGTTGAAACACCGGATGGCATCGAGCTGAATTTCATCATCCCGCGCGGGGATACTGGACCAGGCGGTGGCGGAGGAGGTCTACTTGCCTATGGTGGTAAGTATAATGATTCCGCCCAGACACTGAATTTGTTAATCGGTGCTGAGCAGCAGCTGCCTCTTCCTGTGGATATGTCTGCTTCCAATGTTGATCTTGCCCCTGTGAATGCATTAACCATAGTTACCAGCGGTGTCTATGAAATCAACTATATGTTCAACGCTTCCGCTTCACTGGGGGCTGCCGTTACCCTTGCTGTACGACGCAACGGTGCAGCCATACCGAGTACGGAAGAACGCCATCTGCTGGCAATCGCAACAGAGTCCATCTATTCCGGCAGTGTGATTGAACCCTTATCAGCCGGTGATATAATCGATATGGCAGTCAGTGCGGCTATCGCCTTAACGCTGACCCTGAGTACAGGCGTTACTGTCACACTGAGTGTGAAGCGTCTGAATGATGCTTTGGCAAACTAGCAGCACTGTCTAAAAGAAAAACACCTCCCTTCTGCTTAAATGCAGCTATGAACGGGAAGTGTTTTTTCTTATACATGCTTTTCAAAGGAACGGGCAAGGCGGTAGCATGCAATGGAAAACAGAAAATAACCAAGGATGGAAAACAATAGATTCCACATTCCGGAAACAGATGTCATACAGCTTTCATTATACAGCAGCGGATACAGACTCACCGCATCCAGAACATGAATACCGGCGGCAGACAGCAGCAGTGGAAACAAAAAAATCAACAATGCCGATAACAGCGTAAACAGCTGCTGACGGACACGGACAGAAACCATAAAGCAGAACATGATAACCGGAAGCAGGGCACACATTCGAAGGATTGCCGCCATTATCATAAAGCCTGCAATATGGATACCGGCTGGCAGCTGTGCAAACTCCTGCAGGGACGTAATCGACGCTGTAATGCATGGAAATCCATAGGTTTTTGCATGAAGGAGCAGCTGTGGAAGACGCGCCATGATAAACAGGGCAGTACCGCATAGTAATGCAAGTATCAGCTTTCTGTTTACCAGCGCCTTTTTTGCATGCACGCATGTCTGTAACAAAATCTGCCGTTTATTGCGATATTCAATGCATTGAAGATTCGCTATACTCAGCAGAAACAGGAAGAGAAAGATCAGTGTACTCCAGCGATCAGATACAAAAAACTGTCGCCGATAGCCAAAGGGAGCTACAAACTGACGTGAGGAATCCTGCTTTACATATTCATATTCCTGCAGCACCTCCTGAAAGGTTTCCTCCTTTAACAGCATGTTGGAAATCGGCTCCACCTGGCGGCGATACTGCGCCATACTGATTTCTTTTTGATCAAGACGCTGTTGCAGACGTGCCTCCTGTTTGTGCAAATCCTCATAATAGGTCTTTTCCTTCTGAAGAAACTGCTCCTTTTCTTTGATCAGCTCCCCCTGCAGCGTTTGCATATAAGAGGAACACAACCGTTCCTTTTCACTTGTATACAGCTGCGTATGCGAATAGCTGTACAGCTGAAATCCGGCAAAAGCCAGCAGGACGAGCGCTATTTTCTGTACCCAGAAAAGCTTATAGCACTCCTGTACCCATAAACTGCAGGTGACGGGCATATGTATACGCTGTATCCATGCCGGAAGCTGACAGCTGCGACCAGAGCGCTCCACCATGATATGCAGCAGCACGAACAATAGTACAGCCGTAATGAAAAGCAGGCTGCCGTAAAGCAATGTTAGGGATACAGGCTGTTGAAACACATTGAAATTCACATAGCCCTGTAACAGCTCAATCACCTGAAACAGGCGAATCGGATTCAGATAATACAGTACACGGAAGGTCCCGGTCGGAGATAGGAATATATGCATGAACAAGGATAACAGAACACAGGCAATCATACTTAGACAGCTGATTACCCTATGCTTAAAAACCGTGCAGAGAAGCAGCATTGCCTGAGCGAAAATAAAACAGATGCATATCTTCAGAAAGAAAAACAGCAGAAGAAACTGGAAAATGCTGTTCGGCAGCGTGGATTGCTGAAAAGCCGCAAGCGATTGCAGGGAAGCAGACAGGTGAATGCCGCCATACGCAAGCTCCATAAGCAGAAGATTACTGCCGTAAAACAGGCCAACAATCACAGCTGAGGATACTGCAATGGAAGCCGTCTTCGTATTCATATAGGTATGCCGGCCACGTAAAGTCCCATACAGCATCGGCTGCAGCTTTCTTTGACTCTCCTGCTGATATACCATGGTCGCAAATAGAAAAATTGCAAGCATGACAAGTACAGCGGTTATGGGATATGATAACGCCTTCAGCAAGGCATCCTGCAGCTGGAAATCAATAGATACTGTATGCATTGCCGCATAATCCTCTTTGCTTTTCTCTATATTGCGGATGGAGAAGCTGTCTTCCTTTGCAAATATGGAAATAGCGGATATCGTTTTTGCCTTCTGTTCGACCTCTTTGAGAAAATCCGCATACCGCTTCACCGTATCCGCCTGTTTTATAATCGGCTGCAAGAAAGCATTTTCCGCTGCCAGATCACCGGTATATAAAGAAGGTATAGTTCCGTTTTGATCAAGCTCGGGATACTGGTCGCGCAAGGCTGCAATCCGCATCTCCGCCTGCGGGTCGTGCTGTGTTTTCAGATTGCGGATTTGTTCACGTACAAAGGCGAGCTCCACATCGTGTGCATGCCCCTGCAGATACGTGAAGCGCTCATCACTGGATAAGGTCTGCAGATGGGTGGATAATTTCTGATAGGCTGTTGTTTCTGCACCCTGCTGCCCCCATGTTTCGTAGGAAAGAAAGCCGATATTGCATAACAGCAGCAGGAAAAGAAACAGCAGAAACCTTTTATTTTTCCACAGCTTATACAGCTCCATTGCATACAGATTTTTCAACATGATGCTTCCCCGGCAAACAGATGCAGATACAGCTCCTCCAGTGAAGCGATACTGGGATGGCAAAGCAGCAGCTCATCAACACCACCCTGTGCGATCAGCTTGCCCTGCTTTAAAAAGATAACCTCATCTGCAATGGATTCCACATCACTTACCACATGGGTTGCAATCAGCAGGGTATGCTCCTCCTTCAGCGAATCAAACACACGACGAAGAGACACCCGCTCCTTCGGGTCCAGGCCTGCCGTCGGTTCATCGAACAGCAGAATTTCCGGACTCCCCAGCAATGCCTGCGCAACCAGGATACGCTGCTTCATACCACCGGAATATGCACCGCAGCGCTGCTTGAGGTGCTGTTGCATATTCACAAGCTCTGCGACACGCAGCACCTCCTTTCGTATCTGTTTCCTGTCGATGTTTTTCAGCAAAGCCATATAGGTCAGAAACCGTTCCCCGCTGAATTCATCATACAGTCCCTGCTGCTGCGGAGCATAACCGAGCAACGCATAATACGCCTGCTTCAGCTCACGGATATCCTTATCATTGTACAAAACACTGCCTTCCTCATAGTTCAGCTGATTGCACAGGATATTCATCAACGTTGATTTTCCGGCACCGTTGGGGCCAAGAAGTGCATAGATGCCATGAGAAAGACGCAGGTCGATATGATGCAGCACTCTTCTATCCGCATAGGATTTACTTACATTTTTGATTTCCAGCATGCTGCTATTCCCCTTTCACAATGACATCCACCGGTATATAATCCGCCTTGTTGTTCCAGTAGTCCTTCTTTTTTATCAATCCATAGGCATAGCTGCTTGCCTCATACTGATCCGTACCTGCCCATGTCTTCTTTACCTCTCCGACCTGATCATAGATGACATAATACATGTCCCTGGATTCTCCAAGCAGGCGGATCGGCTCCTGTGTATCCGACATTTGCAGCGTAGCCGGTTTCAAGCTGTCATCCTTCAAGCTGTATATATATTCCTTTTCTCCCAGATACAGGAACAGATGGTCATCTTCACCAAACATCAAGCTGGCTGATGATGTATCCAGCTGCTTTCGAGCATATACCTTGCCATCCTTCATATTCAGCTGCTTCAGCATGCCGCCGGTATCCGTATAATAGATACTGTCGTTGACAAAGACACCCAAAGTATCCGCATCTGTATGAAAGCTTTTTTCCACCCTTCCGCTATCCACGTTGACGCGTTCATACGCAATCTCGGCCTGCTGTGATGCGCGGTCATAGCCTGCAAAATCCCCCTTATCCAAAAGCTCTTCCGGATCTTCTTTATAACGGTAGGCATTGACGATGAGATTTCTTCCCATACACCCCAGAATGCTTTTGTTTTTCATATCCGCAACCACCTTTTGTTCGCCGCTGCTCAGCTGTATGGCATACAGCTTTTTTTCACGGACCACCTGTACGGCGGAGCTCATTTCTCCCTCTTCGGTACTCACATTCTCCGTCTTCTCCACAGGAACATACAACACATCCCCGGCTACTGCCCAATCCTCATAGCTGAAGCCATAGCCGCTTGGAAGCTGACAGAGCTCTTTGCGGTTCTTACCATCCAGATCCATTTGTAAAATTCTAGCAGGTACGGTTACAGTCTCATTTTTTTCATTAACAACACTATCCTCATTTGCTATCAGATATACATGGTCCTGCTGAACGATCAGCTGCGTAATCATATCCAGACCTGCATAATATGAGGTGCAGGAAGTGTCATTGTGCCTGCACTCCGGCTTATCACATAAAAAGATTTCTTTCTTATTCTCATAATCGGTATATAAGATATTGGAATACAGGTTCCCTCCACCGTTATCGATGGTTTTTATACGGTAAAAGCCCTGTTCATTTCCATCCCCCTGATTGAGGGAGCGAAACGACCATCTCTTTAGCTGCAGCGCTTCATTGGAGGCACTCTGCTTCTGTGGTTTACCGCCAGCTTTATCCGATATGGCTTGTTCCCTGCTTACACAGCCTGCAAGCAGTGTAATACAGCAAAGCAGCATGCATAGTTTTTTCATTATATCATCTCCTTGCTGCTACTTTAGCATCCGGTTGTATCACAGTTGTATATTCTGCGAGTATCTTTTGTTCACTGTTAATACGATGCAGCTTTGACAAAAACCAATAGAAAAAACGCCGATATTCAGCGTTCTCAATGCTGTATATAATTATACAATGTCGTAGAGATATGCTGCCCCAATGGTGTGATTCCCATCGTAAATCGTGAGGAATCCCCTAAATTCTCCACCTCGCAATACACCTGTACCTTCGCCTGATAGGATTCATAGCCATATCTGGTATAGGTCCAGTCCTTTAGGGAATCAAGACCCAGATACTGAATCATATTCCAGGCGAATTCCTTACGCTCCTGTTCGCTGTACTGCTTTACTTCATGCCTGTAAAATTCAAGATTCAAAATCTTTTCGGTCTGCTTGTCCAGTGTGAAATCCCCGATATTATCATTCGCTGTATTTAGGCGGTATACCTGATTCAGCTGCCAGGCACCGCTTTTTTCACTCATTTGGGACAAAGTGCCGAATTCGACGGAAAAGGGCTCCCCCTTCTTCAAATCCAGCAGCTCATAGGGAAAGATTCCCTGTGCAAGCAGCTGATTCAGCTCCCGGCTATATTTCTTTTTCACCTCTGTAAGCTGACTCTGCTGCTTCTCTGTATAGGCACTCATATCGGACAGATGAAAGCTTTCATTATCCATCATGGTTTCATTACCCTGATAGAAATTGGCATATACTCTGGAGACAACCGGATAGTTTTTGGCGATATCCTCCGTGGATGACTGCCACACGATATCCTTATCCACTGCAACGCTGTCCTGGATGTAAAAGATACCCAGCGGCAGCAATACAGACAGACTGCAAACGCCCAGACACAAGGCAAATGCAATTCTAGTTTTCATGATCGATCACCTCCAGCAGCATCGCAACAACCGTTCCCTCATGCAGTTTACTGGTAATCAGCAGGGGACTGCCATGCAGATCGCAGATTCGCTTGACGATACTCAGGCCAAGACCTGCACCGCCCTGTTGCCGGGCTCTTGACTTATCCGCCATATAAAACGGCTGGGATGCCTGCTGGATATCATCTTTCCGCATACCAATTCCATGATCCGTTACCGATATGCGATAGCTCTTCCCGCACAGCTCTCCCTTTACTAATATTTCCTGATCGGCGTCGGATGCCTTGATGGCATTATCGATCAGATTGCGCAGGGCACTGAAGAGTAGCTCCTCCAGCGCATACACCGTACAGGAAGCACAATGGAAGCAAAGCCGATCCGTAATGGAAACAGCATCGTAATATTGGCGCAGCTGCTTCACCACACTGGCAATAGAAACGGGCTGCAGCTGTATGTCCTTTCCGCTCAGGGATAGAAGATCCATCAGGGTATAGGACAGTTTTTCCAGACGCTTGCCCTCTGTATAAATATAATCCGCACATTTTTTCTTTGTGTCCACATCACAGTCATACGTGCGCAAGGTGTCCGCAAACCCGAGAATCGCCGTCATCGGTGTCTTGATTTCATGGGCAAAATTGCTCATAAAATCCTCCCGCTGTGCAAGGTTTACCTCCAGCTGTTGAATGGTCTGCTGGGTCGCTTTTGCCATCTCATCAAAGCTGCGGCTCAGCTCTCCGATTTCATCATCACTCTGGATACTGGTGCGTTCCTCATAATTCCCGGATGCGATGCGGCGGCTTGCCTCATGCAGCTTCAGAATCGGTTTGCTGAGATAGACGGACAGCCGCTTCAGCAGCAGAAAGGAGAACAGCAGGACGCACAGCAGTGTGAGAAAAAAGGTTTGAAACTGCCGGTTTCGCTCCTGAAAGCAGGATGTGATATCATAACCGCTTTCCAAAAGGTAGGTGAATTTCCCAACGGTGATCTGACTGCTGACCAGCATGATACGGGAATCGTTATAGGAGACAATGCGATAGGTCTGCGGGTCATTCAGCGAATGCTCTTCAAACAGCTTTTTCTCCCCTGTCGCATACAGCACGGTATGCTTTGTATCCAGCAAAGCATACTGGGTTTGCGGCTGGTTCATATGACTGGCAACCTGCTGAAGATAATACATTGAGCGGCTTCTTATTGCCTTTTCATCACTCCCAAAGGAGGTCAGATTGGATGTGGCATCCTGTGTCAGCTTGGATTCCAGAGAAAAGGATTCCAGATCGTGCGTCTGCATATTGCGGGATATATAGGATTGCAAAAGGTGGTCATGATTCTGTACCATCATAAAGGTTGCGCCGGTGGAAAACAGAATCGCGATAACTGCAGTGCTGCTCAGTGTGAGCTTATCGCTGAACTTCATCCTTCACCTCCAGCATATAACCGATTTTATACACGGTCTGAATCACCCTGTGCCAATCCAGTTTCTTGCGCAGACGCTGTATATGCAAATCCAGGGTGCGTGTCTGTTCAAACTCCTCCTCATGCCAGACCTTTTCATACATCGTATCCCGATACAGTGCGATATTTTTATTTTGAACCAGATACAGCAGCAGCTCATATTCTTTTTTTGTCAAAGCGATGGTGCGGTTCTCCTTTTCCACCAAACGGGTCGCTGTATGAATCGTGACGTCCAGTACATGGATATCCTGCATACTTTTATGATAACGACGCAGCACATTTTCCACTCTTGCTGTAAGCTCATCCACCGCAAACGGTTTCACAAGATAATCATCCGCTCCCATATGCAGACCCTTTACGCGGTCCTGCACACTGCCCTTTGCCGTGATAAAAATTACCGGAATCTGCAGCTGTGCAAGATATTCCATCAGTTCATAGCCATTGATTTTCGGAAGCATAATATCCAGCAGAACCAGATCATAGCTTTGTTTCTCCACCATTGCTACCCCCATTTCCCCATCCTGCGCATACTCGCATTCATAGCCGACTCTTTTCAGATTCAGCATCATCACCTCTGCGATGGCCCGTTCATCCTCAACAATCAGAAGCCGCATGCTATCACCTCTTTTCTGTATGATACATAATTCTTGTATCCAAATTGTATCCTGTCACCTTTTATTTTACCATACTTTATAACCATCCCGTACAGCTCCATGAATTACCTTGTCAACTTAAAAATACAAATACAGCAATCTCTACTGTGTATCTTAAACAGTATTGCCATTCATCAGCACATCTTCATGCAGGAAAAGGCCTAGTTAATTAAAACATTACCTACAGTCATGTATACAGAGATAATGCTGATTACTGAAGAGCCTGAAAAGAAAAGTCATCCCTTTTTTTATACAGGATGGCTTTTCTGTTGTCTTCAAAGTATTTTATTATGGAAAAGGAATGCGTATTTATTATGAAATTATATATGCTTTTTCCCTTATCTTTTCAAATCTTCTCAAATGTCCGAATAGCCCAATTTTACAAGCTATTCGAGCATTTTGCTTTTGTGGTAAACCTCGCATAACAAGGTCTGACTTCTTATATTTTTCCTATCAAACGTGGTTAAAATCATGGTAAATACTTCTATGCAATTAAACGCTGAATCTCTGATTTTGCGGTATCTAAAGATAATGGCTGTGTTAGAAGTCACACCGAATGAAATGCTGTCACGCACATGGAAATTTGCTTCTCATATAGAGAAAGAAGTCTGTCTGTTCGTCAGAGGGGAAGAACGGTTAAACGCTGAATTAAAATACGGGCACTATGATAACTACTTTGACAATGAGGAAGAATGGCTGGACTATGAATTATAGCAGTTACGGAGTATATCACGGAATATATCAATGGCAAAGACATCGCAGCGTCCGTCCTTTACCCAATCAAAGAATATGTCCAGTATTTGAAATTTCAGAAGATTTTAGACCACTATGATGAGTTTTAGAGCCTTGATATGTTTGGAGAAAGCACAGAGGGAAACAAACACATTAACCCTTATGCTCCATTCGGCCAAGGCAAGGTCATTGTAAATATGAATTTTGAAGATGAAGACGAATAACTTTTATCCTCTCATGGAAGATACAGCAAACAAAGAGTCCGATTAAGAGTGCAAGCAGCACCACCTACGGTGGCAAGGCTCTTGACAGAACTTTTTCTTTACTGTTTTGGGGTAATCAAGAGGAATAAAGGGGTAGTTTATTGCCATATTGTGTGTAACACGAAAATAAAATTTCCTATATATCCATTGACACGAGTATGAAATCATACTATAATTCAAGTATGATTTCATACTTGAAGGAGAGATAACATGCAATATAAACAAAATAAAACTTTACAGGAATTTGACCGTCTAAATCGGTTAGTAAATGAACTGTATCACGAAATTGCTGTCAAACAAGGTATATCCGATAGCGCGTATTCTATATTACAAGCAATGCTGATTTTGGGAAACGGTAATACACAGACAGATATTTGTAAATATACTTGTTTAAACAAGCAAACAGTCAACTCCTCTGTAAAAAAATTAAAACAAAATGGGTTGATTGAATTTCATCAAGGAAATGGTAGAGAAATGAAAATCTATTTGACTTCTAAAGGTCAAAATTTTATAAATGAAAACATTTTGCCTATTGAACAGGCTGAAAATGAGGTTTTTGATGAAATGACGATCCAAGAACAACGGGAGATTTTGCGCTTAATTGAAAATTATTTAAGTTCTTTCCGTCATAAAATTGAAAAATTACAAGGAGAGAAATAATGATACACAAGATACTCAGTACTTTCGGTTTAGGCATTCTTGGTATTGATCCCATAACAGCAGTTTATCTTTTATCTATGGGATTACGCAACGAAAAGAAAACAAAAGTCACTTTATTTTTTTTGTCTTTTGCAGGGTTCAGCATTTTTGTCGGTGTAGGGCTTGCTATGATTTTAGGTGTAGCTGCAATAGATTTTATAAAGAGTGTAACGCCAAGTGATGATAGTCCCCTATGGGCAGTTTTAGAATTTGCTATCTCTATTTTTATTCTGATATGGATTTCAAAAAAATTGTTTATAGATAAAAAGCAAACCGAAAATCAGACAAAAGAAACCGTTAGTGGAAATGTTTTAAAACATATTATTACGGGTTTTGTATTTGCAATCAGTTCTTTTACAGACCCTACATTTTATGCGGTGGTGCTTATAAGTGGCGAAACAGATAATATTTTTATCTCCATTCTGCTTTTAACCATTTGGTTTTTAGTCAGTCAGTGCTTGGCAGTGATTGTATATATTGCAAATCAATGCAATCTTCTGAATAAGCTGGTTCATTGGGTTAATAAATTCAAAAACAGAAATCTAAAGGGAGTTAAAAATGTTTTTTATATCATTCTGATCGTCATTGCCATCTTGTTAATCGTTGATACGGGATTTTATTTATTCTATGGTAAAGTACAGTTTACAAGGGACTACACAGGGTAGGTATCTGACGGGAGGGGTTCCACCCGTCAGATTTTCCATGTGATATTCAAGCTGTCGCTTGTGGCGGGGGCCGCGGGGGGGACACACAAACCCCCTGCAAGTG
>OBXQ01000759.1_pt1 | contig 10643 bp, 7 predicted proteins | sample 1476641 | NCBI WGS metagenome assembly OBXQ01 (sample SAMEA2580174, study PRJEB22360) | human gut metagenome | biome: human gut; feature: human-associated habitat; material: faeces | place: Denmark | collected 2008/2010
CCCTGCTGGTCGGAGCGGGCTGTGGTACTGGGGGACGCTGCCGCCGCCGAAGGTGGCAATAAAGATACCCAGGGCCACGGCGGTGGAGGAAAAGACGCCGATAACCGTGTCGCTGGCCATATTGGACTTTCGGCGCACATAGGTGAACAGCAGGGCAAACACCGCCGCCAACAGCACCGCCATCCACAGGGGATCGGCCAGGCCGCACAGGGTGCCGATGGCAATGCCGGTAAAGGCGGAGTGGCCCAGCGCGTCGGAGAAGAACGACATACGGCTTGTGACCACCATGGTGGAGAGCAGGCCGAACAGCGGCGAGATTACCAGCACCGCCAGCAGGGCGTTGCGCATGAACTGCCAGTGAAAGGGCTCCAGGAGCCCGGCCAGGAAATCCATCAGCCCCTCCCTCCTTTCCCCAGGTTCCCTTTCCCCAGGTTCAGGTGAAAGACCTCCTGGAACTCCGGCGAGGCCAGCACCTCATCCGGCGGCCCCACCCGCAGCACCGTGCCCTTGAGGAGAATCACCTTGTCGGCAAACTGGCCCAGGGTGGCGAAGTCGTGGGTGGACAGGAGGATGGACAGGTCATAGCGGGTACGGATCTCGTCCAACATGTCCAGAAGCTGCTTCTCCCCGTCAATGTCCACGCCTGAGAGGGGCTCGTCCAGCACCAGAATGTGGGGCAGCGGCTCCAGCGCCAGGGCCAGCAGCACACGCTGGAGCTCGCCGCCGGAGAGGGCCCCAATCCGCCGGTCCAGCAGGCTCTCCCCATGCACCCGGGCCAGACATGCACCCACTCTGGCCCGCAGGCTCCGGGGGGAGGGCAGGAACACCGGATAGCGGGAGATAGCGGCGGAGAAGAAGTCGAACACGCTGACCGGGTCTCCCCGGTCAAAGCTGGGAGACTGAGGCACGTAGCCGATCAGCGGCCGGGTCTTGTCGCCCCCTGCCCGTTGGAACTCAATGGTCCCGGTGTGAGGCACCTGTCCCAGGATGGTACGGAAAAGAGAGCTCTTTCCCGCCCCGTTGGGGCCGATAAGGGCCACGATCTCCCCGCAGTGCAGGTGGAAGGAAACATCTCTCAATACTTCCTCCCCGCCGAAACTCACCCCAAGGTCGGTGGCTTTAAGACAGCAGGTACCGGCACAGCCGGGCCCTGTGGTTCCGTGCTTGTGTACGCTCATCCCAATGCCTCCGCGATGGTGTCGATATTTTTCTGCATAGCGTCGAGGTAGGGCTGGATGCCCGTGCCGTCGCCGCTCATGATCATGTCCAGTTGGTACACCGCACAGCCGGTCTCCCGGGAAATGGCCCGGGCGGTAGCTTCAGAGCCATTGCGCTCGGTAAAGATAGCTGGAATTTCATATTCCCTCACCAGATCCACAACCTCCTGGATCTCAGCTGCGGAGGCCTCCGCCCCCTCCTCCTCCTCGATGGACTTCAGTAGGTTCAGGCCGTTGTCCAGAGCAAAATACTGAAACCCGTCGTGGAACGTGATCAGATAAGGACAGGCTAGGTTCTCCATTCGTGCGTCATCTTCTGGCACCAAGGCCGCAGCCGCAGCGGCATTTTCACGGTAGCAATCCAGATTTTTCTCGTCCAACGCCCCTAAGCCATGAAGAATATTATTCATCATAACCAGTGCTGACTCTTCACACATCCAGATGTGGGGGTCGTACTCGGTGTCATGGTCGTGGCCCTCGTGGCCCAGGGCGGGCAGGAGCTCAATGCCCTCCGAGCAGTCGATCACCGCCGCGTCAGAGGCCGCCAGGGCGTCGCCCATAAAGTCCTCCAGCCCCGCACCGTTCATCACAAGCACATCGGCCTTCTCGATGGCCCTCATGTCACTGACGGTGAGCGTGTAGTCGTGGAGGCAGGAGGTGGGCTGGTTGACCAGCAGGCTTACCTCCACATCCTCCGCCCCCTCGGTCACCGCTGTGGTGAACAGGTAGACCGGGTAGGTGGTGGCCAGGATGTGAAGCGTGCCGTCGTCCCCCGGTTCGGCGGCAGGAGTACAGGCAGAGAGCAGAAGGCCACACAGACACGCTCCCGCAAGGATTTTTTTCATATACTTCCCCTTATCTCAATAAAACAGGCGATACGCCGGGTAATTCCTACCCGGCATATCGTATTATACCGTATTTTGCCGCCCGTGTAAAACAAATCTTCTCACCGGGCCAGAAATTCCACCGCCCAGTGGAGAGGAAGATAACCCACGGCATAGCTGGCGATATTGGCGCAGGCGGCGTAGGCCGCCCGGCGGAGCCCGCTGTACTCCTTCAGCAGGAACACATAGGCAATCAGCTCCACCAGCAAAATAGGCACCTCCGCCACGAGGAGCACCAGATACTGAAGGGCAGAATCGCCGATGGAAACCAGGTCTGCCGCGATCCACAGGTGGAGCCCCGCCTGGGTGACTAGGTTGACGGCGAGGAACACCAGCCAGTCCCGCCGGGCTCGGAAGCCGAACAGCCACAGCAGACCACCCTCCACCAGCAGGGTGGGCACCAGGGTGGATAAAAACTGGACGCCGTAGAACCCCGCCGGGGAGGTGGCCCTTGTAATGGAGTTGGTCTCCCAGTCGTACGTCAGATGGGTGTAGAACACCGTGCGGGTAAAGGGCTCGTCCGTGGCCTGGGCCCCGTCTGGGCCGGAGACGGCGATACGAAAGGCGCGGGGCAGGCCGTAGTAGGTAAAGCGATGGGTACCGTCCTCCCCCGGCCGCAGATCTCCGAACAGTGGAACGCTGGTGCCTCCCGCCAGGGCGGGGTACCAGCCGTCTACCTCCCAGTCCCGCAGCCCTTGGAGAAGATTGGGGTCGTAGTCTGCCGGATCGATGTTTGCATGGTCGCCGGGGTCGGTGACGAGCAGATCCAGGTAGTACTCCCCCGCCGGGGCGTTGACCACCGTGATGGTGACGGCGGGCTTGGGCCCGCTGTCGGCGGAGGCGGTGCCTGGGAGCACCATCAGGCAGAGCAGAACACACACAAGCAATGCAAGGAGATGCCGTCTCATACAAGTCCTCCCTCCTTCCCAACCATACGGCCACATGTAAAGGGCTCCGGAAAACGGCGGGCCGATGAGGGCATCGGCCCCTACGCTTCCCCGCTTTTTCAGGGGCGGGCGGCCACAGGCCGCCCCTACTTGGCGTAGTAGTTGATCAGGCAGCCCGCCAGCACGATGTCCCGCTCCTCGCGGGTCATGCCGGGAAGCTTGAGGGTGACGGGCCGCTCCGTGCCGTTCTGGAGGAGGACGGCCGATACCTCCTCCGCCCCGCCGTCCACGGCGGCGCGGATGCCGGGCAGGTAGATCCGGTCGCCTGGCTGGAGGTTCCAGTCCTTCACGTCTTCGGCGATAAAGGGCAGCATGCCCCAGTTGACCACGTTGGAGCGGTAGCGCTTGGTGGCATACTCCGCGGCCAGGTTGGCCGCGCCGCCCAGCACCCGCTGGCAGGAGGCGGCCTGCTCCCGGGCGGAGCCGTCGCCGGGCTTGAGTGCCATCACAAGGGAGCCCAGGCCGGTATCCGCCGGGTCATGGCCCAGCAGGGCCTCCCCCACCCGGGGATCGCCGGGATTGGTGCGGCGGAGCCGTTCCACCGCCAGCACCTCCTTGGCCCGGGGCACGTACTGGGGATCCTTGCGGCTGAGGGCGAACTCGGAGAGCTTGACGGGGTTGGAGCGGTAGGAGGAGGTTTCGCCGGAGGGAATGAGCTCGTCGGTGGTGGTGACGGGGTCATAGATGGCCGAGCACACCGTAAGCAGCAGGTTCTCCGGCAGGGCCACCTGCTCCGGCCAGTCGGCGATATTGGGGCCGAACACCAGCTCCTGGCCGGGGTCGGGCCGCCCCACGCCGAAGTAGACCCGGGCCTTGTAGGGGGTGTCGTCGTAGGCGAAGGGCTCCTCGGCAGGATCGGCCGGGGGTGCGGGCAGCTCGTCGGCCCCGGTGAGCACGCCGCCGTTGAGGGCGGTGGCGGCGATGCTCCGGGCGTCCATGAGGGCCACGTAGGACACCTGCCCGTCGGAGGGCTTGCTCCCCTCCCGGTTGGGGAAATTACGGGTGGAGTGACGGATGGAGAAAGCCCCGTTGGCGGGCACGTCGCCCGCGCCGAAGCAGGGGCCGCAGAAGCAGGAGCGGATGGAGGCGCCGGCGGCCATAAGGGAGGCAATGTAGCCCCTCCGGGTCAGCTCCAGGTTGACGGGCTGGCTGGTGGGATAGACCGACAGCCAGAACTCGCCGGAGCCGATGGCGCGGCCGTCCAGGATCTGGGCCGCCCGCACGATATTCTGGTAAGTACCGCCGGAGCAGCCGGCGATGACTCCCTGATCCACCCGGAATTTGCCGTCCACAATCTTCTCCCGCAGTGAGGCGGGCCGGTTCTTGAGCTTGAGCTGGCGCACCGTGTCCTCGTCCACCTGGTGGAGCAGCTCATCCATGTTCTCCTTGAACTCTTTGATGGTGTAGGCATTGGAGGGGTGGAAGGGCAGGGCGATCATGGGGCGGATCTTGTCCAGCTCCACCTCAATGAGTCCGTCATAGTAGGCCCCGTCGGCGGGGGCCTGGGGCTTGAACGCCTCTCCCCGGCCCAGTACGGCCAGGTGTGCCTTCAAGGTATGATCGGCGGGCCAGATGGAGGACAGGCAGGTGGTCTCGGTGGTCATCACGTCGATGCCGGAGCGGTAGTCCATGGACAAGTTGGCCACGCCGGGGCCGAAAAATTCCATCACCGCGTTCTTGACCACTCCGTCTTTGAAGGTGGAGCGGATGAGCTCCAGCGCCACGTCCTGGGGGCCCACACCGGGGATGGGCGTGCCGGTGAGGTAGATGGCGATGACCTTCGGGTACGGGATGTTATAAGTTTTTGATAAAAGCTGCCGGGCCAGCTCCGGACCGCCCTCGCCGATGGCCATGGTGCCGTAAGCGCCGTAGCGGGTGTGGGAGTCGGAGCCCAGGATCATCCTGCCGGGGGCGGCGTACCGCTCCCGCATATAAGAATGAATGACGCTCTGGTGGGCGGGGACAAACTCGCCGCCGTACTTCTTCGCCGCCGACAGGCCGAACACATGGTCGTCCTCGTTGATGGTGCCCCCCACGGCGCACAGGGAGTTGTGACAGTTGGTGAGCACGTAGGGCAGGGGGAACGCCTGCATGCCGGAGGCCCGGGCGGTCTGGATGATGCCCACATAGGTGATGTCGTGGGAGGCCATGGCGTCGAAGCGGATGGCCAGCTCCTCCATATTGTCTCCGGTATTGTGGGCCTTCAGAATCGCGTGGGCCATGGTGCCCTCCCTCGCCTTTTCCGGCGCGGGCAAGCCGGCCGCAGGGCCGTCTTTGGCCGGGACAAAGCCCCCGTTCTTGTAGTACACGCCCTCACAGGTGATCTTCAGCATGGGTATTCCCTCCGTTGCTTTGTATTTAATGTTTATCATAACAAGTTTTGCGGCAAAACGCAAGGGATTTGCCCACATTTACAGTAGCGTGTCAAAGTGCCTGCCATAAATTTATGTCAACCCTTTTTGCGGTCCTTTCTTGACGGCACCTGTGGAATAAGGTAGAATACTAGTATCTATCGCCGAGGAGTTCTGCCATGAAAAAAGCCGTTTCCTTCCTACTCACCCTCGCCCTGCTGGCGGGGCTGCTGTCCGCCTGGGCGGCCGGTCCCGCGGGGCCCCTCTCCGTCTACTTCTATGACGAGACCGCCCAGCGTTATGGTGAACTGACTCAGACCGACCGGGTCAGCCTGACGCTGGACGGCTCGCCTCTGACACCGGACGATGTACCCGCCCTGGTGCAGTACCCGGCGGGACAGAACGGCCGCACGCTGGTGCCCGTCCGCCTGATCGCGGAACGGCTGGGTGCCTCGGTAACCTGGGTGCCGGAAACCCGTCAGGTCATCCTCCTGCGGGAGGAGAGCACCATCGTACTCACCCTGGGCTCGGCCACCGCACTGGTCAATGGACAGGCCATGGAGCTGCCCGGTGGCGTGCCCGCTGGCGTGGTTAAGTGGGAGGGCCGGGAGAGCACCATGGTCCCCCTGCGCTTTGTCTCGGAGCAGTTGGGCGCCACCGTGGACTGGGACAACGATACCTTTACCGCTATCCTCACCTCCCCCGGTACCCCGGAGCCGGAGCCCACGCCGACACCGACGCCGACCCCCGAGCCCACGCCCGACACGCCCGCCGCCGGGGACAAGGGGTATGTCACCGGCATCTCGGTGGACGCCTCTTCCCACGTTGTGACCATCGCCACCGACCATATACCGGAATACCGGGTGGTGGATCTGGGAGACCGGGTAGCGGTGGACCTCCTGGGCGCGGTGTTTTCCGGCGCTCTGGAGGGTGAGGCCGCCCTGCCGGTGGACAGCGATGTGTTCTCCTCGGTGCGTTACAACCAGCACGGGGACGACTTGGGGTATGGCTATCCCCACACCCTTCGGGTGGTGCTGGACCTCAAGGGCGGTGCCAGCTACGCCAAAAATATCACCGTGGAGGCGGGCAGCAGCGGCGTGCGCATTACCGCCACTCCCTCCGTCTCCCCCGAGCTGCCCCCCATTGACCCCAACAAGTACACCGTCGTACTGGATGCCGGCCACGACGGGAAAACGCTGGGCGCGGTATATCCGGATGCCAACGGGGTGGACATCTATGAGAAGGATCTCACCCTGTCCATGGTCTACAAGCTGCGGGACATCCTTCTGAATGAAGGCTATAACGTGGTGCTCACCCGGGACGGGGAGACCGCCGGAGACCTGTACGAGCGCTCCGAGCTGGCCAACCGGGTCAACGCCGACCTGTTCGTGAGCATTCACTGCAACTCCGCCCCCACCGTCCCCACCTTCCAGGGGCTCTATACCTATTACTACCCCACCAGCAGCCGGAGCAAGGCCTTTGCCCAGGCGGTGCAGGACGCTGCCTGCGCGGCCAGCGGCGCGGTAGACCGCGGCATCGCCTCGGCCAATTTCGTGGTCCTGCGGGAGACCAACATGGCCGCCGTACTGGTGGAGACCGGCTTTATGACCAACGTAGAGGAACTCACCCGCCTGTGCGACGAGACCTATCAGCAGAAGCTGATGGAGGGCGTGGCACGGGGTGTCGGCGACTACCTGAACTCCCTGCCGCGTAAATAAACGCAGCGCCCGGAGCCAAACGGCTCCGGGCGCTTTGCATCATGCCCTTCGCAGGCCCTCCCAGCAGGCCATGATGAAGCAGTGGGGCAGGAACTTGCTGGCCACACGCTGGACCAGGGCGGGCAGGCCGCAGGTAGTGACGGCCAGCAGGCGGCTGTTCCGCAGGGCCCGCCGGGCCACGGTCTCCGGCCGCTGGGCGAAGGGAAAGCTCCGCACGGTGCGCCCGTTTTTTGTATCCCTGGCCACGTCCATGAAATCGGTCCTGATCCACCCTGGGCACACCGCCGTCACCCGGATGCCCCGCGGCGCCGCCTCCCAGCGCAGGGCGCGGCTGTACCGGAGCAGAAATGCCTTGGTGGCGGCGTAGACATTGAAGCCGGGCAGGGGCTGAAAGGCGGCGGAGGAGCAGATCTCCAGCACCCGGCTTCCCCGCCCCTGCGGAACAGGGCGTACCAGACCGCGCGCCGCCGTCACCCCCGCCCCATGTAGGGGAGCACGGCGGCAGTGAGTGCGGCGGCAGCCCGGCAGTTCAGGTCGATCATGCCGCAGGTCTCCTGGAGGGTGAGTTCGGCGCAGGTGCCGAATTTGCCGAACCCGGCGGCGTTGACCAGCACCGCCACCTCCGGCTCCTCCTCTCTCATGAGAACCCGCAGGGTCTCCACGCTCTCCAATCGGGTCAGATCCAGGGCCAGAGGCCGCATCGGGGTGCGCAGCTCCGCCGCCAGCGCCTCCAGCCGCTCCCCCCGGCGGGCCACACCCCAAATCTCATCCAGCCCGCCCAGCGCGTCCAGCCGCCGGACAAAGGCCATCCCCAGGCCGGAGGAGGCCCCGGTCACAATGGCAATTTTCATGCGCTCCCCTCCTTTTTCCCTATTGTACGCGTAATCCACCGCCCTATGCAAGCATCCCGGTCCCCAAAAGGGGCCGGGATGTGTGATTTTATTGCTTCCCGATCGAGTTGGCCATCAGGGCCTCGTACTGCTCTCCAGTGAGCGCGCAGTGGTAGAAGAGGTCGAAGTATTCGGTCACCTCGGCCTGGAGGTCGTAGTCCGCCGCGTCGGGGTAGAGGAGCTTTGCCATCCACAGCATACCCAGATAACGCTGGACGGAGGGCGGAAAGCCCATCCAGTTGTAGGGGCCCATGGGGGCCTCATAGTAGCTGCCGTTCTGGATGGCGGTGAGGCTCTGCCACAGCGGATCATCCCCCACGGAGGCATAAACGCTGTCGGGAGCGAAGAGGATTACGTCGGAATTCCACAGCATGAGCTGTTCCATGTCCACCTCGTTTCCGGTACCCTTGGAGGAGGGGGAGTCCACCACCGCCAGGTTGTTGGACAGCAGGTCGATGATCTCGGCGTGGTAAGACCCCTGGGCGATGACGTTGAGGCCGGCGTCGCCGGTGATGTAGAGCAGGTTCGCCTTCTCCACGTGCTCCGCCACGTCCTTGACCATGGCGTAGGTCTCGTCGCAGTAGGTGGCCAGCGTCTCGGCCGCCTCCTCCATGCCCAGCAGCTCGCCCAGCTTCCGATAGGCGTCGCCCATGGTCTCAATGGTGGCGGACACGTGGACGAAGGGGATGCCGGTCTGCTCCTGGAGGGCATCCAGATCCTCCACGATGGTGTCCTTGGGCTCGCCCACGTCGATGACCACCTGGGCTCCGGAGCCCAAGAGGGTCTCCAGATTCAGCTCGCCCTTGCCGCCGTAGAGCTGGCCCAGCAGGGGCAGATTGTAGTACTCGGTGGCCAGGTACTGCTCAGCGCTCGCGTCCCACTCGTCGGCAATGCCTACCAGCTTGTCGGGGCACAGGGCGAAGATCACCATCTGGGCCAGGGGGCCGGAGACCGCCACGCTGGTGATCTCCGCGGGCACCTCCACGGTGCGGCCCACGGAGTCGGTGAAGGAGGCGGAGCCGTCCTCGGGCTGGGCGGGGGTGGACACCGCCGGCGCGGGGTCTGCGGAGGGGCCCTCCGTGGGCGCGGGGCCGCCGCAGGCGGCCAGCCCCAGGAGCATACTGAGGGCCAGGAGGGTACAGAGCAGCTTTTTCATGGTATCATCTCTCCTTTTCTTTATCTGGTATCTCGCAGGCCTGGAACCAGAGCAGGCCGATGGGCTCGTTTACCGGGAAATACCACGGAAATTCCGGGTCGTCCCGCCGCTGAAGGCGGCTTTGCAGGGCCTCGGGGGTCAGCTCCGCCGGATCGTCCCGGCTGTGTGTGCGGAAAAAGACCGCCGCGTCCTCCAGGGAGCGGAAGGGCTGGCCCATATCCAGCTCTAAAACCCGGCTCTGGTAGGGGATGCCCTTCTCCTCCAGCTCCCGGCACAGCTCCTCAAAGCCCTGCCGGGGGTGGTCCTTCCCCCTGGAAAAGCGGTGATCCCGGCCGCAGCGTTTGAGCACCGCCACCGTGCCGGTACACTGCCGCCGGGCGGCGGAGAGGATCTCATCCGTGCGGCCGAAGAAGCAGAACACCATAGCGTCGTAGGGCTCGTCCGGTGTGTCGGCCAGCACATCGCACCGCCGGGGCTCCACGTTGGGAGGCAGGGGCTGTGCCTCCAGATGGCGGATGGCCTCGGCGGACAGATCGGCCGCCACCACCGCGCGGCAGTAGGGGGCCAGCGCCAGACTCAACCCGCCGAGCCCGCACCCCGCGTCGCACACCCGCGCCCCCGGGGGGAGCACCTGAGACAGGGCTGCGGCCATGGCCGCACAGCTCCCGTTGACCCGGATGGCGTCGGCCATGAAGCGCACCATGTCGTGGGTCCACAGGACAATGGACTTGCGCACCGGGGCGATGAGTACCCCGTCGCCGGTGCGGACAAAGCGGGCGGGCACACCGTAGAGCTTCCGCATCAGCGCCTCGTCCAAGGCCTGGTCAGGGGGGCCGTCGGCGGCCACCAGGCCGTCGTGGAGGGCCACCACCCGCTGGGCATAGAGCATGGCATGCTGTGGGTTGTGACAGGAGAGCAGGACGGTGTACCCCCGCAGGGTCAGGGCGGATACCCGCTCCAGCACCCGCACCTGGTTGCCGAAGTCCAGGGAGGAGGTGGGCTCGTCCATCAGCAGCAGACGGGCCTGCTGGGCCAGGGCCCGGGCCGCCAGTACAAGCTGCTGCTCTCCACCGGACAGCTCCGCGAAGCTCCGGTGGGCGTAGTCCGCAATCCCCAGCTCCGCCAGGGCCTCCAGGGCGATGGCCCGCTCCCGGCGGCCCGGCGCGGAGAAGAGGCCCAGCCGGTGGTTGGTGCCCATAAGCACCAGCTCCAGCGCCGTGTAGGGAAAGACCATATGGCTAGTCTGAGGAATATAGGCGACTTTTTGGGCCAGGGCGCGGGGCGTCAGGGACGACACGTCGCCGCCGTCCACCCGGATGCGTCCCTGGTAGCCGGGCAGCAGGCCCAGGATACAGCGGAACAGAGTGGTCTTTCCGGCCCCGTTGGCCCCCAGAACAAAGACCAGCTCACCCGGCTCCACCCGCAGCTCCACCCCCCGCCCCTCCTCCCGCGCCCCCAAGAAGAAGCGCAATGATCGGAT
>OBXQ01000761.1_pt1 | contig 10597 bp, 9 predicted proteins | sample 1476641 | NCBI WGS metagenome assembly OBXQ01 (sample SAMEA2580174, study PRJEB22360) | human gut metagenome | biome: human gut; feature: human-associated habitat; material: faeces | place: Denmark | collected 2008/2010
TAAAAATATATTTTTAGCTTACCACATAACCACCCAATATATAAATAAAAGAAAAAGGATATACCCAAAGAATTTTTTATTACTTTGGATACATCCCTTTTTACAAAACTATTTAAATATATGTCTTATATATTCCTTTGGATTATATATAAGTATTCTAGGCCCTGAAAACTTCATTACCTCTTTAACTTTTTCTCTCATATCTTTTTTATAACAATGAATAGTACACTTTTTACAAGAACTTTTTTCATTTCCAAACTTACAATAAGTTAATCTTTTATGAGCATATTCTTCTAACTCTCTGCACTCATGACAAAGTTCTCCATTTGAACTTCCATGTCTTTTCTTGCAATAAAGCTTTATCATTAATGTTATTATCTCTTTTTCTTTATCTATTCTGTTCAACAACCTCACCTACTTTTACGGTTTTAATTCTAAAGATAAAATAATAGAATTTAAACATCATTAATATTACTATAAATATTTTTAGATGAATACTCTTTGATAGTATCAGTGGAAATAATAACATAATATCCGCTGTAAGTAGTATAGTTAATTTAGTTTTTAAAGTCATAGCCCTATTTTTCTCAAAGCTTTCTAAATGATTTTTATATATCTTTGTCCCTTTGAACCACTTATCAAACTTGTCTGATCCTTTAACAAAACAGAATGCTGTTAATAATAAAAATGGTGTAGTAGGTAATATAGGTAAGATTATTCCTATTAACCCTAATCCTAAGGAAATAAAACCTAAAATAACATAAAATATTTTAAGCAAGCTCATGTTTCACCTCTTCACATTGAATTAAATTTCCCTTATTAATTCTAAATACCTTTTCACATACCCTAGTTGTAGATTTTCTATGAGTTATAAGTATAAGTGTTTTATCTTTTAAATATGTTCTTATAGACTTTAAGATTATTCCTTCATTTAAAGTATCTAAGTTACTTGTAGGTTCATCTAAAATTACTATTTCACTTTCTCTTAAGAATACTCTAGCTAGTCCAATTCTTTGTTTTTCTCCTGAAGATAAGTTTCCTCCTAATTCTCCTACTTTTGTTTTATATCCATCCTCTAAGCCCATAATAAACTCATGTATTCCCGCTTTCTTTGCAGCTTCTTTTACTTCATCTAAAGTTGCATCTAGCTTTCCTATTTTAATATTGTCTTCAATACTCATATTAAATAGACTTGTTTCTTGTCCCATTAAGGCCATTTTCTTTCTCAATTCTTTTGTCTGAATCTCTTTTACATTCTTATTTTCTAGGCTAATTTCACCCTTTGTAACATCCCAGAATCTCATAAGTAATTTTACAAAAGTACTCTTTCCAGTTCCACTTTCTCCAATTACAGCAATCTTGTCACCTAGGTTTATATCTATGTTTACATCTTTTAATACATTTTCTTTTCCTTTATATGCAAAAGAAACATCCTTATACTCTATGTTGTTTCCAACTTTCATTCCTTCTCCTAAAACTTCTTCTACAGAAGGCTTTTCATCTAAGATATTAAAAATTCTTTGAGCTGAAGCAAAAGTTAAAAGAAGATTGTTAGATAAATTACTTAAGGCTACAACAGGTCCAAAGGAAGATGCTATTAAAGTAACCACAATTATTAACTCTCCTATTGTCATAGTTCCTTTTAAAACCTCTAAATAAGCAACATATAAAGCAATAAGTATTGTTAACATTATGATTAAATCACTAAATGCTCTTATTATTCCCTCATGTTTTTTTATAACCTTTTGCTTCTCATTTAATTCTTCAGAGAATTTCTTTATATTCCCTCTTCTTTCATTACCATTGTTGAAAATTAAAACCTCTTTAATTCCTCTAAGAGAATCTAAAATATAAGAATTTGTTTTTCCAAAGGCTTCTCTATATTGAACACCAGCTTCTTTTCCAAAGCTACTACTAATATAAGGAACTCCAAATCCTATTAATATATAACCAATTATTCCAACTATACCTACCTTTACATTTATACTTAATAGTATTAATCCCATTATGGTGTTAGTTATAATTGCTATACTGATTGGTGCTATAGTATGAGCGTAAAAAACTTCTAAAAGCTCAATATCAGAAGTTATCATAGAAATTAAATTTCCCTTTTCCATTCCTTCTAATTTAGCTGGCGCAAGTTTTCTAAGAGCTGAAAACACTTTGTCTCTTAATATAACTAATATTTTAAAAGCTATATAGTGTCCACTTAATTGTTCTCCATATCTTAAAGGTCCTCTTAATATTCCAAGTACTATCATTAAAATAAGAGCTGTTTTAAATGAAAAACTCATAGTGCTATCTATTAAACTTGATATTGCTACACTTCCAAATACAGTTATTCCTATAGCTGCTAAAAATCCTAAAACTCCCATAAATACCGTTATAAACATTACAGGGGCAAGAGGCTTAAGCTCTACTATAAGCCTTTTCATTATTGAAAAACCTGATTTTCTCATTTATATAACACCTCCTACTTCTAATTCATTTTGATAATTTACCATGCAATAATATTTGTTCTTTCTTTCCATAAGATCTTTATGACTTCCCTCTTCAACTAGAACTCCTTTATCTAGCATATAAATTCTATCTGCATTTTTAACATTAGCAAGTCTGTGAGAAATAACTATTACTGTTTTCTCTTTTGATATTTCATTTATAGATTTCCAAATCATATTTTCACTTTCAACATCAATATTTGAAGTTGCTTCATCAAAGATTATTACTTCTCTATTTGCTAATATAGTTCTAGCTAAAGCAAGTCTTTGCTTTTGTCCTCCTGAAAGCTTTGATCCACCTTCACCAACTTCTAAATCTAATTTTTCCTTTTTAGAATTCACAAAATCTAAAAGGTTAGCCTTTTTTAAGGCATAATTTATCTCTTCTAAAGTTGCATCCTTCTTAGCTATTAATAAGTTATCCCTAACTGTTCCATTGAATATATAACTGTTAGTTGATATTATGGATACCCTATTATAAAGCTTTGAAAAATCAATATTATTTATATCAGCTCCATTTAAAGTTATCTTTCCTTTTGAAGCCTTATAGTTATTTAAAATCAATGAAGCTATAGTACTTTTTCCACTTCCACTTTCACCAACTATTGCTACATATTCTCCTTTACTTATTGATAAAGATATATCTTTTAAAACTTCTCTTTTTCCATCATAAGAGAAACTTACATTCTCAAGAGAAATGTTTGATATTTCATTAAGATTATTATCTGAAGAAACCTTGCTTTCATCAGCTTCTAAAACTTTGAAAATTCTATCTGCAGCAGCTATTCCATTCATAGCAATGTGGAAATATGATCCTAATAATCTAAGAGGTATGAAAAATTCTGCTGATATTAATAAAATTACTATCATTCCTCCAAGACTTACTGTTCCAGCTCTAAATTGTAATAAAGCCACTATGCTTCCAAGGGCAGCTCCTCCAAAAGCAATTAAATCCATAACATTTATTGAGTTTAATTGCATACTTAAAACTTTCATAGTTATCTTTCTAAAGCTTTCAGCCTCTTCATTCATAAGTTCATGTCTTTCATTATCCACATCAAAAACCTTTAATGTTGTAAGCCCTTGAAGGTTTTCTAAGAATGTGTTTCCTAAATCTGAATACTGTCCCCAATATTCCTTTAATATTTTCTTTGCTATTTTCATAATTAATATTATTGATATTGGTATTAAAGGCAGACAAAGTATAAATACTAAAGCCGCTTTAAATGAAATAAAAGCTAAAGCAAAAAATAAAGTTAAAGGAGCTAAAATAGAATATATTAACTGAGGTAAGTATTTACTAAAATAAACCTCTAAAGCCTCTACCCCTTCAACTGCCATTTGAACAATTGAAGATGTAGAATCCACCTTATCATATCTCATTCCAAGTTTTAAAAGCTTCTCATATATCTTATCTCTAAGAGTAATCTTAACCATCTCTGAAGATTTATATGAGAAGTGTCCACTTAATAAATTCACACAAAATCTTACCCCTAAAAGAGCAGCTAAAATTAATATTTTTTTATTTAAGTTTTCAATATTCCCTAAACTAAAAAGTTCCTGAATGCTAAATCCAATAACTATTATTGTCATTAGATTACAAATTACAGAAATCCAATTCATTAAAACAGTTAAACCTATGTATTTCTTAGATTCCTTGCACAAGTTTAAAAGCCTCTTGTCTATCATCATAATTCCTACACCATCTTTCTGAAGTTTATAAAATTTATTTAACAAATAGTTTTTGGTATAAAATAAATCTCTCCAGTTTCCTTACATTTGTTAATAACACCATTAACCTTATAAACTTCCTTTAATAAATTTTCATCTATTACATTCTCTGATTTTCCCTCTTTTACAATTTTTCCATCTTTCATGACAACAATATTATGACTATATTTAATTGCTTGATTTATATCATGTAAAACCATAACAACAGTTAGCCCATTATCCTTATTTAACTTTTTTACAATCTCTAATATTTCTATTTGATGAAAAATATCTAAATAAGTTGTTGGCTCATCTAAAAATAAAATTTTAGGCTTTTGAGCTAAAGCCATTGATATAAAAGCTCTTTGTCTTTCTCCACCTGATAAATTCATAACTCCCTTATGTTTTAAATCATCAAGTCCTGTACATTCTAAAGCCCATTTAATTATGTTTTTATCTTCCTTGTTGTTGCTTTTAAAATATCCTTTGTGAGGATATCTACCATAGGCAACAAGTTCTTCAACCTTTATATCCTTTGGCACACTATTTTGTTGATGGACAGTTGCTAAGACCTTTGCTATATCCTTATATTTAAGATTGTTCATGTTTATATCCCCCAAATAAACATGTCCAGTTTTACTTTTATTTAAAGCACATAATAGACTTAGCAAAGTTGATTTTCCACTTCCATTAGGGCCAATAATAGTTGTTATTTCTCCCTCTTTTATATCTATATTTAAATCATTAATGATATTTTTTTCTCCCTTGTAATTGAATGATAATTTTTCCCCACTAATCATCTACATATCACTCCTTCTTAGTAGATATAAGAAGAACGGTGCTCCAATAACTGCCATAATTATTCCTGCTGGTATTTCATATGGCTTTACTAGCATTCTTCCTATTGTATCTGCAAGTAAGACTAATGCTCCTCCAACAAATATTGAAAAAGGAATCAAATATCTATGATCAGAGCCAATTAATATTCTACAAATATGTGGTACAACTAATCCAACAAAGGAAATAATACCTACAATAGCTGTTGATACACTCCCTAAAAATACAGCTACCACTGTTATAAGAATCATTTGTAAATCTGAATTAAAACCTAAACTTTTTGCATTTTTATTTCCTAAAACTATAACATTACATGATTTAGCTAAAATTAATGCAAAACCCATTCCTATTATTGAATATAAAAATAAAATTTTAACTTCATCCCATGAAGTGGCAGCTAAGCTTCCACTTATCCAAGATTGTATATTCCCTGCACCTATACCACTACCTATAGTTAATATTTGTGATAACCCTCCTAAAAGAGCATTTATAGCAGCCCCTGCAAGAACAATTCTCATAGTATCTAACTCTTTTTTATAAGCCATTAAATATACAACTATACAAGAAACAAGCCCTCCAAAGAAACCTACTATTGGTCTTATTGATCCTGAAGCTGGCATAAATATTATAAATATTAATGATACTAAGCATGCTCCAGAAGATATTCCTGTTACTTGAGGATCAGCCAAGGGATTTCTTATTACTGCCTGAAGTAATACCCCTGCCAAGGCAAGATTTCCTCCAACTAAAGCAGCTATAATAACTCTCGGCATTCTTAAATCTTTTATTATTCCTATATTTCCTTCATTACTTCCACTTAAAAGACCTTTTATTAGTTCACCAAAACTTATATCAATACTTCCTAGCTTTAAAGAAACTATCATTAAAATTAAAACTATTAATATTGATAAACCTATATATAAGCTTTTTAACTTATTATTTTTCACCATATATTATTTCACCTAACTTATCTAAAGATTCTGTTACTTTTAGGTTTGCACTCATACCAAAGTACCCATTTTCTAAGTAATAGACCTTTCCTTCTTTAACAGCTTCAATTCTGCTCCACGCTGGATCTGAAGCAAATTTTTCTTCAGCCATTTTTTTAGCTTGTTCAGGCATCCCATGAGTCATAACTAATATCATATCTGGATTTAGCTTTACTATTTCTTCATTGCTATATGAAACAAATGGCTTTTTATCATCTTTTACTATGTTATTTGCTCCAACCTTATCAACTAAATTTCCTATGTAGGATGAAGGAGTAGCAATCATCATGCTTCCTGGTGCTGCAAATACTAATAAAACATCCTTTTTCTCCTCTTTAGATAAGTTCACAAACTCATCTTCCTTAACTTTAAGCTCATTTAATATTTCATTTGCTTTTTCCGTCTTATTAAATCTTTCACCTAAAGTTGATATACTTGTTTTTAATCCTTCTAATGTAGTTAAATCTATAAATTCACTAGGTATATTGTTATCAGTAAATAGTTTTTTATAATCTTCTCCTAAGGTATCTACAGATACTACAACATCTGGATTTAAAGATTTTATTATTTCTAAATCTGGATTCATGGGATTACCAACCTTAACCGCATCTTTAGTACTTTCAGGCAAATCATAAGAACTAGTTGGAACTCCACTTACCTTTACTCCTAATTCATCTAATATTTCTGTTACAGCAACGGAGGTTGCCACAACAATCTCTTCTCCATTTTCTTTTTTTAAACTTTCCTTTGATTCTCCAGAGTTATTTGAACATCCCATAACTCCAAAGCCTAAAAGGCATATTAAACTTAAAGCTATACCCTTTTTTAAAAACACTATTTTCCCTCCACTAACCTATTAATTTTGCTTTAACTATGTATCTGTCTTTTCCTCTATTTGTACATGTAACTATGGTCATTGTTTTCTCATCTAAATTTTGATTCAAAACATCAGTATCACTAGGTGAGGTGACAAAAATCTCATTAATTTCATACTGAAATATGTCAGTTAAAGTTGTAATTTTTATTTCATCTCCTACTTGAAGCTTGTCTATATTTCTAAAGACCTCATTATTTATAGTATTTCTATGTCCTGCAATACTAAAATTTCCATTTTCGCCTGGCATAGCAGTATTTTCAAAGTGACCAATGTTATTTTCTAACACATCTAATGTACTCCCCTCAGCAATAACTGTATGTACACCTATTTTTTCTATATCTATTAAAGCTATTCCATCTCCATTTTTTATTTCTTCTAAAGTCTTTTTCTTCTCTTCTTCTGAATAATTAAACTTTTCCTTAAACTCTTCTAAAGTTTTTTTCTCAATACTACTTTTATAAAGTTTTCCTATAAGAACTGTAGAAACTATAACTAAACCTAAAATAAATAATCCTTTAGCTAGTTTATTTCTCATGTTACTTCTTCCTTTTAGCTATTACTAATCCAACTATTAAAGCAACTATTATAACTCCGCCACCAATATAAATGACCATATTCTTATTATTTGCTAAACCTGTTGCTTTGCTTATAGCATCTTCACTTTTTCCAGTTTCATTAGAAAGATTTTCGTTACTACTTTCCTTGTTTTCTACTTTAGGTGCTTCTAACTTCTCAACAAGAGTTAAAGTATCAAACTTTGGAATCACCTTAAATTGAACATCTCTTTCCATAGGTCCTACATATATTTTCGCCTCTAGCTCTGAATCCTTATTAGGAACCTTAACTTTTAGTTTTATAGTTCCATTCTCTTTATCTTCCTCAACAATCTCAGCATTTCCATCATTACCATCTACTAAGATTCTGAAATTTTCCATATATTCTGTTCCTGAAAAACCTATAGTATATTCTGTTTCATCCCCTAAAATTTTAAGCTGCATAGTGTCATTTAAATAGCTTCTAGACATTGACATCCCTATATCTGAATCATGATAAACATCATTTTTAACATCATATATTCCATTTTCTAAGTTTTCATTTGCTAGTACATCAACACTTCTAAAAACTCCTGTTAAAGAAATAAAAAGTGTCAACATAATTAATAAAACAGGTTTTAAAAGTCTCATCTAATTTCCCTCCATTTGTTTAAAAATAGTTTGAGAGGAAATCCTCTCAAACTAAACTACTTTTACTCTTCTCTTCTTCTAATAAACATAGAAGCTCCCATCATTGCTATTCCTAATAATGCAACTGAGTTTCCTCCCATTGCTGAACCAGTTTGTGGTAATTTTGATACAGTAAAGTCTTTTACAAACTTTTTAGTATCTTTTAAAAGTTCTACATTAAACTCAACATTTCTTCCCATTGGTATTACATATAAACTTACTTTAATATCTGCATCTAAATTAGGAATTTCAAATCTTAATTTAATTGAATCACCATTCTTAGATACAACTTTATAGTTAGCATCTTTACCATTTACAGTTATCTTGTGATCTTTCATAAACTCTTGACCAGTAAATGTTAATGTTAAATAAGTTTTGCCATCAATTTCTTCTAAGTCAGATATTTTGTTTAAATATTTTCTTGCCATATCAACACCAGTCTGACTTTTATGAACAACTTTGTTTTCTATTGTGTAAAGTTTTCCCTTAGTAACTTTATTTTCTGTAACTGTACTATTTTCTTCATTAGCTGAGTTTCCATTATTAGAAGAGCTTGTACCGTTACTTTCTTCTGATTTATTTTCTTCTATGGCAGGTTTGTCCTCTCCACTAACTAATTCTAAAGTTCCCTTATTAAGTATTGTTTTAAAACTTACATCTCTACCCATTACACTTACAAAGGCTGTAACAACTATATCAGCATCAAGACTTGGTATCTCAAAAGATATTGTTCTATCATCCTCATTTGGCGTTGCTACAACATCTTTACCATTTACAGTTATTCTAAAGTCCTTAAAGAATGAGAACTGTTCTTCATTAAACTTTAGTGTAAGAATCTTTTTATCATCTTTTACTTCTAATTTACTATTCTTAGATAAAGCTTTTCTTGCCATATCATTTCCCACATCTTGATTTCCATCACCAATGTATGAAACATCATTTTTTATGTTATAGATACCATTCTTTAATTGATTTGCATCTACTATTTCTCCTGAACTTCCTTCACTTTCATTTTCTTTATCTTCATTTGCACTTCCATTGCTTCCTGAGTTAGTATTTCCTGAATTATCTTGATTTCCACTATTCTCATTTTCACCTGGAATATTCTCATTATCTGCATTACCAGGCTTATTATTATCTTCTAAATTATCTTCTAATTTCTTAGCTGTATCATAATTTAAAGTAGTTTTAAAACTAACTTCTTTCCCCATCATACTAACTAGTGTAGATACAACAATATCTGAATTTAAATCAGGTATGTTAAACTTTATAGTTCTATTATCTTTATTTACTTCTGCTTCTACTTTTTCTCCATCAACTGTTACATTGAAATTCTTTAAGAAAGCATATAATTCACTATTAAAAGTTAATGTAACTGTATTTTTCCCATTTGATATATCAATTCTTGAATCATCTGATAACACTTTTCTAGCCATGGAATTTCCTGTTTCCATGTTTCCTTGTCCAACATATTGAACTGTATTCTTAAGGGTATAACTTCCATCCCCTAAAGTTGTTTTTTTATTAACTGTAACATTTACTGTTTTTTCATCAAATTGCCCTGATGAATCTGTAACTTTATAAGTTATTGGATATACTCCAGGAATCTCAGCCTTTCCATCTTTTATAAATGATGTATCTCCACTTATCTCAACTTTTAAATTAGAATCTTCCTTATCAGTTCCAATAACTCCAGATAATAAATCAATAGCATCACCTTGAGTAACACTAATATCCTTAGCATTATTTATAGTAGGTGCTTCATCTAATAAATTAACAGTATTCATATCATTAACTAAGAAAAGCTCAACCTTTCTTCCCATCATTGTTATGAATAAGCCTATTTTTACCTTTGTATCAGGTGATGGTACTTCAAATGTTATTGATTTATCATCTTTATTTTCTTCTATCTTTAAAGCTTCTCCTCCAGCGCTAACTTCAATATTGTTCATAAATCCATATAAACTACTATTAAAATAAACAGTCATTAATGTTTTTCCATTTTCAATCTTAAACTTTGTTTTTTCTTTTACAGCATTTCTTGCCATATTTTCCCCTGTAGAATTTCCTTCTTCAACATATGACGTTACATTATTAGCTTCATATATTCCATCTCTAAGTCCTTCTGAACGCACAATTGCAGTCCCACTATTAATATTAGTAGCTGCATATACAGTATCCGCTCCTACCCCAACTAACATAGATGTTACAAGTGCATAACCTAAAATTTTATTAATTTTCTTTCTTCCCAAAGTTAATCCCCCTTTTGACTTTCTTTTTCTGTTGAAAATGATTATCAATAATGTTAATATACTTATATTATCATAGATTTTTATAATTGTTTTTCTCTATATTTAGATTTTTTCTAATATATTAAGTTTAAAAAGGAGGATTTTATGTGATTTTTTTAAAATCAGTTCTTATAGATTTTTATAACTGCTGCGAAATTCCAATAAGAGCTGT